>Ga0181410_1000817_pt1 | contig 13481 bp, 8 predicted proteins | sample 33SPOviralmetaG_FD_130112 | JGI IMG/M metagenome (GOLD analysis project Ga0181410, IMG submission 130112) | Marine viral communities from the oligotrophic San Pedro Time Series (SPOT) site, San Pedro Channel, CA, USA - 33 SPOT_SRF_2012-06-20 | ecosystem: Environmental > Aquatic > Marine > Strait...
GAAGAAGTCGGTGGCGGAATTGCCTAATACATCTTCATCAAACCACATAGTAAGGTTTATTTTATCTTTGTCAACATCAAAAACCTTTTCGAACCCAATTTGTTCTAAAGATTCATTTAGTCTGTTTTTAATAAATTCTTTTAAAATATCTGCGTTGAGACCTTCTCTATCATAATCGCCTATAATCCAATCAATAATGTTGGACTCCGCCTCGAAAGCACATTGAGCCTCTTCTTTTAGTCTATCTGGCAGGTCGGCGTTAAATAGTTCTGGGTATTCTTGCCTTAAGGTATTTAGGATTTTTGTTCCAACTAGTCCGTGGATATTTTCTTCACGGCTCGTATAGGCTACTTGCTGAGCTGTATCCTTAAGCACATTATCAAATCTATTGAACCAATTGATAATATAGAACTGACTAAATAGAGAAACATTCTCAACAAACAAGGTGAATAGAATCATTGAATAGATGTACTGTTTCTTGTCGTCTTTGTAACATTTTTCTAGATATTTTTTCAAGTAGTCAATTCGCCCTCTAATAATTGGAAGTTTTAAGTTTTCTTCGAATACATCTTCCAACTCAAGCACACTCAATAGGCGCTCATAGGCATTATTGTGGATAACTTCAATATTAGCCATAACATATCCAAGGTCAGTGATTCCTGGGTGCGGTAAATGATTACCCAAATTAGCCCAAAATTTCTTAACCGAAACCTCGACTTGTCCAATAGCAGAAAGAGTTCTCTTGATTATCTCCCTTTCTTGATCGTTTAAGTTTACCTTAAAGTCTTGAACATCAGATTGGAAATTAAATTCCTTGTCAGTCCAGAAGCCATTGTGCATAGCGTTTACAAATTCATCTGTCCATGGATAGAGATTTGGTTTCCTTGATACTTGTTCCTCGAATAGCATATGTAATAAGAATTTACACCACTATATTTAAAAGTCAACTATTTTCTCAAAAATGATAAAAATAATTTTTAGCTATTGACTTTTTGTGTATTCGTGTTAAAATGAGTATTATTACGAGTTAGCGAACAGGGTGAGCTGACGAGTAATATATATATTAAATATTTAAGTATTTTATAAGTATTTTATAAATATATAATAATAAGACAAAAATGTCTTGACTTATTTGTTTTTATGTATTCACTAATTTTCTAATGATTAAATTAGAACAAGATATAAGTGATTTCTTTTTTTGTACCAGTGCGGATTGGTCTGTAGTTGTGAAAGCTGAAAATGAAAACGAGGCCGCAAACAAGGCAGTAAGTAAAGTAATAAATGAGCTTAAAGATGAAGCTTTGATATCTCCATGCTTGAGGGTAAAAAAAATAAAAGAAAAATTTGAAGATTCGGACATTCTTATTAGAATAGATAAAGTTTTATCAGATATGGGTATGCATAAAGAATCTAGATCTATGTCTAAAATTTTAAAAAATTTAAAAAAATGATTGGAATAAGTGGATTAGCAAGATCGGGGAAAGATACATTAGCTAAAAATTTGGCTAAAATAATAACTTCTGAACTAGGATTAGAGGTTAAAATATTTTCTTTTGCTGATAGAATAAAGTGGCAAATGAAAGATGTAATCAATGATAATTATAACATAAGCCCGTATACTGAAGATACAGAAGAAAAACAAATAATTAGAGATATTTTGGTTAGTCATGGAGAAACTATGAAGAAAATTTATGGCGAAACAATTTGGGCTGATTTAGTTATAAGCGATATTAAAAAAAGTAAAGATAAATTTTTCCCTATAATCTCTGATGTTAGATTTGATTTTGAAGCTAAAACTATAAAAGACAATGATGGATCGATTATCCATATAACAAAAACAGGCAATAAACCACCAAACGAAATAGAAGCAAAAAATGATCCGCTTGTAAAGGGGGTTGCAGATCTATGTCATTGTTGGCCAGAATATGAACCTGACGATATGGTAGAATGCGAAAGTCATGCAGAGATATTATGGCAAATGCTCAATGAGGGCGGTAAAAAATGGAAAACGATATATACTTAATAGATAAGGTTAAAAACCACGCGGATCAAGAGTCAATAAAAGAGCTTATTGATAGGCATTCTGGTATATATGTAGAAATGGTCAATAAGTATTTACCAGAATCAAGCGAGGGGCTTAATAAAGAAGATGTTCTCCAAGACAAAGATTTCTGCATATATGACGCGGCTATAAAATTTGATGAAACAAAAAACGCTAAGTTTAGTACTTACATAGGCAATTTAGCTAGATGGAAGTGTTTAAACATTTATAATAAAAATATTAAATTTCCACAATCATCTATTTCTGAGATTTTTGACGACAGTGTTAGTTGTGATTCTGATTTAAAAACATTAGAAAAAGAAGAATTAATAAAAAAAATATTTTGTAAGATAGACTCTATGGATGATAATAGGGTCAAAAAAATATTCCGCATGAGATACAAAGACGGAAGAAAATTAACTCCTTGGAAAAAAATTGCGAAAAAGCTTGACTTATCAATTCAAGGATGTATAAATATCCACAACAAACATTTAACAGAGATAAAAAAATATGTATAGTAAAACAGTAATAGTAGGAAATCTCGCAAGAGATCCAGAATCGCGCAAGGCTGGCGAAACAAATGTAACTCGCCTTGTGGTAGCAGTAAATGACGCTCGTCAAAAGGATAAGGTTTCCTATATTGACGTAGACGCTTGGAGTAAGCTTGGTGACATTTGTCAACAGTATCTTACTAAGGGCCGCCAAGTATTGGCTGAAGGTCGTTTGGTCCAAGACACTTGGGAAAAAGACGGTAAGAAGCAATCTAAGCTTTACGTTAAAGCTGACAACGTTCAATTCATGGGCGGAAAGAACGAAAAAGCAGAAGCTAAGACTTCAACCCCTGGAACTGACGAAGAAATTCCATTCTAATGGATTTAACCGTAGAGGCCCCAATTAATTCCCTATCCTTTGGGAATGTATCATATAACATCCTCCGCCAATTATGGCGGAAGGGTGTCAATGTGCAGCTATTTCCATTGGGCGGAAATAGCAACTTTGATTCTTTTGATAAAATAGATAAAGAATTTTTCGAATGGATAAAAGATTCAGCCCTAACAGCTAATTTAAAAGTAAAGAAAGATATTCCGTCTTTTAAGCTTTGGCATTTAAACGGTTCCCAAAACAGAATAGGGTCTAAGCAGGCTCTTTATACTTTTTATGAACTAAGCCAACCGACCGAGACGGAGATTAATCTAGCTAAAATGCAAGATAAAGTTTACTTTTCAAGCTCGTATTCGGCAAAACTTTTTAAAGAAAAAGGGGTGGATGCCTCGGTTATTCCAGTTGGGTTTGACGAAGATATTCAAAAAACAGAAAGTGTTCACTTAAATCCAGAGGTTGTACACTTTGGATTAATGGGTAAGTTTGAGAAAAGAAAACATACAGAAAAAATTATAAAACTTTGGTTATCTAAATTTGGTAATAATAATAAATTTCAGCTCACTGTATGCGTCACTAATCCTTTTATAGAAAAAAAAGAAATGGATAAAATTTTATCAAACTGCCTATCTGGAAAAAGATACAGTAATATAAACTTTCTTCCTTATTTAAAATCTAACTCAGAAGTTAATCAATTATTAAGTTCAATAGATATTGATTTAACTGGATTAAGCGGTGCAGAAGGATGGAACTTACCAGCCTTTAATGCTTCTTGCTTGGGTAAGTGGTCAATAGTATTAAATGAAACAGCTCATAAAGATTGGGCAAAAAATACAAATTGTATACTTGTTGAATCTAGTGGTAAAGAGCCCGCTTATGATAATAAGTTTTTTCAAGAGGGTTCATCATTTAATCAAGGGAATATCTATACATGGGATAGCGACAATGTGGCAGAGTGTATGGATTTAGCTGTCTCAAAAAAGGGACAAATTAACACTGAAGGAGAAAAGCTAAAAGAAGAATTTTCTTACAGTCGCTCTGTAGACCGCTTGATTAAAGGGTTTGAGGAAATGATTTAACATTGGCATGTTCTTTGCAAATGCTAAGTCCTATGTATTCACAATTAATAGATCAAATTGAAAACGCCTTCTACGAAGGCTTTAGCGATAATTCTTTTCGTAAATTAGGAAAAGGTTATGTAGGTCCACTAGAAATCAAAGATGAAGAAGACTTTTACTTAATCAAAAAAGTTATTTCTGGCTTCAGCTCTGACGAGATTACGGCAAACGTAAGAAAAAGCATTTTAAAGGTTTTTGTAAATAACGAAAAAGAAAAACCAACTGAGGTCGTCAGCTTAAGAATTGATACTGACTATATTGATTCTACGAAGATATCCTCTAAATTAAAAAATGGAATCCTTGAAATTAGGCTGCCTAAGTCAGAAAATTCTAAAACTGTTAAAATTTCAGTAGAATAAATCAAAGCCCTCGATTGAAAATGTCGGGGGTTTTTTTATAATTAGTCATGCCCTTATATTTATATGAAAATAAAGAGACTGGAGAGGTCTTAGAGGTCCTACAAGGGATGAACGATACTCACGAGTACAACGGTGAGGACGAATCAGAGAAAGGCCTCTGGAGGCGCGTGTACGTTAACCCTAATATGTCTACAGACACAAAGCTTGACCCCTTTAGCGAATCATCATTTAGAGCCTCAACTGTCGGCAAAAACGACACATACGGACAGCTTTTTGAGCGTAGCGCTGAAGCGTCTGAAATGAGAGCAAATCAAGCTGGAGGAGTTGATCCAGTAAAACAAAAATCATATGACGATTATAGCAAAATGACTAACGGTAAAGCACACCCAAATCAAATGAAAGAAAAAATGAACAAAGCAATAGAAAAAGCCTCAAAAAAAGGTATAAATATAGAAATTTAAAATTATTATAAAAATATGAAAGTAATACTAGAAGACGAAGAAATTAATATTATTAATCAAATTCTTACAGATTTTCCAATTAGAGAATTAGATAAAGTTAAACAAATAATGCAAATTATTGAATCAAAGATTGAAACAGAAGACGCTTCAGAAGATCAAGAAGTGCCAGAAGAATTAGAATCTTAAAGGGCGGATATTTGTATTTTGCCCCACGCTGATCCTGTTTTTACAAGTAAAAATTCTCCACTATACATTATTGAGCCTGGAACGCCATCGCTTGAAGTTGTGTTACTTGCATCACCTGACGGAATATTTAAGTGAGTTCCATTTTCAAAATCAAGGAATAGAGTGTTTTCTCCCTTAGAGGTTGATTGTGTATCCCTGCCATCTGTTATAACAGAGGCGCCATCTTCATTCGAATCTATATTTCTTCCGAAAGCAAAAGAGTATGAATTGTTTAATACATTACCCGATCCACCTATAATTGTAGAATACTCAGCTTTTGCATATAAGCTAAGACCTTTAATGGCATTATCTTCACCGTTTAAAATAGAAGAGTATGAACTATAAGAGCCGCTTACTAAATTATTTGTACCAGCGCCAATTAAAGAATAATCTGAGTTTGCCATTTCATTACCAGTTCCAGCCCCGATAAATGAATAATTAGCTGAACCACTTATAAAATTATTTTGTCCTACTAAAACGCTTGATTGAATAGAATAATATATTTCATTGCTAACTCCCCCTCCAATAATTGAACATGTAGCTCCAGAAATTAGATTGCTCTGACCTCCCACAATAGATGATCTGTCAGAATTTAAACCTGTATTACCACTTCCTCCTCCTATAAAACAATATCCGCACTTCCCGACGCCAATTCCACTAAAAGTATTTAGCGTTCCATTAAGAATTGTTGATTTAAAAGATCCATTGTCGATACGATTGCCAAATCCAGCTCCGATTACTGCTTCGTTTGCATTAACTAATTTATTATATCTTCCGCCAAGAATAATAGATTGATTGCATCCGCCAGTAATTTGATTATATTCTCCAACGAGAATCGCCGATTCTTTATTTTTATTAACGCCCCCATAATTCTCATAGTCTCCAGATAAAAAGTTATTAGTTCCACCCAAAACAATTGAAGCATCTGAGCCAGTTATTTTATTTCTAAATCCTCCCAAAATAGCAGATCCGCTGGTATGGCTAATCCTATGTTCTACCCCAACAGTAATTGTTGATGTAATACTGCTTTCAATCTTGTTGCCACTTCCAGCCGCTATAAAAGAAAAATTATTATCTGTAGAAGGGGCTCCATCACCCAGTATTTCATTATTAAACCCAGCGCCAATAAAAGATCCGCTGGTATGATAAACCATATTGCCAGTTCCAGCACCAATAAGTGAATAATGTGCACCATCGCCCAAAAAGTCTCTACCACTTAATGTATTTAGCCGCCCAGCTAATATTGCAGAATTTGTAGAGCGAGCTATTATATTACCAGTTCCAGCGCCAATAAAAGAATTTTTAGAACGAAAATCATCACTCTGACTTACCATGATTCCAGTTATAAGATTGCCATGTCCAGCACTAATATTTGATGCCGTACCGCCAATCAACTCATTGTTTACTCCTGCTGAAATATTTGAGTACGAAGAAGCGGGTTTAATTTCATTACCAGCTCCCGCCCCAATAAAAGACTCAGTAGTTCCGCTTATTTCATTTTGCTGACCCGCTCCAATAAATGATTTTGAAGCCCCAGTCATACTGTTGGCTGTTCCCGCTCCAATAAACGAATGAGCTCCTCCGTACCCTGAGTTAGCAGATCCCGCTCCTATAAAAGACTCGTTACTTCCTACAAATCTATTTGATTGTCCAGCAACAATTACTGAGGCATAACAGATTCCAATGGATAATTGATTCGTGCCAGTCATAGAATTGCCAGAACCACCTGCAATAAATGACTGGTATCCACTATATATATTATTATATCGACCACCAACAATTACACAGTCATTAGATGATACAACTTTATTTCGAACTCCAACAAGAACTGATGAATATTTATTTGCCCCGCTGACGCTATTGAACCCTCCACCCCCAATTAAACATCCAGTCGAACCAGTTATTTCGTTATCTCTTCCGCCCCCAATTAAAGAATCGTCTGATCCAGAAATTTTATTTCCGCTTCCTCCTATAGCAACAGAGGTGTCTGAATTATGAAGTTTATTCCCGCTTCCAGCAATAATAGCAGAACCTGTTCCTGCTGAAATTATATTGTCTCGACCAACTGAAATTGAAGAACTCAAGGCGCCCTGTCTTATCTGATTGCTTCTTCCAGCGGTAATCGAACATTCGTCACACCCACTCAATAAGTTGCCAGTTCCAGCGTTAATATTTGATTGGGGTGAACCAGTTAATGTATTTGATAATCCTGCTCCAATAATCGAATCAATTCCATCAATTATTTGATTTCCAGTACCAGCAGAAATGCTTGATGTAGTAGATGATGTTATATAATTGTCGTTTCCAGCTATGATTGAAGAATCGGTCGAATTTAAAATATCACCCTCTCTACCAGCAACAATAGTTGAAGCTGTTCCAGTTACATTATTGTTTTCCCCAGCAAAAAGTGTTACAAACTGTCCAGACGCTGTATTATTTTTACCGCCAACTAAAACAATCTCATCTCCAAAAACTGAGTTCCCACTGCCGCCCACGAGAACACTCCTATCTCCACTAATTACATTAGATGTTCCACCAATAAGAGAAGATTCATTACCAGTTATAGTATTGCTTTTACCCCCAACTAAAGAAGACCCAGTTGAATCTTGAATAAGGTTGCCAGATCCACCTCCCATTGCAGAAAAATCTGAATTTTGAATTTGATTGCTAACACCTCCGACAATTGCTGAAGTTTCTGATGCATCTATTGAGTTTTCGCTACCTACTCCAATCAAAGACCCAGTTGAATTATTTATTTGATTACCAGTACCAGCACTTATGAATGAATCGAATGATGAATATAAATAATTATTTCTTCCAGCCCCTATAGAAGATGAACGAGACCCGCTTATTGAATTTCCAGATCCAGCAAGCACTGACGAATAGTCTACCCCTGTCATTGAATTGTCTATTCCAGCAACAACTGAATAATCTGATGTCCTGAGCAAATTTCCTGATCCAGCTAATACAGCACTTCCACTTCCACTATTTATTGTGTTATCAAAGCCAGCACCAATAGATGACCAGACTGCACCAGTTATTAAATTATTTTCTCCAATGTTAATTGCTGAATCATCAGAATGTTCTATATGATTATTTTCTCCAGCCCCTATAAAACATTCGGTAGCTCTATCCATAAAATTATGAGTTCCGCCACCAATAAAAGAGTTATAACTGGTATCCTGAGACGTATTCATTATACCTCCCGCTATAACCATCCCTCTGGTCATTTGAATCGTATTGGACGAACCTGCCAAAATAGCAGAGTCGTCGGCACTATCAATTCTGTTTACTCTTCCAGCACCTATAAATGACTCATCCCCTCCTAAATTTGTTACGGGATACTGATCAACTATTTTATTGCCAGTTCCACCAAGAATTACAGAGTTGGCGCACCCGCTTAAACTATTATAAGTTCCAGCTGCAACTGCGCTCTGCACTACCCCAGTACGAATATTATTCAGACGCCCAGCAACCCACGAATCTTCACAGTTTCTTAAACCATTCATCTCGCCATTAATAATCACAGATCTATTCGATAACCTAACCGTATTTGATCGTCCAACAATAATTGCGCAACCTGTACTCCCCGTAATGCGCAGTCCTTCACCACCTGCAACGTATGAATATTTTGAGCCACTGATGCGCTGACCAGATCCATTTATTATTACATTTCCAGTGCCATATGATTTCACAATATTTAGCCCATTATTGTAACTTTCATATTTCTGCGATATTCTATTATCGATTCCAGCTATAATACTTGAATTTAGTGAACCACTAATCCTATGATTAAATCCAGCGCTAATTGATGAATCTTCAGCCTCATAAATATCGTTATCTCTTCCTGCTACAATTGTACAGCCCGTTCCACTAATATTGTTGTTTTGTCCAGCAAATAGATTTACAAATTCACCAGATGCTGTATTGTTTTCGCCCCCGACTAAAACTATGCCGTCACCAAAAACAGAATTGTTGTTGCCGCCAACAAGAACGCTTTGATCTCCAGTTATTGTGTTGTCTTGACCTCCCACAAGTGTAGATGCAAGTCCATTTACAGCATTTTGTTTGCCCCCCATTAAAGAAGAATAAACAGAGCCAGTTACTAAATTGCCTTTTCCCGCTCCGATTATAGAAAATTGAGAATTTTTAATTTCGTTATCATCGCCACCAATCAATGAAGATGAATCAGAACCGCTGATTAAATTTCCTTCACCAACAGAAATTGATGATTTATTAGATTGTAAAATTTCATTTCCAGTTCCTGCATTAATAGCCGAAGCATGAGAACCACTTAATAAATTATTTCTTCCAGCGCCAATTAATGAAGTTGTAGAATTCGTTAAATTATTGTTGGTTCCCGCGGTTACAGAAGAATCATCAGAATTTGAAAATATGTTATCATGTCCCGCATTAATTGAAGATCTTTTAGCATCAGTCATCAAATGACCAGTTCCAGCTCCTATAAAACAATCTTTCGAATCATCTATATCATTTTGTCTACCAGCAACAATGGTTGAAGCCGTTCCAGTTAGGTTGTTGTTCTCGCCAGCAAAAAGGGTAACAAATTGACCAGAGGCCGTGTTATCCTTACCTCCAATTAAAACAATTTCGTCACCAAAAACTCTATTTCCGCTGCCCCCAACAAGAACGCTTCTGTCACCACTAATTCTATTAAAGGCGCCACCAACAAGCGAAGACTCCATTCCAGTAATAATATTACTCCTACCCCCAAGCAAGGAAGAGCCAGTTGAATCTGTTATAAGATTTCCAGATCCACCTCCAATTATAGACGTAATTGAATCATCAACTTTATTAGCGTCCCCCCCAATAATTGCCGAGGTTTCTGATCCAGTTATTAAATTACCACTACCTACTCCTATTAGAGACTTATTAGAAGTTTCTAATTTGTTGTCTACTCCAGCATTAACAGAGGAGTCGTTTGAGCCGCTTATTATATTACCTTTACCCGCTCCAACTAAAGATCTGTTGGATTGTAAAATGTTATTTCCTTCTCCAGCAGCAATAGAAGAATCATTAGAATTTGAAAATTTATTAGCCTCTCCAGCGTTTACGGAAGAGCCCGTTGAATCGATTATTTCATTATGATCTCCCGCACCGATAGAACAATCATCAGAATTTAAAATATCGTTAGTTCTGCCAGCAACAATTGTTGAAGCTACTCCAGTTACACCATTATTTTCACCAGCAAATAAATTTACGAACTGCCCAGATGCAGTGTTGGTTTTTCCGCCAATCAAAACTATCTCGTCACCGAAAACTTTATTTCCACTTCCTCCCACAAGTACGCTTCTATTGCCGCTCATTGTGTTTGAGTTTCCGCCAAATAAAACTGAACCAGTTGAGTCTTCTACAAGATTTCCAGTTCCAGCCCCAATTATAGAACTAGTTGAATTTTCAATTTTATTTTCATTTCCCGCTATAAGGGCTGATGATTCAGATCCAGATACCAAGTTTCCGCTACCCACACCAACTAAAGATTTGTTGGAAGATTTTATTTTATTGCTAACTCCCGCTGTAATTGAAGAATCAGAAGACCCGCTTAATAAATTTTCTTTTCCAGCGACTACGGACGAATCGTTAGATCCACTTAAAAAATTATCGCTACCAGCAACAACAGATGAACCAGTTGAGTCCGTCAAACTGTTTCCAGTTCCAGCATTAATCACAGAATCGTCTGAATCTAGAAGATTATTGTTTCGCCCGACCACAATTGTTGAAGCGGTGCCAGTAGCATTATTATTCTCTCCAGCAAAAAGCGTAATAAATTTTCCAGATGCTGTGTTGCCTTCGCCCCCCAATAAAACTATGCCATCACCGAAAAGAGAGTTTCCGCTACCCCCAACCAAAGAACTGAAAGATCCAGAAATTTTGTTTTCCCTTCCGCCCAGAAGAGAGGATTGGTTTCCACCCTTGACTTCATTATCTCTACCCCCCAATATAGAAGCTGAGTTGGTGTTTTCTCCAATTAAATTATCTCTGCCTCCTAATATAGATCCATTTTCGCCTAAACCAGTATTTAAAAATCCCCCACCTATAATTGAATGGTCTCCACTGACCGTATTATCGCGCCCAGCTAAAATTGCAGACTGGCTTTTAACTACTTTGTTTTGATCCCCAGCGCCAATAAAGGAGGAGTTTCCACTTACGTAATTGCCACTACCAGCGCCTATCGAAGACCTTTTTGAATTTTCTATAATATTTTTTTGTCCAACTAATGTTGAAGAATTTTCTGAGCCGCTTAATGAATTTTCTTCTCCAGCGAGTATAGCTGATCCAGTTGAATCAGTTATGCTATTTTCAGTTCCAGCACTAATAAAAGAGTCGTCAGATCCGCTTAATGAATTTTCTGTTCCAGCGGTTATTGATGAATCGTTTGATCCGCTCAAAGAATTGAGGGTTCCAACAACTAAAGAAGAGTTGTTAGAGTCAGTTACTTTATTTCCCGTTCCAGCACTTATCAGTGAATCATTCGATCCGCTTAAAGAATTATTTGTTCCAGCATCAATTGCAGATCCACTTGAGTTAGTTACTACATTCTCTGTTCCCACATTAATCGACGAATCACTTGATCCGCTCAATAAGTTTTCTGTTCCAGCATTAATTACAGATCCAGTTGAGTTAGTTATATCATTTTGGAATCCTACATTAATTGAAGAATTTTCTGAGCCGCTTAAAGAATTTTTTGCTCCAGCAAATATTGAAGATTTTGTTGAGTCAATTATGCTGTTTCCTGTTCCAACATTAATCGATGAATCGTTTGACCCACTTAATAAATTTTCTGTTCCAGCATTTATAGAAGAATCGTTTGACCTAGTTAATGAATTATTTGTACCAACATTAATAGATGAATCTATCGATCCACTTAATGAATTTCCTCCTCCAGCAGTTATTGAAGCTCCGCTAGAGTTAATTATTTTATTACCTGTTCCAGCGCTAATTGATGAATCTTCAGATCCGCTCAAAGAGTTTCCTCCTCCAGCGACTATTGCGACGCCAGTAGAAACATCTATAATGTTTCCAGTTCCAGCATTAATTATAGAGCTATCCGAATCCTCAATATTATTATCTTTTCCGACTATAACTGTAGATTCATCGGTTCCACTAATATAGTTATCTTTTCCCCCTAATAAAACTATGCCGTCACCAAAAAGAAAATTTCCACTTCCACCAACTAAAGAGTTAAAAGATCCAGAGATTTTATTGTCTCTTCCTCCCACAAGCGAAGATTGATCTCCGCTTCTTACTTCATTGCCTCTACCACCCAACAGAGAAGCCGCTTCTGTTTCTTCTCCAATTAAATTTCCTCTACCTCCCAATATAGATCCCTTTTCTCCCAAGACCTCATTGTATAAACCCCCTCCTATAACAGATTTCTTTCCACTAACAATATTTCCTTGACCCCCTAATAAAGAAGAGTCATCCTCATAAACTTTGTTTTCTTTACCAGCACCAATAAAAGAAGAATTTCCACTCATGTAATTTCCACTTCCAGCAGATATAGAAGATCCTGTTGAGCTTCTTATATCATTTTCTTGCCCACCCAATACTGACGAATTTTTTGAACCACTTAAAGAATTACTAGTTCCAGCACCAATAAAAGAACTACTTGACCCAGTTACTGAGTTTCCTGTTCCAGCCGATACAAATGAATCGCTTGACCCAGTTATTGAATTTAACCGTCCAGCAGCAATTGAAGATTCAGTTGAGGTATTTAAATTGTGCCCTGTTCCAGCACCAATCAACGAATTTTTTGAACCACTTAGTGAATTAGAAATTCCAGCAATAATAGCAATGCCAGTTGAGTTTGTTATGTCATTACCAGTTCCGACATTAATAGAGGAGTATTTCGATCCAGTTATTTTATTTTTTGCTCCCGCTATTACAGCAGAACTGGTTGAGCTAGTTATTTCATTTCCAGTTCCAGCGTTAATAGAAGAATCGCTTGATCCGCTTACTAAATTTCCTCCTCCAGCAACTATCGCAATACCAGTTGAGTTATTGATTTCGTTGTCCGTTCCAGCGTTTATAGAAGAATCGTCTGAATTTTTAATATCTTGATTTCTTCCTACTACAATCGCAGAGGCAGTACCAGTTATATTATTATTCTGCCCACCTAAAAGAGCTGAAAACTGACCAGATAGCTCATTATTCTCTCCACCCAACAAAACCGTTCCTTCACCAAAAAGAGAGTTTCCACTTCCTCCAACCAAAGAACTAAAGGATCCAGAAATTTTATTTTCTCTTCCGCCTAGTAACGCAGCTTGGTCTCCATTTTTTACTTCATTGTTCCTGCCGCCTAATATAGAAGCTGAATCAGTATTTCCTCCAATTAAATTGTTTCTACCTCCCAATATAGATCCGTTTTCCCCCAAAC
>Ga0181410_1000822_pt1 | contig 13389 bp, 17 predicted proteins | sample 33SPOviralmetaG_FD_130112 | JGI IMG/M metagenome (GOLD analysis project Ga0181410, IMG submission 130112) | Marine viral communities from the oligotrophic San Pedro Time Series (SPOT) site, San Pedro Channel, CA, USA - 33 SPOT_SRF_2012-06-20 | ecosystem: Environmental > Aquatic > Marine > Strait...
GCATAGCCAGCAGCAGACAGTACAATCGCTTGCACATTGTCACGCAGCGTAGTTGCCGAACGTGTTACTACGCCAATCTTCGCATTGATTTGGTTCTTGGTAAACATAACATTTCCTTTGGTTAGTGGGTTTCATCGACGGGGTAGACGTAAACCGACCAACCGATCAGCTTACGAATACCCCGCCCCATTGCTAGAGGGGTGATGGAGTATCCGAACTTTATTCAGCGTGCCCATCCTCATCGGTAGGGTTCGGCCGCAAATATCGCATGAGGCAATACATAGGCGGTCCGCGCTTGGTAAGATCGTCAGGTTTCCAACGGGACACAGTCCCTCCGCACGCAATGGCGTTTCACTCTTGAGGGCCGTCCCTAACCGAGCGTGTACGCAAGTGGTGCGCAGACGCAGGGGGTGACATGGCGGCATATTACACCGGCCCCAACCTTTCGACCGAGAGGACTACTTCGACCAGTGGCCTAGTGCATCTCATCCTCTCATAGATGGCGCGGGGTAAACGAGATGGGGTAGGGGACGAGGGGGGTGGCCACCCCACCCAGCCCTTATGTAACCCATTCATCACAAGCCCTATTTTTGGTAATGCAACCTATAGGTGTGTCCGTATTCATTGACCCAAGGGTGTTCACGTGTTAACAGCTAGAAACATGAGCAATCACGTGCAAAAAATCCTCCCCGAGCAGAACCACAAGCCGTTGCTTTCAAAAGCTGACCTTGCTGCGATAGAGGCCGATCCCGCCCTGATGGAAACCTTTTCGCGGCTCCTTGGGGCTGTCAATTTGGACAATTTGTTCCGCACCATGCAGGAACCCGACATCAACCCCGCCACGCGCATCGAATTTCAAAAGCTGCTGAACAAAATGGGCAAGCTAGAACCCGATACAAAGGCAAACAACAGCGGTACCGGCCCTCAAGTCGTCATCAACATCACCCGGGCCAAGGATAATATGGAAGAAATCACCATAGACGCCGCCATGGACACCATACCAGATGCAACATGAGATCAATTTTGAGGTTATTAAGAGCCTCGACGACTTCTTTTACTCTGAAAAGTTCATATCGTTAGCTGTAGGACCGGTCGGATCGACCAAAACCACCGCTGGCATTATGAAAATCCTGCACCACGCTGCGTTAATGGCCCCGTGCAAGGACGGAATACGCCGTTCTAGGGCGATTTGGGTGCGAAATACCCGCGAACAGCTGCGAGATACGTCAATTCCTGACTTTTTGAAGTGGGTTCCCGACGGAATTATGGGTACTTTTCTTAAAACAGAGTACAAATTCGTCATAAAAGTAGGCAATATTGAGTGCGAAGTGCTGTTTAGGGGCCTCGATGACGCCAATGACGTGCGTAGATTGCTCTCATTACAGGCCAGTTTCTTCGTTTTTGACGAATTTAGGGAGATTCACCCCGATATTTACAACGCTGCGCAGGGTCGTATAGGCCGTTATCCCGACAAAATGATGAACGGTGTGGGGTGTCAAACGGACGATGGAGACCCGAATATGCACCTTTGGGGCATGACAAACCCCCCTGACATGGACACTTTCTGGGAAACGCTGCTCACAGAGCCGCCTGACAACGTGCACGTGACGATCCAGCCCAGTGGTCTGTCTCCTGAGGCGGATTGGACGAAATTTCTGCCCGATGACTACTACGACAACCTCGCGCACGGTAAAACCGAGGACTGGGTAGACGTGTACATACACGCTGAGTTTGGCAAGTCTTTGAGCGGCCAGCCCGTGTTCAAATCGTTCGACAGGTCGGTACACGCGTCTAGTGAAGAGCTGACGCCGATGTACTCCGATGATCCTCTTCTGATCGGCGTAGACGCAGGGCTGACGCCAGCTGCTGTAATCGGGCAGGTTGCCTACGACGGGCGACTTGTCGTGTACGATTCACTGATTTCGGATGGGATGGGGGCGTTACGGTTCGTGCGAGAGCGCCTAAAACCACTGCTTGCGAACAAATTTCCCGGGCGTAACACCCTCGTAATTATTGATCCCGCGGCGTTTCAGCGTGCGCAGACGGACGAGCGCACCGTGGCTGACATTTACAAAGCTGAGGGCTTTTTGATTAAGCCTGCAAAGACAAACTCGGTTGCTGCACGCATAGCCGCGGTGGAGAAATACCTGACACGTGTGGTCGACGGTAAGTATTCGTTCGTCGTAGATTCGAACAGCGCAAACTCTCTCGTTCAAGCCTTGGCGGGAAAATATCGTTACAAAATAAACACTAAGGGCGCACGTGATGAAAAACCAGAAAAATCACACCCCTGGTCAGATGTCGCTGATGCGTTCCAATATATGTGCCTGCACGCTGACGGCGGCGAGACTTTTGGTATGGCGTCTTGGGGTACACAGCGTAAGGAGATTACCCGTGTCTCCGCTGGTGGATGGACCTGATCTGTTGACATGTAAGCACATTAGTGGTAGTGCACGCACGACGTTATATGTGAGAAAATAATATGGCGCTTGGCCCAGCATTAGTTCCCGTTGCACGCGCCTCTGACCTTGAGGCAGAAGCTAACCGTGCTGCTACGGAGAAGCAGAACTCCCCGATGATGGAAGGACTTGCGTCCCATACACGTCATCGCTGGGAAACTATGCGCGATCACTACCGCGAAAATACTGAGCTACGCCTGTCGAAATGCGTGCGCGCCCGTAACATGGAGTACGAGCCAGCCAAGATGGCTGAAATACGCGAGCAGGGCGGCTCAGAAATCTTTATGGGCATTGTCAGCACGAAGTGCCGTACGGCCACCGCATGGCTGCGTGACACGCTCCTAGGCGTCGGTGCGGACAAACCGTGGGGGATAAGTGCTACGCCGCTCCCTGAGGTGCCACCAGACGTCCAGACAGCCATGCAGGGCATCATGCAGCAGAATTTGATGCAGCACTATGCAGAGGGCGGGGAACAGCCCTCAGAGGCCGATTTGAAGCAACTGGCAGGCGGCATGAAAGACACCGCTATGCGTGCCATGAAGTTCGAAGCTGACAAACGCGTCGAGCGCATGGAAAAGAAAATGGAGGACCAGTTCGTAGAGGGCGGGTTCACCAAGGCAATGTTTGAGTTTACCAACGACGTTGCGACATTCCCCTACGCGATCCTCAAAGGCCCGATTCCTCGCAAGCGTAAGACCATGAAGTATATAGACGGCGGTCTGGGTATAGTCGAGGTTGTACGCGACGAGTGGGAGCGCGTAGACCCGTTCAAGTTTTACTGGGCACCTTGGGGTGACGACGTACAGTCCATGCCCGTCATCGAGGTCCACCACCTTACACGCGAAGACGTTGAAGACATGATCGGCATGGAAGGCTACGACGAAGATTCTGTGCGTTCTATTCTGTCAGACTTTGGTGTTGGCGGCTTCGACTGGTTGGACCACGACACCAGTACGATGGAAGATGTTACAGGCGTAGACTACGACGATGTAAGCGGTGATCTTGTAGCGGCAATACAGCTGTGGGACACAATCCCGGGCGATATTCTGCTTGAGTGGGGCTTGAGTGACGAAGAAATTCCAGATCCCCAAAAATCCTACCCCTGCGAAGTCTGGATGGTTAACAATATCGTAATTCGTGCTGTGCTGAACTACGACCCGCTGGGGCGTAAACCGTACTACGTGACGTCGTTTGAGAAAGTCCCTGGGCGGATCGACGGTAACGGCGTTGCTGATCTGTGTATGGACGCTCAGAACATGTGTAACGCGGCTGCGCGTAGCCTTGCCAACAACATGGGCATAAGCTCTGGACCACAAGTCGGCGTTAATATTAGCCGCCTCCCAGCTGGTGAAGACATCACGCAGATGTACCCGTGGAAAATCTGGCAGTTTAAACAATCAGAATATGGTGATTCCAGCCAGCCGATGACCTTTTTTCAGCCAAACTCTAACGCTCAAGAGCTTATGGCGGTGTTTACTAAGTTTATGGAACTTGCAGACGAGGTTTCAGGCATCCCGCGTTACATGACAGGCCAACACGTTCCCGGTGCGGGGCGTACGTCCTCTGGGCTGTCTATGCTGATGTCTAACGCTGGCAAAAGCATCAAACAGGTAATTAGTAATGTAGATCACGACGTAATCAGCCCGATGGTTGAGCGTCAGTACCAAAGGAACCTTAGATATTCAGATGACCCCGATCTTATCGGCGACGTCCAGATTGTTGCACGCGGTGCGATGTCGCTTGTTGTTAAAGAAGCTGAAAGTGTCCGTAAGACTGAGTTCCTCCGTCTTGTTCTGGAAAGCCCGGTTGCACAGCAAATTGTTGGCCTTCCGGGTACGGCTGAACTACTCCGCGACTTGGCGGGTAATCTCAACACCAATGTTGATCGTCTTGTCCCTAGCAGAGAAGACGTTCAGAAGCAGCAGGCCATAGCTGCGCAGCAACAGCAGGAAATGATGGCGATGCAGCAGATGCAGGAAGCCGCACAGCTGCAAGAGGACGGCACACAGATGGGCGGTCGGCAGGACAACACGATGAGTCCGCGGCCAAACGGCCAGTAGTGGACCTCTGGGTCTTACACTTTGTTTTAGTGTTTGCAACCGGCGAGGCAGTTTTGTTTGAAAACACAGAGAAGTTTCCAACTGAGGAAACCTGCAAAATTCAAGGCAAGCTAAAAGGTGACGTTCTGCTAGCAGAAGTTAGGCGCCGGGTTCCCATTCCCGTGACGGGCAAGATGCACTGTATTCTGGCGGGGGCCGATACTTAGGTATTTGCTCTATGTGTTGACACGTTAACAGATATAAAGTATCGAAAGCATATGATAGACCTGAATCTTTGTGACCGGCAGCAAGCACAAGCGCTGCTTCAGATTAAGGAAACGGGGAATGACCAACTGCCCAGCCTGCTTAGGGCTGAAGCGGAAACCGCCAAGGCGAAACTTGTAACAGCGACCGACACGGTATCAATCCACCGGTTGCAGGGTAGAGCAGAGGCATTTGAAGACCTGCTACGGGCGATAGAAGACTCGCCCAAAGTGGTAAAACGCCTTTAGGGGCATACGAAGCATACCAAGTACGGGATCAGCATACCCAAGGGCGCTGTGAAACATAGTTGACGCTTTAAGGAGACAATATGGCACTACCGAAGCAGGTGCAGGCACAGCTTGCAGAAGTCGAAGAGTACGAAAAAGCGCTAGAAGCCCAGCAAAACCCAGACGCGGTGGAGATGGATACGGAAGCGGAAGTAGGCACTGAGGCGGAAGAAGCACCCTCGCTTGAAAACGTAGAGCCAGCTGACACGTCACCGACGGACGTAGAGGAAGAGACTTTTAAGCAGAAGTACGCAACCCTGTTGGGCAAGTACGACGCTGAAGTTCCCCGGTTGCACCAGCAGGTGCGAGAACTAAACGGAGAACTTGGGCAAATCCGCAAGGATATAGCTGCTAAACCGGTCGAACCGACAAAGTCGAAGGAGAAAGTCAGTTTTGTAACCGATGAAGATCGAGCCGAGTATGGCGAAGAACTTCTGGACGTTCAGCGACGAGTTGCAAAAGAGGTCTCGCAAGATTACGAAGACCGGCTTGAGCGACAAGACGCGGTTATTGCGCAGTTGCAGGAAAAACTTGCAAGTACGGGTAGCCAAGTTGGCGAAATGGACTTTTCTCAGCGGTTGCAGCAAGCAGTCCCTGATTGGTCGCAAATCGACAACGATGAACGCTGGGTAGCGTGGCTAAACGAGCATGACCCCATGCTTAGAGGCCAACGCAGAGTTCTAGCGCAGGCAGCATTTGACAACGGTGATGTAGAAGCAGTTTCGGACTACGTGAAACTTTGGAAAGCATCACTCGGTGAACCAGATGCAGCTAAGCAAAATCGCAAGACCGAGCTTGAGAAACAGGTTGCGCCAAATCGTTCTGCAAACTCGACCCGTACGCAGAGTGCCGCGCAAAACTCCAAGATTTATTCTGTACGTGAAGTAGAAAACGCTTGGACTAAAGTTCGCACCTTGAATACCAGAGGGCAGTACGCAGAGGCGGAAAAACTTGAAGCAGAGTTAACCGTTGCGTATATGGAAGGCCGCGTTAGACAGTGATCTAATGTGTTTACATGTAAGCAGCTGTTAAGTCTTAAAACAACTTAATAGGAGGCCACAATGGCTGCTGTATTCCCCGTCGTAAGCTCAGGCGCGTTCGACACAACTCCGTCCTACTCAGGCGGTTTTATCCCACAACTATGGTCTAACAAGCTGAACGCTAAGTTCTATGCGAACACCATGATGACTGAAATTTCCAACACCAGTTGGGAAGGCGAGATCAAAAACCAAGTCGATACTATTCGTATCCGCCAAGCACCGTCGATCACCATCAACGACTACGCAGGCGCAGGTACTACCCTGACATCTGAAGTACCCGTACCGATCTTCCAAGACATGCAGATCGACCAAGGTAAGTATTTCAGCGTACAGGTCAACGACGTACTTGCTCACCAAGCGGACATGGACTTGATGAACATGTTCACTGACGACGCTGCCAAACAGCTGAAGATCAGTATAGAAAACGATACGTTCTTTAACTGGTACGTCACTAGCGGTGCCCACGCGTCTAACAAAGGCGCTACAGCCGGTGCGATTTCAGGTGCGTATAACCTTGGTACAGACACTGCTCCTATCGACCAAGCGACACCTGCAAACGTGTTGAACGCGATCCTGCAAATGTCGTCTGCTCTCGACGAGCAAAACGTACCTGAGGATGGCCGTTGGTTGGTTATCTCCCCACGTGACCGTCAGCTGCTGATGCAGACCGACATCGCCCAAGCGTATTTTACTGGCGATCAGTCAAGCACCATCCGTACCGGCAAAATCGGTATGTTGGATCGCTTCACTGTTTATGTGAGCAACCTGTTGCCCAAAGGCCAAGCGGCTAAAGCTCTGGTTGCGGGTCTGTCTGCCACTTCCTCGGGTGCCTCAGTGTCTAATGCCAAAGCCCGTCGCATGATGGTTGCTGGTACAAACACTGCTTGCTCGTTTGCTTCGCAGATCAGCAAAACCGAGCCTTTGCGCAACCAGACAGACTTTGGCGACATCGTTCGCGGCCTCGCCGTATATGGACGCAAGGTCGTTAAGCCTGAAGCTCTGTGTACCGCTCTAGTCGGCTCTGCCAGCTAAAACTTAATAGCGTAGGGGGAGGTCCGCTTCCCCCTATTCTTCGGTTTAGGAGCGTGTTGTGGCTACTGTAAAAGTTAGAGAAATTATAGGCAGGGTCGAGCACATATTGCAGGATAGCAATGTTCGCTGGCCGCGCTTAGAACTTCAAAGTTGGATCAATGAATCGTACCTAGCTGCGATTTTACTGCGCCCTGACGCTAGTGCTAAGACAGGCACGTTTACTTGTGCGGCTGGCTCTCGACAGGTTCTGACGGCTCAGTTTAGCACTGGGCTTCAGTTGTTGGACATCACTCGAAATCTAGCATCAGCCTCGACCAAAAAAGTTGTGCGTTTAGTGCAGCGTTCGGTGCTGGATGACCAAAAACCCGAATGGCACACTGAAACCGGTACGGTCAACGTACAGCACTACATGTACGACCCCCGCCAACCAAAAGAGTTTTTTGTCTACCCGCCTGCGACAACCGCTGCACAGCTTGAAGTCGTTTACGTCGACGGCCCAGGGGCGCACGCGCTTAGCGAGTCGGCGCTAGACCCCGCAGGCAGTGACGCCACGGTCATTCTGCTGGACGATATTTACATGACCCCAATTATCGACTGGGTCTTGTACCGAGCTTTCTCCAAAGACGCTGAACACGGCCCCAATGAACAACGGGCAGCGGCGGCGTTTCAAACCTTTAATGCAGCGATGGGGGCTAAGTCACAGACGGACACAGCTGTATCCCCCCAAGCTGTTAGCGCGGTGGTCTGATGGCAGTTTTATGGGATAAGTTCTACCCTTACATCCAGCCCTATCTTCCGGGCTGTCCTGAAGTGGTAATCGAGTCGCACCTTAAAGAAGCCGCCGCAGATTTCTTTGCGCGCAGTGAAATTTGGCGGTTCGACATAGACAACGATTTTACCAGCGCGTCGACAAAAGACTACGAGCTAGACACGCCTACAAATGCGGTGCTGGAAAACATTTACGAGTTGATCCTCGACAATCAGCCTCTCGCTCGGATCAGCGATCGACATGTGAATATTTCGCGGTTTATTACGAACGGCAAACCGAGCTACTACACAATCTACCAAGACACCGCGGTCCGGTTTTACCCAACGCCTGATCAGAAATACACGTTTTACGGCGTAGGGGTTTTGAAACCAAGCCTGTCGGCTACAGGGGTTGAAGATTGGATTTACGAAACACACGGGCGGTGCATTAGCTATGGTGCGATTTCACGTCTCGCCGAAGTTCCGGGCAAGGAATGGCACAATCCAGAGCTTGCTAGCTACTACCGAAGTAAATTTGACATGGAAGCTGATACGGCAAAATCGCGCGACTACCGCCGCGTAAATCTGCGCGTGAACAGCCAAAACTTTGACGGCGTTCGGAGGTACTAATGGCTGACACATACAAATACGTGCAGGGCGACACCGGACCGCAGATAAAGGTTACAATTACCGAAGCTGACGGAACCGCTGTCAATCTAACAGGGGGCAGTGTCACCTTGCATTTTCGCGCCGCAGGAACAACTACGTTGTTGTTTTCTAGGCCGTTGCTTGTACTAGGCGACAACGCAACTAACGGGGTAGCAATCTTACAGTGGGCGGCAGGCGACCTTGATATTGACGCGGGAAACTACGAAGGCGAAATAGAGACAGTCACTTCGACAGGCCAGCGTGAAACGCAATACTCTATCTTAAAATTTAAGATTAGGGAGGACTTTGCGTGAGTGAAAATGAGCCCCTAAACAAGAAGTTTACAACCTCTGCCCAAAACTTAACTTTTCAAAACGACGCGGCGAACCTAAACTTTTCGGGCGTACCCCAAAACCTGTCGTTTTCTCTTGCGGTGGGCACTTTTGCTCAGTTTGTTGTTAACGCCGACACGGGCTTTTTGTCAGACAGCGAGTTTCGTACGTTTTTCAAGACGCTGGCGGATAATTTTGCTGCTACAGAACTCACTACGCTTGTTTTTACAAAAGCCCTGTCTGATACCCCGACAGCCGCCGACGAAGCCTTGCGTTCCGTTACTAAAGCTCTGGCTGATACGCCGGTCGCTACTGATTTAATGGCTCGGTCGCTTTCCCGCCCGGGCGTTGCAGACGCAGCGACGGTTTCTGATATTCGAAGTACCCATCTTAACAAACACGCTTTTGACGCTGTTAACCTTACCGACGACATCGACGGTGCGGCTTCCATAGACGATGACCAAGAAATTCAGTTCTTTAAGTCGCGCAGTGAATCTATCGGCGTTACAGACGCAGCCGTCCGGTTGTTTTCTATGGCTATACCAAATGAACAAGCCTCGATTACCGACACGGGGCTGCTACGAAGTCAGAACTACTTTTCTGACATTTTTTACTTATCGGAAGACTACGTCGGAGTTTCCCGAACCCTTTAGTGGAGATCGTTATGATTAACGAAAACTTAAAGCTATCCGGTCAGCTTAATATTGTTCTAAAGGACAAGGCCGGTAACGTAAAAGAAACCCGTGAGGTCAAAAATCTTGTTGTCGACGCAGGCTTGGCCTTTCTTGCTAGCCGTATGGTGGGCACGTCAAAGGCGATCATGTCACACATGTCGGTAGGGTCAGGCACCACCGCTGCCGCTGCGGGGCAGACTGATCTTGTAAGTGTGCTGGGTTCACGCGCAGCAATAAGCTCAACTACCATAACTGGCTCGGACAAAGCGGTAACGTATGTATCTTCTTTTGCAGCGGGTAACGGCACAGGGGCTGTCACTGAGGGGGGGTTGTTTAACGCTTCTTCGGGCGGCGATATGCTGTGTCGAACTGTTTTTGCCGTCGTAAACAAGGCTGCGGATGACGTTATGTCTATCACTTGGACCGTTACGCTTTCAGCGGCGTAGTCATAACTAGAGGTAAGGGGCGCGTTGCATGGCTATAAAAACACGACAGACTACTGCTACGGGTGTTACCAACGCAGGCGCGCCTCTTACTAACGCTGAAGTCGACAACAATTTCGTCGAGTTGAAACAGGCTGTAAGCGCGCTGGAAACTGCTGCTAATGTTTTGTCCGAGTTTGAATTTACGGCTACTGCGGGGCAGACTGTATTTACGGGCAGTGACAATAACGGTGCGACACTTGCTGTGGCTTCGGGCAATTCGATTGTATCCCTAAACGGTGTTATTCTGGACAACGGTTCTGACTACACTGCGTCTAGCAATGCGGGAGTTACATTAACAACGGCTGCTGCCGCTTCAGATCACCTTGCGGTTATTACCTTTTCCACGTTCAGTGTGGCTGACACAGTAGCCGCCAGCACGGGTGGAACGTTTGGCGGTGCGTTGACAGTATCTGGGGGCGTCAATGTTTCTGGAAGTTCTTCGTTTGAGGAAATCAAAGAAAAGGTTTCCGTAGACAGTTCAACAACGGGAACGATTACTCATGCGCTGGCTACTGGCCCCGCGATTGTTTTCTGCAATGTTGACCAAACTGCAAACCGCACGATCAATCTCACGGGGGCGAACACTTTTTTGGCGACAAGCCAAAGTACAACAACAGTGTTTATGTTCAAGCAAGGCAGCACAGCTTACTACCCCAACGTACTTCAGCTAGACGGCTCGGCTGTTACCCCTAGTTGGCAGGGCGGGTCAGCCCCGACAGGCGGCAACGCAAGCGGGATTGACAGCTACAGCATTACGATAATCAAAACGGCAAGCGCTACCTTTACGGTACTCGCCAGCCAGACACAATTTGCGTAGGGGGTAATCAAATATGCTTTCTACCTTCGGCGCTGCTTCTTCAAGGGCTTTCGGGCATACGTCTGGTGGGGCGCTCGCTTTCACTTCGTCTCAAGTGTTTTGCTCTGGTAGTTCGGCGGCGTCGTTTAGTGGAACATACACTCCAACGGCAGGAACTAAGGCTGCGCTCTTTATGGTTTTTGGTGCGATAGGGCCTCAGTCTAGCTCCTCCAATAGTTACTATTCGGGCATGGGCGGCGGCGCGTATGCAGAAAGATATGTGGATAACTTAGATGCTAGTTATGCTGTGAGCTTGTACAGCGGTAGTAGTTCATATCTTGCGAGTATGATTGTTAATGTATCCCCAATTAACTCTACCACAGGAGCGTCTATAAACAGCGGGTCAGCCCACGACTTCGCCGCAGCGGGGGGCAACGGGGGTAGTGGCTACAGCAGCAGCGGTGGTACTTGGGGGTATGGCGGCGGCGGCGGGGGGCGCTGCGGAACGGGCGGTCAGGGTCCAAATTCGTATTTCCAAGGGTATGACCCCACAGGCGGTGCGCCAGTTCCGAACTCTGGCAATGAAGCGGCTGGTGTGTTCGATCTTTCGCCGTTTGGCATTTCGTTCACCTACGACAGATATTCTTCGCAAGTCCCTAAGTTTGATACTGCCTCTACGGCAACTGAAATCGCATTGCGGGATAATCTGAACACCGCTGCGCTCTTTAGCCGAAATGGCGGGTTGAGGGGTGCTCTTAACTACACCAGTGGCGTGTCCGGTTCCGCCGTAATAATAGAGTTTTCCTGATGTTTATCGCGGGTAAAAGGATACAAAAATGACGAGAGCAAGAGACAAGGCGACGTTAGCGCCATCGCCAACAGGAAAGCAAACGATCTGGGTTCCCGCCAGTGCTATGCAGCCGACTACAACAGATGGGTGTGCGGCGTTAGCCACCGTAGAAATACAGTCGTACCGCCCAGAAATAGTTTCGTTAGATTTTCCCAGTAACGGGGGTGCATCAAACGCGCAATTTAGCGTGGCTTTTCCGAAGGCTTGGGACAAAGGCTCATTAACTTACCAAGTGTATTGGTCAAGTGCTAACACAGCCACCAACACTATTCAGGTTGGACTGATCGCTGTTGGGGTAAGCAACAATATTTATATTAACCAAAGTTACGGTACTCAGTCGTACTTAAGCGACGATCACTGCGGTGATACCTCAAAGTTAAACGTTTCCAGCGAAAGCGCATCTATTACTGTAGGCGGTTCGGTTTTAGATGATAGTCTAGTATATTTTAAATTTTTTCGGCAATCAGGTTTGAGCGCAGACACTCACCCATCACCGTGCCGCCTGCACGGCATCAAGCTGTTTTACACCACAGATGCGGGTAACGACGAATGAGTTTCGGGTATCAAACACTGGGGTTTGGCGCTTACCCTAACCGTGACAGTGGGAGCAGCATAGCCCAAGGCTTGACGCCCTCTTTGTTGACCCTTACGGGGCAAAGTCAAACCAGCGCCAGCCAAGTGGCCAATAACAACAGTATAAATCTCAGCAATGTAGGGGGCGTTGACTACACAGGAGAGAGTGCGCGATTAGTGTTCCACCACGTAAAAGGCGACCATTGGACAGGCGACCTTCAGATACTTAATATAAATTTTGGCAGCGCAACGTACGGCAACAGTTCAAGCAGCTTTTCTTTTCAAACTACTGTCTACAATTCAGGGTTTGGGACTTACGGGTCAGCAACTTACGCTGATGCTTTAACGAACGGTTTTTCGAATGTGACTGGCTCTGCCTCTGGTGGACGGTGGGTGCGCGACCGTAACGGAACAGGCAGCGGAAACACAGGTCTCACCCTTAGCAGCCAGTATTATTTTTATACCGAGACTTCCAGCCCCGTAAATACCAGAATCGGGTACAATTTTTGGCTGCGTAGCCCCGTTGTAGCTTTAAGTTCTAGCAGCCCAACGCTTTCGTTTCAGGACGGTAGGTACGGTAGCGGAATTGGTACGTTAAATGTTCACTTGGATATTCAGTAGGAGAGGTCAAAGCTGATGGGTACTGAAGTCCTTTGGAGTGCGCTGCTAACAATAGGGTTGGGCTTTATTGTATGGTGGGCCAAAAACCAACACGACGAACTAAAACGAGTGCAAATTTTACTTAACCGAACACGGGAGGAAATGGCAAAAGAGTATTCGACGAAAGTCGAGAGCAACACGTCCATCGACCGCGTAATAACTAGGTTGGATGCTCTCGACGCAAAAATGGATAGGATGCTAGAACGATAGACAGAAGGAGCGGTTAAGTGATTGACCCTGTCACGGCATATAGTGGGGCGTTGTTAGCCTATAAAACCGTGACCAAACTGGTGCAAGCTGGCCGCGAATTTAGCGAAGTTACGGGTCAATTATCGGAATGGTATGGTTGCGTAAGTGATCTGCAAAAAGCGGGAGAGCAGAAAAAGTCCCCGTCGTTGTTCGAGAAGGCCAGTCAGGGCGCGGACACGATAGAGAAAGAAGCTCTCGACATCGTCGTGAGACAGCAAGAAATGCTCCAGAAAGAGAAGGAGTTGAAGTTTTTA
>Ga0181410_1000825_pt1 | contig 13347 bp, 10 predicted proteins | sample 33SPOviralmetaG_FD_130112 | JGI IMG/M metagenome (GOLD analysis project Ga0181410, IMG submission 130112) | Marine viral communities from the oligotrophic San Pedro Time Series (SPOT) site, San Pedro Channel, CA, USA - 33 SPOT_SRF_2012-06-20 | ecosystem: Environmental > Aquatic > Marine > Strait...
AGCAACAGCACAAGATTCGGCATATATGAGTGGTAGTACTCATCCATTGTACGAATACAAAGACGTTAGATTAGCTTCAAGAAAGAACGGTATCGATACAGGAAATGTAGGAACCGATTATCCTGGTACAGTAAATGATTTTGTTTCAAATGTTTGTTCATCGGTTACTTTTGTAGATGGTGATAAAATTTGGCTAGACAATGCCGGAGATAACAGATGGTACTCATTGGTTGCAACAGCAAATGCTACAATTAAGAGCAGTTATGATAATTTAGCAGTTAACTTAGGTATACCATCGAGTGTTACTATTGGTGGATTGAACTGGATCATTAATAGTGATAACGATTGGGATGATTCTAATGTGGCAGTGTTTAAAGATACACTAAGAACAAATTATTTTAATGATCAAGTTGATACTAGCTTATTTGTAAAATCTAAATTAGTTGATGTTGACGATTACAGTCGACAAACAGAATTTGAAATGTTTGATCCTGTTAAAAATTTAATTCCAGGACAGGCTCAAAGAGAGTTGAAATATACTACACAAATTGATCCTGCATTATATAATAATCATAGCGACACTAATTTTGTTACAACAAATCAACCTTGGAGTATAGAACAGGTTGGGTTAGCTTGGTGGGATTTATCAACTGTAAGATATTATGAATATGAAAACTACGATTTGTCTTATAGAAAAGATTACTGGGGTAAAATTACACCAGGTTCAGTGATTGACATTTACGAATGGATTGAAAGCACACAATTACCAAGTGCATATGCAGGCGATGGCACAGTTAGAAGCACAACAGATTATTCATCAGTTACAATACTAGACAAGCAAGGTTTCAGTACTACAAAATATTACTATTGGGTTAAAAATAGAACAGTGACTCCACAAGTGCAAGGTAGATACTTGTCAACTACATCTATATCTAGATTGATTAAAAATCCTACTACATTTGGTATCAACTGGCACTCACCTGTTTCGTCAAACAAAATGATAATTGCAAATAGTTCGAACTATATTACAGAAGATTCATTATTTTCTTTAAACTATAAAACACTAGACACTGACCAGCAAACTCATAAACAATGGATACTAGTTAAAGAAAAAGATCCAAACACATTAATTGATAGACGATTGTGGAATAAAATGACGGACAGTTTGAGTGGCAAAGATGCCGCGGGATTAACTGTTCCAGATACAGCAACATTAAGTGGATACTATCAATATGGTAACAAGATAAGACCGAGACAAACTTGGTTTAAGAATATCAAAGATGCTAGAAGAGTATTTTCTTATAAGACAAATAAAATTTTAGATTCAATAAATTTAGATATAAACTATCCAGAATGGGAGAAAGGATTCTCTATTAATTCGGCCATATATCAAAAGAAAGATTACTTTGTATCGGGCTATGATAATAGTATAGTGATCAATAGAACAGTGGACAGAGTTTCTGAAATTGATACTACTGTATTACGAGAAAATGATGTTATTAAAGTTAACTTAGACTTTAACAACAAATGGGGTATCTATGTTTACGGTGATAGAACAAAAATATTAAATGGTACGGCTCCAATAGCTACAGCTAATATTAGTGATTCGATTGCTTCTGAATCTACAGTTTCATCGGGATCCTACCAAGCTGTTGGAGTTCAGTCTTCTGAATCCGGAGATAATGAATCAGAAAGTTCAACTAATGAACTAGTTAGAATTGCTAATGAAACGGCAACAATGAATTTAACGTCAAGCTTCTATACATTAGATGATGTTGCAGATGACACTAGAGTATTGCTAAATCAAATGTACAGTTATTTGTTCACAGGCGATCAGAAAATTAATTTAAACGACTTATTGTTTGCAATGATTAACTTTATATTCACAGAACAATCTGACATAGATTGGGTTATAAAGAGTAGTTACTTTGACGTTGTACAAAAAGAAAATTCATTAAAACAACAAATAAACTATCAAGCAGATACTTTTGCTTTTGTTAAAGAATACATCAATGAAGTTAAACCATATCACGGAAAATTATTAAATTATGTGAGTCAGAAACAAACAACTACTGAACTTGCAAATGTTGGCACTACTGAAACGTTCCAATTAAAGAATACGATAGCATTTGATAGAACAACTGCAAACATAGAACTACTAGATCCTAAGTCAAGTACTACAGCACAACAGCTTACTAATCTAAAAGGCAAACGTACAACAGCTAACATTGCCTTAGATGGCAAAGCTGGAGATTTAAATTATGGAACAACAAACAGTGCAGTTGAGAGAATAGCCAAGTATTTCTATGGTGCTCAATTAGATAGTATAAGTGTAGACAATGCGGATCAAGTGACGTCATATATGGAACTTGTAAAATCAGCAATAGCTCCTTATAGAGATCTAGAGCTTGAAGGATTGAACTTTGGTTTTGATAATATTGTTAACAGTGAAACAATAACTAACTTAGGTATAGATATCGATGGATACGACAGCATTGAAATGGCTTGGGATAACGAAGCTGTACAGCAATGGTATACAGATCAATTTGCTTCAGCAAAAGATTGGAAAACTACTGCAACATATAACACACTTATCAAGTCAGATAAAGATGGTAGCACAGCAAATATTAGTATGGTCAAATATACAGACCTGTCACACTTTGATGCTTGGAATACTAGCAACAGTTATGTTGTCGGAGACCTTGTCACTTACGAAAATCAATTATACAGATGTAACGTGACACACAACAAAGTAGACAGCGGATCTACTCCTTATAAAACATATACCGGAGATGGCAAAGGAGATGGAGCAGTAGTTGATACCACAATACTTGATTGGTCTAAATGGGACTTGATCAATGACTATGTTTATCTAGCAACAACTAATCACACAGCAAACACATTCGGCACTGATTATACAGCAGGCAAGTGGGAGTTGGTGACGACAACATTTGACGGTGCTGGATTTGTAAGGCCACAACACAGAGACATACCAGAAGAGTTTATTCCAACGTTGGCTAAAGAAACTTTGAAGTTGACTGTTATAACAAATGAAACAGTGACTCAAGATACAGATACAATCACGATTGCCACAAGAGCAAACCCAACTGTGATTACAGCAACAGGACACGGACTCAACAATGGAGATAGAATAACAATCTCGGGTGTGAATGGTATGACTGAACTCAATGATACTTTTGTAGTAAACAACAAAACAACAGACACATTTGAAATTAAGTACTCTGCCAATGATGCTTCTAGTGTTGATGGATCAAACTTTACGCCATACACAAGCGGTGGTACAATCACACACTACAATAGCAGTGGCGGTCAGTATGCTTATAGAATATTTTACGATGCACAAGGTAAGTCAGAATACAAAAGAATACCTACAGCATTTGAAACGACTCTTTCGTCACAAGTCACAGCACAAAGCAAACAAATTGAAGTTACAGATGCATCGATACTGTATGGACAAGTAACTGTTGGATCAGTCACTGTTCCGGCTGTCACAATAAATGATGACACTCCAGGATACATATGGATCGGCGATGAGTTGATAGAATACAGAGAAGTTAGCGGAAACATATTAAAGAAAATCAGAAGAGGTGTTAAAGATACATCAATAACTAACCACGCAAATGGTAGTAAAGTGAATTCAGCAAGTACGCAACACGATATACCAAATGCTAAAGACAGTGCATATTGGTCAGCACAAGACAGCGGTGGAACTGCATTGGCAGTTTCAACACTCGACTCATCAGATCAAGCTGTGTTTATCAGAGAAGGTGGTGTTAGTAACTTTAGCATATAAAGAAGGAATAAATATAGTATTAGAGCAATAATTTTATTAATTAAATACTACTTTTATCTTGACAATAAATAGAAGTATAAGGTAATATAGCAATATGACAGAAAATAAAATAGATAAAAAACCAGACGAAACAGGTACTGTGAAAATGCAAGGTCACGTGTTGATCACTGACAAGAAAACCGGAGAAGTGCTAGTTGATAAAAACAATGCTATTCACTTTGGTAATATGGCATTTTCATTAGCAACTGCATTAAGTCATCATACATTGAACCAATCAGGAATTTACTATATGGGATTCGGAAATGGTGGTTCAGATGTGCTTTCAACTGGTAGTATTAAGTACAAAACTACAAATACAGGAACAACCAAAGATACTTCCGCTGATTTGTATAATAGAACTTATTTCAAGAACGTAGCTAAACCAAGTACAACAACAGCAAACAGTATTGTTGCTACAGGTGATGCTAATAATAACATACAGATTTTAGAATCAACAGGTGCATACACAGATCTTAAAGTGACTTGTACTTTAGACTTTGGTGAACCGTCAGGTCAAGATGCTACAGATGTAGCAACTTCAGACACTGATTATGTTTTTGATGAATTAGGGCTATATGCTTATTACCAAGATACAAGTAGTTCAACACTGGATATTACAAATAGCTTACTGCTTTCACACGTGATATTCCACCCTGTACAAAAGAGTACAAACAGACAAATAGAAATAGTGTACACTGTAAGAGTGCAAATGCAATAATGATGGAAAATAACTTATTATACAGTGAATATTACACAAAACACATAAATACGTGAGGAGCATAGAATGAGTTATACAGTAAACAACACACGAGGAACAACCCTTACCAACTTACAGCCTGGTACTACAACCACGGTCGGTGGTGTTACCTTAATTGGTAAAAACTACACAGGTTATGGTGAGATCATAGCAGAAGATTTCGTAAAACTTTTAGAGAATCAAGCAAACAGTACAAACCCGTCAGGATCATTAGAAGGTCAACTTTGGTATGACACTGGGGAGAAAGTACTTAAAGTGTATGATGGTACAGCTTGGGATAGACTTTTTACATCAGTTTCAACATCAGCACCAACCAGTCCTACAGCAGGAACATTATGGTTAGATACTGATGACAGCACATTTAACATTTACGATGGAACGAATTGGCAGGCAACCCCAGTAGCAACTTCAAGTATGCTATCAGGTGCTAAAATTGTTACAACACAATTAGAGAGTGCTGGTTCTTGGTCAGGTGAACCTGCAAACAGAGTAAATGGTTATTCAGATGGTAGCTTAATTAGTGTTCAATTAGTAGTAGGAAAAGATAATGCAGGTGCAGAAGAAGTAATTGCAGTATTTTCTCCAGCTTCATTTAACATTGAACCAAATACATCAGCGGCAATTACATACACGACTCAAGCAGTTGATGTATATAACAACTTCAGTTCAACACACGCAAACGCAGGTGCTCAGTCATTGACAGCAGGTCTAAACTTAAGAGACACTTTTGTTACAGACGCAGAACAGAACACTGCTAATAACTTGGTAGATTATGCAGATTCAAGTATCACATATAATTCAACAGAAATTATGATACTATCTAAAACAACAGCACAATCACACCAAGGTGATTTACTACCCAACACAGACAACTCAATTAACTTAGGTTCATCATCTAAGAAATATGCAACCATTTACGGTGTAGCAACATCGGCTCAATACGCCGACATAGCTGAAAGATTTGAAGCAGACACTTCAATGGAAGCAGGAGACGTTATTGCATTAGGTGGTGCAAAAGAAATTACAAAAACTGCCGAGAGGGCAGACGATAAAGTATTCGGAGTTATCTCTGATAAACCAGCATTTAGAATGAATGATGGTGCAGGAGATGATTCTACTCATCCATTTGTTGCTTTTTCTGGAAGGGTCGGCTGTAAAGTCAAAGGCCCGGTAACAAAAGGTGATCGGTTAGTCAGCAGTAGCATTCCAGGTGTTGCTGTAAAGGCTCAGCCGGAAGACGACTGGAAATCTACTTTTGGTAGAGCTCTAGTAGATAAGACTTCGGAAGAAGTACAAAAAATAACTATTGCAATAGGAGTAAAATAATATGGCTTATCAACAGGGAGATACCATTACAGCAACGGACTACAATAATTTTGTAGCTAACGTCAATGTCGTAATTGGTACAGGAACTGGTGATCAGGGCTACGGATTAAGTGAAATAGCAACAGTATCGGTTGGGTCAACAATTACAGCGACACAATGGAACAACTTGTTAACTGGTTTACAAAACGGAGCAAATCATCAGGGATCAACACTTACGAATGCATCTAACACGGTAACGACAGGTGGAAACATCGTGCCATTATCAAACTTAGATACAGACATTACACTAATTAATACTAACAGACTGAACGCGGCAGGTTCTAATATGTCAACTGGAGTAGCGGGTACAACTTCATCAAGAACAAGTTCTTGGTCAGGTCAAGTGCAACACGCATTTACAGTAACATATACATCAGCTAACGCGGCTAGACACTTTTTCAACTCAGGTGGAAAAATCAAGATGGCTTTTTCAAGATCAGGTGGTTCATCAACGAACCAAAACACATCTTGGACTAACCAACTTTCAGATCTAGGTACAGTATCATTTGCGGCGAACGGAACTTCAATTTCTGGTTCATCACAAGGTGGTAACGGTGCTAACGGATCTAGAGGATACCATCAGTTAACAGGTTCTCAAGCAGAAATCTTAAACACAACTTCAAGTTCATCAGACTACACAGCTAACGATATTGATATCAAAGCAAGTGTATCAGGTGCAGTGATTACATTTACAATTTCATTTAATGACGATCACGCCGCTGAAACTGGTAACTTCACAGGTGGTGGTTTAGGTACTGCACCAAATGAAGGAACTGCGTGGACAGGTGCTGACTCAGTAGATGGTACTTTAAGCTCAACTATTACATTCGATAAAGCAGACAATGCCTCATATGTACAAGTTGCAAGTCCATCATTTAGTAATACTATTACACTATAATAAGTTAAAATAGTAATTGACTTTTTAAATCCCCTAATGTACAATATACGTACTTAGGGGATTTTTTATGAATAAAAAACAACAAGGAGTCAGTTAATGGATACAAGAATTGAAAAAGCTCTTGAATTCGCCAATTATAGAACTACATTGGCCAATCAAAAACAAAAACTCAAAGAACAATGCGAAGCAAGTTTAAACTTTGCACACAATGGTGGGCTATTTGTTATTAATGAAACACTAATAAGTTTTGTTGGTAACTTTATCAACCAAGATAAAAAATCTATGGTTGTGTTGGATACAAATAAAACACCTGTTGACATAGAAGATTTAAATGATTTTTACAACAAGATTTGTACTAGATGGTTTGAATCAGTCAATGAGTATCATAGACAAGAACAAGATCTTGCAAATAAACGAAAAGTAAACAAGTTGGTTGAATAATATGGATCGAGGTATATTATTGTTTGGACACAATAATCGTACTATTGACTACGGTCAAATTGCGTTAGCTAACTCGTGTCTAATCAAAAAGAATATGAAAAATAATCACGTGACTCTTGTCACGGATATCGGCACGGTAGAATGGCTCTATAAAAAACACAGCGAAGAATTCGTAAAAAGTAAAATTGATAATATCATAGTTACTAAAAGAAGAAATACAAATAATATTAAAAGATATTATGATACTAGTTACAGCAAAAAAGTTGAACAGTTTTATAACATCAACAGACACGAAGCATACAACTTATCTCCTTATAAAGAAACTTTACTAATTGATGTTGACTATCTAATTGGCAACGATATTTTAGATCAATGTTTTAATTTGAATTATGACTTGCAGATTAATGATACTTCTAAAGATTTATTAAACACTAGAAAAGCAAGTCAGTTCGCAAGACTAGATGATAGGTCGATAAACTTTTATTGGGCAACTGTTGTGTTCTTTCGAAAGAATGAATTTACAGAACTATTTTTTGAAACAATAAAACACGTATATCTTAACTGGCCATATTACTCAATGTTGTATGATTTTATTTCTCCTAACTATCGTAACGATCACGCATTTAGTATTGCAATGCATATGATTAATGGTATGCAAGAAAACAATTTAGTAAGTAGACTTCCTTTGCCTAACCTACAACATATCACAGGGCAAGATGATTTTATTGAGTGTGATGGAAACAAATTTAAATTCTTAATAGAAAAGCCAAGTCAAAAAGGAGATTACTTAATGTGTAAAACTGAAAATACAAACGTACACGTTATGAATAAGTTTGCTTTAAACAGACTGGCAGAAACAATAGTTGAGCAAAACAGATGAACAAAGGTTATCTAGTAATAGCACAAAATAGTAAACACGACTACGTGAGAATGTCTTATGCACTAGCTTTGAGTATTGCTATAACTCAAAAGAAAGTTAGAAAACTCAGCATAGCTGTTGATAAAGATACAGTTGTGCCTGAAAAGTATAAAACTGTATTTGATCAAGTTATACAAATTCCATTCGAAGACGATGCAGAATTAAGTGAATGGAAGATAAACAATAAATGGAAATACTATCATATTACTCCATATGACCATACAGTGATATTAGATTGTGATATGTTGTTTACAAGAGATGTTGGACATTGGTGGGATTATTTCTTACAAAGAGATATAACTGCCTGTTGCAATATAAAAACATTTCGTAATGAACTAGCAGATAATAGTTCTTACAGACAAACATTCATACACAATCAACTGCCTGACGTATATACTGCATTCTTTCATTTTAATAAGAATAGTGATGCTGTGTATGAATACTTCAAACTAGTAGAACATATCTTTAGAAACTATGATACATTCAAAGAAGACTTCTTGGATCCCCCTAGGCAATCTCATTTGAGTGCAGATGTAGTATATGCGTTAGCAGGTAAAATATTAGGAATAGGTGATGATATATGTAATAAAAATTTATCTTATCCTACGTTCGTACATATGAAAACACAAACACAAGGTTTCAATAAACAGTATAGCGAAGACTGGACTAAACACATTGCTAGTTATTATTCAAAAAACTGTGAACTAATGATTGGAAATTATAAACAAGACTTACCTTTTCATTACAGAGATAAAAACTTCTTAACTGATGAGATAATAGTCAAACTGGAGAAAAAATTAGGTGTCTAACAGCGAAATAAGATATGTATTGTTTGATCTAGAATCACGTGATGTATTGGGAATTGTAAGAAACAAACCAACACTAGGTGAAACGTATTTTGAAGAAAAATATGATGAGCTAAAAGAATTTATCGAAGGTGAAAAGAATAGTGCAAATTATTATGTTGACAACGACAGAGCTCAGAGTAAATATAGTTTAAAGTTAAAAAAGACTAATATAACAGTACATCTGTTAGATGATAGGTTATATAAGATACCCAAAGGCAACAACGGTGAAATTATTTTAACTAACAATAAAGCAAACCAGATGCTAACGATACAAATACAACAAAACTTTAAGGAATATTTAAAAAACAAATATCAGATATCTGAATCTACGTCACCTAAAAATATTAACATCAACGGTGCTAGTTTGCTAGAGTTTATGTTTTGTTTTGATGATAATCCACATAATTTAATAATGTTTTCAAGGATACCAATATTGCAGTTATTATTGACAGACAAAGTCGAACTTCCATATCAATCCACACAAGATAATCATTGTATTTTTACTAAAAGAATATACAATGACTATGCATATATAGAGATATAAAATGATAAGAGAAAAAATAGAAGATAGAATGAATGCACTACAACACTGGATGGAATCAAATTATCATTTAAAAAATCCAGGTCAAGTATACGATTTGACTACGCAGATCAGCAAATTTTGGTCTGTGCTTGATGATGAAGATAAAGATTATGTACAGGCGGCACAACACGCCATAGAAGAAAAAATTAAGTGGAGATTGAAAAATGAGTAAAATAATCGATGTTACTGATATTGATATTTTCTATATCAGTTTTGACGAACCAAATATGGAAGAGAACTGGGCAAATTTAAAAAGCATATGTCCTTGGGCTAAACGTACACACGGTGTACTAGGATCAGATGCGGCACACAAAGCCTGTGCTGAAAAATCTGATACTGATAGATTTATTTCTGTTGATGGTGACAATCTAGTTAATCCTAAATTTTTTGATACTGTCATTGATTTCTCTGAAGCAGATGTAAACTTAGATACTTCAGTTATTAGCTGGTCCGGAGTCAATAGTATTAATGGACTAGTATATGGCAATGGTGGAATTAAATGTTGGCCCGTGCAGTATGTATTAGATATGAAGACACACGAGATTGCCGAAGACGATGGTGCAAAAGTTGACTTCTGTTGGGACTTAAATTATATACAGTTCAACGAAGCATTCAGTCAAGTAATGAATAACGCAACACCTTATCAGGCATATAGAGCAGGATTTAGAGAAGGTGTTAAGATGTCTTTGGATAGAGGATACAAGGTTGATCCAGATAACTTTGAAAAGAGTTTACACGATAAAAACTTTCAAAGATTATGTATATGGTCAAGTGTAGGTGCTGATGTTGAGAACGGAATGTGGGCAATATACGGAACAAGATTAGGTTGTTACTTGACAAACCTAGATCCAAACTTTGATTTTGTTAATGTAGCAGACTTTAAATGGCATACAGAATATTGGACTAATGAAGTTATGCCACAGTTTGTTGGAGACACTGAATACTGTCTTAAGTCAAAATACAAATGGGATATGAATAAATTAACAGCAGAAACTGTTAGGCTAGGAGATGAATTAAGAAAAAAACTAAACATACCTATAGCTGATCTTAATTCTGATTCAAGTAGATTCTTTAAGAAAGTTTATTACAATCCTCCGAGAAGTATGCTAGTAACAGAAAGAGATTCGCAAGGAAGAATCATATACAAATCTATAAAGTAACAAGGAAAACTATGAGCGAAGAACAAAAAAACTATAAACCAGTTAAAACAAGCAAAGTCGGAGGATCACCGTTTAAAGGTGTACTAGGTTGGGTCGATGATAGACTACCTTTATTCCGTATGTTCAAATATGAATACTTAGATTTTCAAGTTCCAAGAAGTTTAAATTACTTCTGGAGTTTTGGTGGTATATTAATGTTTTGTCTTTTAGGACTAATTATAACAGGATTAACTTTGGGTATGCATTACAAACCATCAGCCGAAGATGCCTTTATAAGTGTTGAACATATTATGAGAGATGTCAACTATGGTTGGCTACTTCGTTATATGCATATGAACCTTGCTTCATTCTTTTTTATAGCAGTTTACTTGCATATATTTAGAGCTATGTACTTTGGATCCTACAAAGATCCAAGACAAATTATGTGGCTAATAGGTATTATAATATTTTTCTTAATGACTGCAACTGCATTCTTAGGATATACTTTACCTTGGGGACAAATGAGTTTATGGGGTGCGACTGTTATAACAAACTTATTCAGTGCTATTCCACTAGTGGGAGAACCAATAGTTAGTTGGTTATGGGGAGGATACTCGGTTGATGATCCAACCATTAATAGATTTTATGTATTACATTGGCTATTGGCATTTGTAATATTAGGTGTTGTAATACTTCACGTTATTGCATTGCATATTGTAGGATCAAATAATCCATCAGGTATTGAACCAAAAGATACTAGAGACACTGTAAGTTTTCATCCGTATACAACTGCGAAAGATATGTATATGATGATATTATTCTTTACAATATTTGCCGCCTTTGTATTCTATGTGCCAAACGTATTAGGACATCCAGACAATTATATTCCGGCTAACGCACTAGTTACCCCTGCACACATTGTACCAGAATGGTATTTCTTACCTTTCTACGCAATACTGAGAGCAATACCAGATAAGTTAGGTGGAGTTATTGCAATGGTTAGTGCAATAGGAATACTTGCTTTACTTCCTTGGTTAGACAGAAGTAAAATAAGAAGTTGCATATTCAGACCAATGCACAGACAATGGTTTATTATTTTTATACTAAACTTTATGATGCTTACATATGTAGGTGCTATGCCGGCCGAAGGTCTTTACATATTGCTAGGTAGAATAGGAACAGCATATTGGTTCTTATATTTTCTTGTGATAGTACCAATAAACAGTATATTGGAAAAAGAACAACCTATGCCAGAATCTATTCACGAATATTTAGAATGGAAAGAACAAGGTAAGATTAAATCGGTGTTCAAATGGATGAAGTAAATGACAGATGAAGTTAGCAAAATTAAACAAGCACGAGACCAGTTAAATGCTGTGTCGCCTTCATTCTGCTTGGCTAAATGGTATCAGTCAACTATACATTTACAATATGGACATACACATAGTTGCCATCACCCGAGAACACATCAAGTTCCATTAAACGAATTAAAAACAAACCCATCTGCTTTACACAATACAGAATATAAAAAATCTCAAAGACAACTTATGCTTAAAGGAGTCAGACCTCCTGAATGCCAATACTGTTGGAACGTTGAGGACTTAGGTCCAGAACATTATAGTGATAGGAGTTCTAAATCACACGAACCGTGGGCTATGCCATACCTAAATAATACAGCAAAGATGGACGGTAGTGAAAATGTAAATCCAACATATTTAGAAGTTAGTTTTAGTAACGTATGTAATTTTAAATGCAGTTATTGTAGCCCAGCATACAGCAGTGCTTGGATGGAAGAAATACAATCGCAAGGTGCATACCCAACTTCAGATAAATTCAATAACTTAGATTGGCTTAGACAACAAAGTAAGATGCCTATTCCTCATCGTGAACACAATCCATATGTTGACGCATTTTGGAAATGGTGGCCTGACCTATACAAGACTCTAAAAGTTTTTAGGATAACAGGAGGTGAACCGTTAATGAGTAAAGACACTTTCAAAGTACTCGACTACATCAATGACAATCCTAATCCACAGTTAGAAATAGCAATTAATTCTAACGGCTGTGTTCCAGATAAATTGTTTGATCAATATATCGAAAAAATGAAACGTATTACACTAGATGGAAAAATTGGAGTCACAAGACTTTATACCTCTGTTGATACGTTCGGAGAACAGGCAGAGTATATTAGAGATGGCTTAGATTTTAATCAATGGTATGATAATATATGTCGTGTACTAACTGAGTTACCTAAAACAAAGATAACCATAATGTGTACAACAGGACTATTGAGTCTACCTAACTTTCATAAGTTAGTTGATATAATACATCCATTAAAAAGAGAATTTTACAGCAACGAACGTAGAGTTCCAATAACATTAGATACAGCAATACTCAGACACCCGAGTTACTTGAGCGGTGTTGTTGCTGATCCAAGTTATTCAAAAATGTTAGATAAATCTGTTGAAATTATGGTAAAGAATGCAGAAACACATAACAACCCATATAAAGGGTTTTTCGACTTTGAATTAGCCAAACTTAAAC
>Ga0181410_1000826_pt1 | contig 13345 bp, 13 predicted proteins | sample 33SPOviralmetaG_FD_130112 | JGI IMG/M metagenome (GOLD analysis project Ga0181410, IMG submission 130112) | Marine viral communities from the oligotrophic San Pedro Time Series (SPOT) site, San Pedro Channel, CA, USA - 33 SPOT_SRF_2012-06-20 | ecosystem: Environmental > Aquatic > Marine > Strait...
GGGTGCCTCCTATGTCAGGATTGCTGATATTCTAGCGGACGACTTGTCTATGTATGCCGCTGCTCAGTCGGTAAAGACTCCTCAGGAGTTAATAGATATACTTAGAGGTTACCCTGAGGTTAGTTCCATGGACGGGCAACTGGTTGAGCGTGACTTGTTTGAATGGTTTGAGCAGATAGACGAGCATATTGAGGACGCTGTTGATCGGGCTGATGTTCAGTGGGGCCAGGTCGAATCGGGTGACGCAACCATGGGCGAGTGGGTTGACGCGGTGTTTCAGTCTTTCTGGCGGTTACGCAAGGAAAATGTTGATCGTGACATACCTGACGTAAGGGACGGTTACGCGGACCCTGACTCTCCATGGTTCAGTGTTGACCCGCAGAGTATTGTGGTGCGTCGGGTGGAGGTAGGCTCCGCGGGGGAGCGGGCAGCGCGAGAAGGGTTCAGGCCATACCGGGGTGTTGGTCAAGAGGATGGCCCGGTGGAAGGCTCCGACATGGCTGCATGGCGACATGGACCTGAAGAAGAAAACCTCCCTGGTTCCGCACCCCGCGATTTTTTGGTGTTCCCGTATGACGTTGGCATGTCTAAGGGCGTTAAGGTTACGGCTGAGGCTCCTGAGTTTGCTCAGTTCCGGCAAGACCTGGCTGAGATTCGTAGAGAGTTGCAGGTTAGTGTCAACAATGATATTAAAACTAACGTTATTGATAAAGAAGCGTTGAGCGAACTGCTGGAGAGGAACAGGGAACTCCAGGCTAGACTGCGTGAAAAGTTAGGCCAGAAACGCGGTAAAGGTAGGAAGTATTACGGAAGCGGTCAGAAGAGCACCACGTTGATGATCGGTACCCAGCCGGTAACGGTGCAGGGAATGTTGTCTGACGTTGCTGACACTGGTAAGTACCGTGCTCCAACTTCCGCTGATGAGACTGCGCGAGCGACCTACGACATGACGCAGAGCCGGGGTCGTCCCGGCAAGACTTCGTACCGCGCTAAAGACCGGCCTAACATTAACCGCGGTAACCTCGCTGAGGATGTTGACGCTCAGCGTTTGCGCACTATTGGTGTAGCAACGGACGCTCGCCCGTTGAGGGCCGACGACCCGACCACGTATACTCAGTACTGGAAGGCACTAACTTACCTAATTAACGCGCACCTCCGCAAAGACCCGCTGGTGAAGTTAATCCTTCAGGGAAAGAGCGTTAAAGAATTAAAGAGTTGGCTGCGAAGCGATGACGGTAAAAGGCACCAGAAGGCTATCGGTCGCAACCTGCTTGAAGTAACAACTGAGTCTGCTCCTGCTCGCGCTTTAAACTCTGACGGCACCGTAAACATTATTCTTAGTGAAAGCAGCGGTATTGAGGACCTGGTAAGGATCGTTAACAGTTACATTCCTGACCGGGTGGTCGCTAAAATGCTGGCAGACGGAGAGATGGACTTTTCCGCTGGTGAGATTCAGGCCATGCTTGGTGGCAGGACAGACTTGCGTGAGATATCAATGCAGCGTTCCAATTGGGGCGATCAAAAAACTGCTCAAGGCGTAATGAACAAGACCGTTAACTGGGCTTGGCAACTGGCTCAAGCCACACCGGAGACTCGCTTGTCTCGCTGGCCTTGGTTCGTTCGGGAAAGCAACGCTAGGTTCTTGGAGAAACTGGCGAACTTGCGTTCGCAGGGCGTTGAGATTATTGACGCTGATGATTTTGCTAAGACGCAGAAGGCTGCTCAGCGTGAGGCTCTTGCTGAACTTGAGAAGACGTTTTACAACATTCGTCGTTACAATCAGGCAGTGTACACTAGCCGGTTCCTGACCACGTTCCCGGGTGCGACGGCTAACGCTGTCTACCGTTACGGTCGGTTCTTCTACAATGAACCGGGTCGCATGCAAGCGTTGTCTAACACGATAGCAAACGTCGCTCAAGGGGATTTAAATAACGCGAACAACTTGTTTGGTGAGAACATTCTTGGTGCCTCTGTCATTGGCGTGGACCAGGACGGCAACGAAGTAGAAAACGTTAATGACGCGGTTTACTTTGCCTTCCCGTGGTGGGTGTCTGACAACAGCCCGAAAGGTATTAAGTTCCCGATTGACTCTCTTGCTACTCTGATTGTCGATTCGCCTGGAATGTCCTATCTGGTTAATATGTCCTATGCTGTTATTATGAACCAAAAGCCCGATTTGGATTCGTGGCTTGCGGATAACGTGCCAGGTGCTCAAGAGTTGCAGCAGGAGTACTTCCCATTCGGTGTGACAAACAACCCAATAGGCCAGTTGTTTGGCGCGTACCAGAAAGACCTATGGAGCGGCTTAACAAGCGACGAGAGGTTCATTAAGACCTCAATCTACATGCACATGAATAACCTAGCCAACTGGGAAAAAGGTGGTCAGGAAGGCCCCAAGCCAACGCAGGAGCAGGCCGCTAAGGATGCTAGGGCTTGGTTCCTTGGCCCGCTTGTAGCGTTCTTCGGACAAAACCCGTTGAACGCCGGGTTAGGCAAATCTCTCGCTAAGTTTAGTTCTCCAGTGTCGGTGTCAAATAAGCCACCTGGTCAAATTTACCGGGACGCATGGTACCAGCACAGAGAAAAATATCCAAACGATACCGCTACAGCCCGTGAAACTTTCGTAAACCAATACGGAGATTGGGCCGAATGGTACACCTACGGAACCAGCGACTACACTGCGTACATTCCCTCCACCGTAGAGGCTTACACAGCCATCTACAAGGACGGGTCTGACTTGGTTCCTGAGATACTTAAAGACCTGCGTAAGGACGAATTGTTCGACATGATTACCGTGTTGACTTTTGGAACTGCAGGCGAGTACGACCAGGCGGTAAACAACTACCTAAAGAACGAGCCTCTTCCTGGCGATGATGAGAACGTGAAGAACCTACTGACGACTGCTGAGTTTGAGGCGCAAGTTGAGGTGTCTCGCGGGTGGGACGTTTACAACAAAATCAAGATCGAACTAGACGCAAACATTGAGCGTCTGCGGGAACTTCGTGACGAGGCCGGTACTCAAGAGGGTAAAGACGGTTACCGTCAGCAGATTAAAGAGCAGCAGGTAGCGTTTAGGAACTGGTGGGAGAACGACGGACCACTGGCAGATAACGGACCGTGGCAGACCTCAAAGGCTAATCGTTCCATACGTAGCGCAGGTACGGTAACTAGCATAATCCTTAAGGCTTCTAAAGACGAGAAGTTTATGGAGAAGCGTAAGGGTACCCAGTTGTGGGATAGGTTTATCCAATTTGCTGAGTGGGAGAAGCAAACATGGTCAACCTACAATGGGCTTGACAGCGACCAGAAGGCGGACTTCCGTTCTCAGGTACGCGAGATTTACGATGAAACTTACAGGTGGTACTTCCCTGAGATTAACGGCATTTGGGACAGGTACTATCAGACACGTTGGAACCCAGCAGACGAAGGCGCGGAGGAAGAGTAATGGTTCAACCCGCTGAAAAAGGTACCCCAAATTCAGACCCAGCAAATGCACCAGACGAGCCTCGCAGTCCTTTACCTCAGGTAGAGGAAAGTGGGGACGCGGCTAAGCCGGGTAATAAGGTTAGCCCAGGCACAAACACGACCCCGGTTCTTTTAAAGGGTGGGCTTCAAAGCAAGGGAGCGGCTGACCGTTTAGAGTCCGGCATGCGGTACGGTTACGAGGGCGGTTTCATCGGGAACCAGATTCCTTTTAACGAGGCGGTAGGTTACGCTAGTTTGTTGCGGGGTAACGCTACAAGTCCCCTTGCTACTGCTGAGGACATTAAGTTGTATGAGGATTTCCTGACCGATCTTCGTCGCTACACTAATAGTGAACTGGGTACCGATGGTGGCGTAATGACCGCTTGGACTGACTTGCTTAAGACCGCTCAGCGTGCCGGTGTCCCAGCATTGATGCTGCTTGCTCGTGGAACTTTCGATGAAGGTGGCGATAGCGGGGGTAGCGGTAGTCGTAGCAAGTACGGGACTACTGCTCAGGCTCTTTACGCGAATCAGGCGGATGTGCGCGTTCTGGCTAACACTCTCGCTGATAACCTTATCGGTCGCAACGTAACCGATAAAGAGTTCAAGAAGATTTACTCAGACTTCCGCAAAGAAGAAGGAAAGAGTCCTACGGTTACAACTACATCACCAGGCGGCAGCGTTACGCAGCAGGGTGTCACGAACGCTGAGCGTCAAGAAATTCTTGAAGAACTTTTAATGGAGACACCCGACTTCGCTGCTTACCAGGGTGGCGCAGGAATGATTGATAGGATGCGCGATATCAACAGGGAGTCCTTAAGTGCCGCTAGGGAGGCTGGCGCACTATGATGACTAAAGAGGAACGCAAAGAGTACAAGGCTATTTGGGCGAAGCAACTTGGCCGGTTGGCGGCGGAGGACCCTGTTTTTGCTGCAAAACTTCAAAGTGTTCGTAATCGTTTAAATAAGAAAAACGAAGACACGTTTGAGAGCATTGACGAGTATAATGATACTCTAAAGCAGATCATGGATACTGACCCGTACTGGACGGGACTGGATGCTAAGTACCGTACTCGCCTGATGCTTGAGGCTGACGTTAGGACCGAAGGCACCTTTATTGCTGGTGTCGATACTACGCGCAGCATGTTGGAGTACGAAGCCACTCGCATGGGCTTCACTTTGTCGCAGGAACAAATTGCTGACATGTCACGTCAAGCGTTCCTTGAGGACTGGGAAGCAACTGAGGTGCGTGAGCATCTGCTTCCTTTGGCTGAGTTGGTCCTGGGTGAAGGTAACGTGGGCGGCGACCTGGGTAAGTTTGCCACCCAGTTAAAGGACTGGTCTAACCTAAACGGCATTAATATGTCGCAGACCGCCATTGACCAGTACGTTTACGCACTTACTGCTGGTGAGAAGCAAATGGATCAAGTGAAACAAGAGATTCGTAACATGTACATGGCGGGTAAGTACCCCGGGTGGTCTGACCCTATCGGCAACGGTAAGGACATTAACACCCTGGCGGACCCGTATCGTGGCTTGACCGAAAAGATGCTGGGCAAACCGGACATGAGCGTAGACGATCCTACTATGCAGCGTATCATGTCGGTGCAGAACGCGGACGGCACGTTCCGTGCTCGCACTCTTCATGAAGCGGAGAAGGAGATACGCCAGTTGGATGAGTGGCAGTACAGTCCTGATGGTCGGGAAACCTACGTTTCCGCTGCTAATACTATCGCTAAACTGTTTGGATACGCATAATGAGTGCAGCACATGAACAGTACATCAGGAACCTACAAGGGTCCATCGCTCGTCACCAGCGGATGGTGGACGTTAACCACCCAGCAGCGGCTCAGGCTCAAGGAATTGTCAATCGTTTAACTGCGGACCTTGCTGCTGCTTTGACGGTCCGTGGTGGAGGTGGTGGTGGTAACCAGACTACTACAGCAGCCGCTCCTACGGGTCCTGACCCAGATACAGTACGTAAAAACAAGGCTGCTAGGGCTTTTTTGCAGGACATGTTTTCGTCCTGGGGTGGCATGGAGGATTTGATCGGGGAGATTGACCGACTGGTTCGGGACTACGGTAACCAGCCTGAAGTGTTGACTGCTGAGGTGCGTACCCTTGAGCCGTACAAGAAACGCTTTGTTGGTTTTATTCGTTTGCGTGAACAAGGAGTAACGGATATTCGCAACGAAACCGAATATTTAAATCTTGAGCGGGATTACCGGCAGGTGTTTCGTGAAGCAGGGATGCGCGACTTTTTAGGCACGGATGGTACGCAAGTACAGTTTGATTCTATCGCTGAACTGGTTGCTGACTACAGTGTTAGCGTAAACGAGGTTAAGGCTCGCATCGGTGATGCCGCTCGCTTAGTTTCCAGCCCGGATAACCTTGAGGCCGCTGCTCTACGTGATTACTACGGTATTGACACGACAACGTTGACAGAGTACGTTCTTGACCCTGATCGCACTATGGCTAGGGTTAATGAGATTGCTAACACTGCGTTGATAGGTGCTCAGGCTGCACGACAAGAATTAAACATTAACGAGACTACCGCTAGTCGCATGGCTGATATTGCAGGTGCGGGTGACTTGCTCCCCGGTCAGTATCAACAAACTATTGATGGCGCGGTAGAACTGCGGGACGAGGTTTCTCGCCTCGCAGATATCGAAGGCAGTGAACTAACTGACAGTGAGGCTTTGCTGGCTAGCGCGAACCTAGACCAGTCCGCTTCAAAAAAGGTTCGGGGATTAAGGTCCCGCGAGCGAGCACGTTTCGGCGGAAGGTCGGGGGTAACCTCTAGCACCTTAAGCCGCACCAGTGGTTATTAACCGCTAGGGCGAGAATTGGATAGACCCTGATTTAAAACCCCACGAGGGTAGGTCAGGGTACGTGGGTTCGACTCCCACCTCGTCCACACCGACTAGGACCCACCGGCCCCTAGCGAGTATCAGCCCGGTAGTCAGAGCCAACGGCACTCCCCCAAGTGCTTGTTGTGGCTGGCGATTCATATAGAAGAGATAGGGAGAAACACCGTGTCAGAAAATGACGAGTTCGATATTGACAACCTGGGTGACGATCTAGGTACAGATGTTGTTCGACAATTGCGCAAGGCTTACAAGGCTAAGCAAAAAGAGATTGAGCAACTTCGCAAGCAGGTTGAAGAATTTTCAACCGCTAATCGGAATAGTGTCATTGAGGGCACATTGACCGCGAACGGCTTGGATGCTCGCATGTCGAAGTTCATGCCTAACGAGGTAGTAACTACTGAGGATGTTAATGCGTGGATTAATGAAAACGCTGACATTCTTGGAATTAGTGCGGGCAGTCCTCAGGAATCTTCTGAGGAAGTCCAGGCCGCCAGTCGAATGGCTGACATGACCTCACATACTCCTGCCGCTAGCGCGGGAGACATTATGAGCCGCATAGAAGCGGCTGGTTCTCAAGAGGAACTAAACGAGGTACTGTTCGGCAATCCGAATGGTCCGGTTAAATAAACCAATCACTACTAAACCCTTTAAGGGGGTGAATCGCAAAAATGGCTGATAATTTTATCGACTCCGCAACTAACTCCGGTGCGTCCATCAAGACGCCGCCGACGGTTAGTAGCACACTCGCAGCAGGTGGAACGGGCACAGGCTTTGACGACTTGGTTGCGCGTGCATATGACAAGATGGTTGATTTCCAGTTGAGGTCCCAGGTTGTATTCCGGGACCTAGCGGATAAGCGTCCGGTACAGCAGGCTATGCCTGGTTACGCTGTGACGTTTTCGCTGTACAACGACCTCGCTAAGGCCACGACTCCTCTTGCTGAGGTGACTGACCTTGACGCGGCTGCTCTGGATGACGTTGACCAGGTGAGTGTTGTGCTCAAAGAGTACGGCAACGTTGTCGTTAACACCCGGTACGTGCAGGAGACTGCATTTGCAGACGTGGACCCGGCAATCGGGAACATCATCGCGTTCAACATGATCGACAGCCTTGACTCGGTTGTGTCTGCGGTTCTGAACGGCGCATCTGCCGGACAGACCGAAGACCTTGACGGTGCAACTTTTGGTGGCACCAACATCCGTAAGGCAGTTGCTAAGTTGCGTGGCGACAATGTGGTTCCGCGCCAAGGCCAACTCTACGCGGCTTACATGCACCCGGACGTTGCGTTTGATCTTCGCAGCGAAACCGGCGCGTTGTCCTTTGAGGACATTCGCAAGCACACGGAGCCTAACGTCGGGGCCATCCTTGACCAGACCACGGGCGTTTACGGTGGCACCTACGTCATCGAAACATCCCGCGCTCCTGTAGCAACTGCTACTGCTACCGGCGGCGAAGACGAGTACAGCACGTTCATCGTGGGCCAGCAGGCTCTCGCTGAGGCGTGCGCCGTTGAGCCGTCCGTGAAACTCGGTCCGGTTGTGGATCGACTTTCTCGTTTCCGTCCGGTAGGCTGGTATTCAGTTTGCGGCTGGGCATTGTATCGCACAGAAGCGATGCGCAAGATCACTTCGGGTTCAACGATTGGTGTCAACCCAACCTAAACCCTAAGTATAACACACAGGAGGGGTCGGCTCTGGTCGGCCCCTCCTGCGTTATGGAGATTTAGTGAAGATTCTTAGCACTCCCAAAATTACTGAAAAGTACGCGACTGACGCTTTATTTGGTGTGTTCGTTACTACCGAAACTCCTAAGACTCTATTAATCGAAAGTGGCTCTGGGTCACTGGTTTCATTCCCGTCTGCTGAGCGACTTCGACTCGCGGACTCTTATTACCTGGGTGGTCATCGTCACGAGTTGACGGATGCGCAGGTAACAGAAATTACTTCTGCAGGATTTAGTGCCTACATTGAGGACGTTTAGACAATGAGTAAATGCAGGACTGGTTGCCCTACCCAGGATTGTGGGTCGTGGGGGGCTTGCGCCCGTAACGCTAACTTCCGTTACGCGGGTAATTGGGCTGCAACGGTTAACCGGGATTTAAAGAGTTACGCTCGCGCTAAGAGCATGGGATTGCAGCCAGCGAAGAGCACCCACGAAGCGTCGATGGCGGCGATTAAGGCGGCTGGAGCATGAGCACTACCCTGGGTAACGTGGTTGATTCCACTCTCTTGTACTTGTCTGGCTTCACTAACCAGCAGGATCAGTCCACGTATCTTCTGGGCGGTTTAAACACTACTGACTTGACGGCTTCGATTAACGACGCATCAGGTATTTCTCGTGGTGTTGTTGAGATTGGCTACGAAATTATCCAGGTAGACAATGTTGACCGCGCTTCGCAGGCTATGACTATCCCTCCATACGGTCGTGGTTTTCGTGGCACTGACGCTGCCACGCACTCTGCTGGTACGCGAGTGGTTTCCTCCCCTCAGTTTCCTAGGTTCAGTGTTCGTCAGGCCGTGAACGACAGCATCAGTGCCGTTTACCCCGACTTGTTTGCTATTACTGACGAGTTCCTTACGGCTGACCCAACTAAAGTAAACTTTACTTTGACTAACACAAACGCACGTCACGTTCTTCGCGTGGCGGGTAAGCAGGTTGGTCCTTCTCTTGAGTTTGTTCCTATCCGTAAGTACGAACTTCGACCGTACACGTCAGGTGGTCCGTCTTTGAGCCTGTACGAGCAGCCGGTACCAGGGCAGCAGATTCATGTGCGCACGGCTGGTCCCCCGCAGCCATTGTCGGCAGACACTGATTTGTTTAGTGCTACCGGTTTACCAGATAGTGCGATTGATGTTGTGCGTCTTGGCGCTGCGTACCGTATGGTGCCGTACCTTGAAACACCACTGGTTAGTGGATTGAGTGCAACCGCTGATCTTGCGGCGAACATGCGTCCTATTGGCGCGGGTGAACGCCTTGGTAAGTACCTGCTGGGTTTGTATCGGACTCGCCTTGAAGAGGTCCGTCGTCAGCAGCAGGCTGAGAATCCGATCCGCGCACATTACGAGAGGTAGACATGGCGCAGACACGTTTTTATTCATCGACGGCGAGAAAGACAACGCTCGTCAGTGGCATTAACTCAACAGACACGTCTATCACTGTGGCGTTGGCTTCGGGTTACCCAACCAGTTACCCCTTTACGGTCATTATTGACAAGGACACGGTTGATGAGGAACTCGTTGAATGTACCAACGTCTCCGGCACTATCCTCACGATCACTCGTGGCGTTGATTCCACCACTGCCGTCGCCCACTCTGCGGGCGCACAGGTAGAGCACGGTTTTAGCGGTCGTGATTTTCGTGAGTCCCGCCAACACGAGGACTCAACGAACAGCGTCCACGGCATCGCTATTTCATCTAATGTTGTTGGTGAGACTGAGACTCAGACGCTAACGAACAAGACAATTACTTCTGCGACTCTGGGTGGTGACCTCGCTGCCGGTACGAATAAGATCACCGGACTTGGTGATCCGGTTTCATCGCAGGATGCGGCGACTAAGAATTACACGGACACCTCTGCTACTAGCCAGGTCGCACAGGCGACCACTCAGGCCACGAACGCTGCCACTTCCGCTACTGCGGCTGCGACTTCTGCCACGGCAGCGTCAACGAGTGAAACAAACGCCGCGACTAGCGCGACTACGGCAAGCACAGCAGCGACTAACGCTGGTACGTCGGAAACTAACGCTGTTACTTCTGCGAGTAACGCTTCGACTAGCGAGACGAACGCTGCCGCTAGTGCTACTGCTGCGGCTACGTCAGCAACGAACGCGGCAACGTCTGCAACTAACGCTGGTACTTCTGAGACCAATGCTGGTACTAGCGCGACTGGTGCTGCTGCTAGTTCCGTTTCTGCCGCGAACTCTGCTGCGGCTGCTGCCGCATCGTTGGACTCATTTGATGACAGGTACTTAGGGTCTAAGTCGTCTGCTCCGACTGTTGACAATGACGGTGACGCGCTAGTTTCGGGAGCCTTGTTCTACCTGAACACGGGTACGTCGGAGCAGATCGGCATGTACGTCTATGACGGTTCTGGTTGGATCAAGGCGAGTGCCGCTGCAACAGCGTCCATCACTACTTACGAGTACACGGCTACTGGATCGCAGACAGCGTTCACGGGTAACGACCGGAACGGTGTATCGCTGACGTTTACGGGATCGCTTCTGCAAGTGTTCCTGAACGGTGTGCTGCTGTCGCCAGGTAATGACTACACGACTTCCACGAACACGGTAACTCTTGCCAGCGGTGCAACCGCTGGTGATGAAGTGTTGGTGGTCGCGTTCGCTTCGTTCTCGGTGGCGAACACTTACACGCAAGCACAAGCAAATGCGTTGTTTGCCACTCAATCGGAACTCGCGAGTGCGGGTTTCAGTCCAATTTTATTGATGGGAGCCTAAGTGGGCACGACATACAAGGTGCTAGGGCAGGCAGCGTCAAGCGCGTCGTCGCTCTCAGTCACCAACAAAGCGTTAACGAGCAACGTAGCGACGTTGACGTTGAGTACATCGCACTCTATTGGCGTGGGCCAGCAGGTAAGCGTTGTGATGGATACCGCTGACGCAGCGTTTGACGGTGTGTTCACCGTGACCGCTGTGACCAGTACGACTCTCTCGTTCGCCTCTGTCGCTTCTGATGTTGGAAGCACGGCAGCGACGGGAACGTTAACGGCGTTTGAGCACTCCACGCTCTACACCTGTCCGTCTGCTACGGCAGCCGTCGTGTCCACACTCACGATCTGTAATCGCAGCAATACTGCTGCGTACTACACGATTGCGATTTCGGACTCGAACTCGGGCGAACCAGCGACGAGCAAGTACATAGTTCGTAACGATGTTTTGACGGGGTTCGAGACTGTCGGCCTAACTCTTGGCCTCACGTTGGATGCAACCAATAAGTATGTGCGCATTAGTGCAAGTAACGCGAATCTGACCTTCGCATTGTTCGGATCGGAGATTTCCTGAAATGGCTATTGATCGTTTAAAGAACCCGTTTGGTTCGGCTCAGATTGTATCTGGACTTGCTCCAGAGAACTGGGCTTACGCAAGTAGCACCACGGGTGCCGCGACCGCTTACACGTTCACAGGTGACGGGACTGCTGGCACCGTAAACGGTGGTCAGTACCGCGTTCACCGCTGGGATTACACGGGGACGCAAACCTCGTGGGGTATCACGTTCTCCCAAGCCGGAATCGTTGACTTTCTTTGTGTTGCGGGAGGTGGCGGCGCACACGGAAACTCCTCGAACTCATATGGCGGGGGTGGCGGGGGCGGTGGCGGATTGATCCTGAATTTTGATTACGGGGTAACCGCTTCGACGTACACCGTTTCCGTCGGCAAGGGCGGTCAGTATTCAGGTATTGGGCAGTTTTATTACCAAGACGCTAACTACGTTTCGGAAGATTCCGCATTCGGTTCGTTGACTGCTATTGCAGGCGGCGAGGGTGCCATGTCGTACTCAGGAACTCGACAAGGCGACGCGGGCGGCTCAGGCGGAGGCGGCTCATCCGGCCCCAGCCTTAGTGGGCAACCCGCTGGTGGGTCAGGAACATCAGGTCAAGGCCATCAGGGTGGAGCAGGCAGCGGTTCGACACCAGGCTATTCAGGCGGCGGCGGAGGCGGGTACGTCTCCCAAGGATCGGACGCTGGAATGGACAGCAACTACCTAGGCGGAAACGGCGGAAACGGCCTAGCAAATTACAAGTTCGATGGGATCTCTCGTGGCTACGCCGCTGGCGGCGGCGGCGGCGGGTACAGCACTGGACAAGGAGGCACAGGTGGAGCCGGTGGTGGTGGCGACGGAGCGCAGAGCAACAACTCCAAGGGGTCGGACGCTGGTGGCGTTGGTTGCGGCGCTGGCGGCGGCATGGGCGCTACTGGTTCGACTCATGGCGCGATGGGCTCGCACGGCATGGTCATCGTTCGTTACCGCATTGGATAAGGGAAAGTAATGACACGATCAAGAAATGTTGCTGACCTGATCGCTACCGCTGTGGAAAGCGCAGACGCGAGCATTGTTGAAGTGATCGCTCTTACTCAAGCGGAGTATGACGCTCTTACTCCTGTTGCTACGACCTTGTATGTGGTGACTGACTGATGCCAACGACCGCTAAGTTGTATTTGGGTAGTACGCAGATCGGTGGTGGCTCTCTTGCGAGTGCCGTGGCGTCGGGTGGCACGGAAACTACTTACACGGGTGACGGATCGAACGGTGTCGCTGGTCAGTCGTACCGGGTTCACTCGTTTACTTCTAGCGGCTCTTTGACTGTTAGCGCGGCTGGGTTCGTGGACTGTCTCGTCGTGGGGGCTGGTGGTGCGGGTCACGCTGTTCAATCTGGTGGCGGTGGAGCCGGTGGAGTCCTCGTAGCCACAAACTCTTACCTTTCTGAGGGTTCGCAGACGGTTGTTGTAGGCGCAGGCGGTGGAACGATGGGCACTACTGTGGCAGGAGGAGCCGGATCAGCAAGTCGTGTTGGTCAGTATTACGGCGTTGGTGGCGGTGAGACAGTAGACCGCCAGAATATGTCGGGTCAGACGTTCGGTGGCTCTGGCGGTGGTGGATCGTCAGGCTCTAAGACTGGCGGCACAGGAATGTCGGGTCAAGGTAACGACGGCGGAACCGGCGGCACAGGCAATGGCGGCGGGGGCGGTGGTGGTGCTGGTGCTGCTGGCGCAGACGGGTCAAGCAACGTAGGCGGCAACGGTGGCGCTGGTATCGCAAACTCCTTTACGGGTAGCAGCGTGACTTACGGCGGCGGTGGCGGTGGTTGTGGCACTCCGCTTTCATCAGGCGGCTCAGGTGGCGGTGGAGCCGGTGGCTACGACACAGACGGAGTAAACGGAACCGCGAACACGGGTGGCGGCGGTGGAGGAACGATCAACTTAGGCGGTGCTGCTGAAGTCGGTGGTGCTGGTGGTAGCGGAATCGTAATTATTAGGTACGCAATCTAGGAAGATGA
>Ga0181410_1000827_pt1 | contig 13345 bp, 11 predicted proteins | sample 33SPOviralmetaG_FD_130112 | JGI IMG/M metagenome (GOLD analysis project Ga0181410, IMG submission 130112) | Marine viral communities from the oligotrophic San Pedro Time Series (SPOT) site, San Pedro Channel, CA, USA - 33 SPOT_SRF_2012-06-20 | ecosystem: Environmental > Aquatic > Marine > Strait...
AAATGGCCTCAATCGGATTCATCGGAGTAGGTAAATTAGGACAAGCCTGCGCCGAGATGGTTGCTGAGGTCCATGATGTTGTGGGGTATGATGTAATGCCCAGAGAGCCAGAGAACTTCACCATGGTGGAGAATCTTACTGATGCTGTTCTGGGACAGGACATTGTTTTTGTGGCTGTTCAAACACCACATGACCCTGAATATGATGGATCAGCGCCTACCAGCCATTTACCCAACAAAGACTTTGATTATACGTTAGTAAAGGAAGTTCTTAGTGAAGTAAATCAGGTAGCCACAGCAGATCAATTAATAGTTCTTATCAGCACAGTATTACCAGGCACTGTGCGCAGAGAGTTTATACCTCTGTTAACCAATACCAGATTTGTATACAATCCCTATCTGATCGCCATGGGCACAGTCAAGTGGGACATGGTCAATCCAGAAATGGTTATGATTGGTACTCGTGACGGTTCAGAGACGGGTGACGCCAAAGAACTCATAGACTTTTACAAAACCTTTATGCAAAATGAACCCAGATACGTAGTGGGTACCTGGGACGAATGTGAGTGTATCAAAGTTTTCTACAATACTTTTATTTCAGCAAAAGTTAGTTTGGTAAACATGATACAAGATGTAGCAGAAAAGCAGGGTAATATCAATGCAGAGGTTGTGTGTGATGCACTAGCCGCATCAGACAGACGCATCATGGGACCAGGCTACATGAAGCCGGGCATGGGCGATGGCGGTGCTTGCCACCCCAGAGACAATATTGCACTGAGATACATGGCAGAACAATTGGATTTAGGTTATGATTTATTTGACTCAGTGATGTTGAGTCGCGAAGTCCAAGCCAGTAACATGGCTGACAGACTCACTGAACTTGCTCAGGCTGGTGCAGGTGTAACTCCCCCCATGCCTGTGATAATTGTGGGCAAAGCCTATAAACCTCTGGTACCCTATACTGCGGGGTCAAGTAGTATGCTAGTTGGTCATTATGTTACAGAGTCAGGATGTGATCTCTACTATCTGGATGAGGTATGTGGCGAACAGGTACCAACAGATATTCTAGATAAGCCTGCTGTGTATTTGTTAGCACACAATCCCGAAATAACATATGGGGATCAGTTAGACTTTGTAAAGGGTTGGTATACAGAACATCGTATTACAGAATCCGACGAAGCACTGACTGTAGCCACTGCTAACGGTACAGAATTAATATTTGCGCCTGGTAGTTTTGTTGTGGATCCCTGGAGAAAAATTCCTAAAATGGCTGACGTGGAAGTTATTCATTACGGTAATACCAGAACTTTATAGTTATATACGGATTTCATATGACCGAACAAGTTAAACACATACATGACATAGATGGCATGATGACTGATGAAATGTCCCCAACATTTTGCATAGCAAAATGGCATCAGACTACAATATATTTACACAGGGGCGAAACCCATAGTTGTTATCATCCACATCCACATGCAATACCCATGGAAAAATTGCAAAAAGACCCAAGCGTGTTGCATAATACCCCAGAAAAAATTAGTCAGCGTATGGAAATGTTAATGGGTGAGCGTCCAGATGGATGTCAATATTGTTGGAACGTAGAGGATCTGGGTAATGATTATGTGTCGGACAGAAAGATACGCAACGCCGCAAGTTATAAACCTGAAAGACTGGAAGAAATTAAGCAAAACAACTATGACTTTCACGTAAATCCTGAATACATAGAGATTGCATTTAGTAACGAGTGCAATTTTAAATGTGGTTATTGCCATCCCATGCACTCAAGTAGTTTTTATCAGGAAGCAAAAAAACATGGTCCTGTCCCCAATGTAAAAAATCACAACGTTGATGTAAGTTGGTTTGAGGCTATCGATGAGAAAACTAATCCTTACATCAAGGCTTGGTGGGAATGGTGGCCAGAAATGTCTAAGACATTAAATATACTTCGTATTACAGGAGGCGAACCACTATTACACAAGACTACTTGGAAATTGTTTGAGGAGCTCAGGGATAATCCCAGACCGCATCTGGAACTAAACATGAACTCCAATTTAGGAATGTCGCACAGGCATGTGGAAAAGTTAGTACGGAATGTTAACGAACTTCGTGATGCTGGTAGCATTAAAAAGTTTAAATTATTTAGCAGCATGGAAACATGGGGTAGCAGGGCCGAATATTTAAGGACAGGTCTTGATATAAATGTTTGGGAACGCAATCAGGATATTTATGTTAGAGGGACTAAGTCACACATAAGTCATATGAATACCTATAATATTCTTACTGTTACCTCTTATATGAAGTTTTTACACAAAATTCTGGAATGGAGATCTATTTATGAGGATGTTATTCCTGATAATCTGGGTATACACCAACATGTAAGAAAGATAAGATTTGACTCACCTTACTTAAAAGAACCTCTAATGTATGATATGCATCTATTGCCCAAAGAGGAATTTACTCCTTACTTGGATGAATGCTTACAATTTATTTCAGATAACATGGATAACTCAGATACAACTAAATTTGATGATATCGAGTTTGAAAGATTTCGCAGACTCAGAGACTATTTTGTAACTACGCAGTATGATGACCATCGTTTGTTGGAAGGCAGGATAGATTTTTATAACTGGTTTACAGAATATGATCGCAGAAGGAATACTAATCTACTTGATACTTTTCCTGAAATGGCAGATTTTCATCAGATGTGCAAGCAATTAGCATTACAACAAGACAACAATATTATACACAGAGGATAAAATGCCTACAACAATACTAGTGACAGGTGGTGCCGGATTTATTGCTCATCACGCCATAGATAAGATACTCAGCGATACGGATTGGAGAATAGTTAGTTTAGATAGACTGGATTATTCAGGTAATTTAAATCGCTTGCATGAAGTAGTTATGAGCCATCCTGAATCTGAGCGCAAGCGTGTCAGAGTAATACATCATGATCTCAAAGCAGAAATTAACCCACAGATTGCCAAAACAATTGGTAAGATAGACTATGTGGCACACTTAGCAGCAGGAAGCCACGTGGACCGTAGCATTGACTATCCATTAGAGTTTGTCATGGATAATGTGGTAGGCACCACAAATATTCTAAACTATGCCAAAGATATAGACAGTCTGGAAAAATTTGTTTACTTTAGTACTGATGAAGTGTTTGGTCCAGCACCACATGGGGTGAAGTATGGGGAGTATGACAGATATAACAGTACCAATCCCTATAGTGCATCCAAAGCTGGCGGGGAAGAGATGGCAGTGGCATTTGAGAACACATATGGCATGCCCATAATGATAACTCACACCATGAACGTATTTGGCGAGCGCCAGCATCCAGAGAAATATATACCCATGTGCATCAAACGTGTGCGTGACGGCGAGCAGATCACTGTGCATTCTGATAGTTCACAAACAACAGCGGGCAGCAGACACTACATACATGCCACCGACGTTGCTGACGCCATGATGTTTTTGTTACGCACCAAAAAACATCCCGACATTGCTGACTTTGGTGGAGCTAAATGTCCCAAGTATAACATTGTGGGAGCTGAAGAACTTGATAACTTAGAGCTTGCTCAATTTATTGCTGACATACAAGGTAAACCTCTGGACTATGAGATGATAGACTTTCATAGTAGTAGGCCAGGACATGATTTACGTTATGCGTTGTGTGGAGAAAGGATGGCTAATATGGGCTGGACACCACAGCCGGTAAAGGATCGGTTAGGGCAAGTAATTGACTGGACTTTAGAAAATGATCGGTGGCTAAATTTATGATAAGTCTGGATACACATATTACTAAAATGGATAATTTTTGGAACGAAAGTCCGTTTCCACATGCCTATATAAAAGATTTTTGGGATACAGATGTTGCTGAGAATTTACATAATGAATTACCACTACCAGATTCCGATAAATGGAACGGCTACTACAATAATCAGATAGAGTATAAAAAGACTCTGAATATATGGGATAATTTTGATACTAAAATTTATCAGGCATTTACTTATCTGTGTAGCCAAAAATTCACTGACTGGTTAAGTAACATATTGAATATTCCAAATTTAATTCCAGACGTTGGATTACACGGTGGTGGTCTTCATTACTACCCCAGAGGCGGCAAATTAAATCCGCACATTGATTATGCTCATCATCCCAAACTTTCACTGAGAAGAAAAATTAATTTGTTGGTGTATTTAAACAAAGATTGGAAAAAATCACATGGCGGACAATTGGGATTATGGTCCGAAGATCAAGTAAAACAGTTTAACCCCCCTGAAAAATTAATAGATCCTGAATTTAATAATTGTATAATATTTGAAAATACAGATAAAAGTTATCATGGACTAGTAACCTCTGCAGCCGTAGGTAGATATAGCATGGCTATGTATTATCTCATAGATGATTGCTCTGAAACAGAACACAAAAAAGCTAGGTTTCTTCCAACCCAAGCACAAAAAGATAACCCAGAGGTAAAAAAATTAATTGAACAAAGAAAAACACAAAGAATAGTTACAATGCATAATAAGATATTGAGAGACGAATAATATGAATCTAAATAGTAAAAAATTATTGGTGGCTACTGATCTGGAAAATCCTGATTTTGGTGTAATGACTGACAGAAATAAAGTATCCAATGGATTATATAGATTTGGAAATAGTCCTGTTGCTAGCAAAATCATGGGTATAAGCAATGAGCATGGGTCCTCACGGCAGCAGATTCTTGATATGGATCCAGGAAAATTTGTGGATTATAGGACAATTAGCAATGAGATGTACCTCATAGCAACAAACGTAGCAAGCCATCCTAATCAGTGGACAGGTCACGTCGACGGCATAGAGAAAAATTTATCTTCAGCTGATTTACCAGACAGAAAAAATTTATTTGAATGTATTATTCCTGAATGTATGGAACATTTACGACAAGGACAGGCTGTGATATTATTGGATCAAACTCATGAGGGTTATAATGCTCCATGGCTTTGGGAATGGTTTTATTTGAGTCTGGAAAGATTTAAGATTCCAGCAAAAAATGTAATTTATATAACAGGTGACTTAATGAGTCCGGATCTCCATGACGCCTGGTGTGAAAAAACATTTGTCCCAACCAATGAGCGCATCAATGTATTTGGACACTGTTTGTTTGAAGAAGCAGTATGTCACGCAAGTCTCAGAGAAAACAGTTGGAAACACGAGCACATTACTTTTGAAGATCACGTTCAATATAAACTTAATAATTTACAACATATCAAAACATTTAATTGTCTCCAAAAACGTTTAAGAAATCACAGACTTTGGTTATTCAAAGAGTTTTGCGACAGGAACATTTTAGACCGCGGTATATGCACAATGAATCGCGTAGACGAGTCAATGCTGTTGAATCCCCAGGGAGGTTTTTCTGGTTCAATGCATTTCCAAAACGAGGCCATGGGATTCGATATCATTAAAAATTTAAATAAAATGTTACCTCTGATGCCTGAAAAATATAAAAATTATCAGTCCAATGACATTGATATGTTTTCTCATGAGGATAGCGGAAAATGGCAAATGATGCTTAATCGAGATATACTCTTAGATAGTTGGGTAAGTGTAATATCAGAAGCTGGCGCAGATGAATATCAGTGTTTTTGCAGTGAAAAGATATTTAAACCCATTGTTCAGGAGCATCCATTTTTGGTGTGGGGGGACAAATATACCATGGCGAAATTGCAGGAATTGGGCTATCAGACATTTTCAAATTGGTGGTCAGAAGCATGGGATAGCAAGGACATGCGTCACAGACTCAATGGTATGTGTGACGTTATTGAGGATCTTACTAGACTGACCGACAAGGAAATGTTAAGCATGTATATAGATATGCGTGATGTATTAAAACATAATTCCAGTTTAATGAATCGAAAAACCCAGGAACAAATTGATGATGAATTAAAATTTATTGTGGGGGAACTATAATGGACGGAACTTTAGCCACAAGATTACAAAAGCATTTAAAAAATCAATCATGCCCTGAGTATACGGCCATTAGGGAACAAAGGAATGCTAGCAGAACAGTGTCTGTAATTAATCGACGACTCAGAGAAAATCCCAAAGCTGTAGTTAGCCTGGGATGTAGTTTTGTTCAGGGCCAGGCGGCTTGGGATCAGGAAGTACTGGACATTCTGCGTCCGCATGGTGGTGGAGCTGTTAGTGATTTTAATTACTCATATAAAGAACATGACTTAAAGGATTTGCTTGATTTCGCAGAACATTTTAAATTGTCTATGAGGGTAAGGGATCAGAATACTCAGAACCAGTATAATCAGTGTTCTGGTCAGTATGAAGTGGTAACTGGGGAATTAGAAACCAAAAATGCTTTTGTAAATAAATTTGCTGAGCATGCGGGATACGTTCCTATTAATCTGGGTAATCTGGGTAATGGTAATATGAGTTGCATAAGCAGGTTATCAACGTATCCCATTGACTGGCATCTGTGTGAGGAAATCATAGTAATTTGGTGCTACACTGATTTAAATAGGTACGACTTGGTCAATGACGGCTGTATTGATTTTGGAAATATTGGCGGTGATCATAAGACACTTTGGCCTCAATATAATAATTACGATCCTGCCAGGGAAAAGTTTCATCAGGGAAAAGATTGGCATAATACGCAATATTATCTGACCCTTACTGCATGGAGTGAAGCATATAGTTATTTAAATTTTGTTACATCTGGTACACAACTCAAGACCTGGTGTCAAGCGCACAATGCAAAATTAATAACTTTAAGTGCATTTGCAGAAGTTACAAAAGAACAAATTGAAAATGAATTTTTGCATAAACAAGTATTCAGAGACAGTAATCATAATATGGTAGGGGAGGGAAATTTGGATTTAATTGAGGAAAGACATAATGCCAATCAAAACTCTATAAATTTATTTCCCTGGGAATCAATCCATATGCCTCAGGGGGAAAAAAGCTTTTTTAAATTAGCTTTAGCTCAGGAACTTAAATACGAAGACTTCAACAATTATTGCAAAAATAAAATGGGAAAAACTGCACAAGATGTTGGTATGCATGACATTGTGCACCATGGTGGCACTCCCAATGATTGGATTTTCCCATGTGGCCACCCCAGCGCAAAAGCGCATGACTTGCTGGCCAAAGATCTATTTAATCACTATAAGAGTAATATACAATGAGTGAGTACAGCGATGCAACAAAAATAGCTAGGCAACAACTAAACAATATATCTGACACCATGTGCTATGCAAAATGGTCACAAGTAAGTTTGCATCTAACCAATGGCAAAACGCATAGTTGTTACCATCCTCCAGTGCATGATATAGATTTTGAGGAGCTGATTGAAAACCCCAGTGCTTTGCATAATACTAAACATAAAAAAGCAGAAAGAAAACAAATGCTCAAAGGAGAACGGCCTGAAGGCTGTGAATATTGCTGGAAAATCGAGGATGTGGGCGGTACATCAGACAGAATATATCGATCTGGAGAGTACTGGGCACAAAATTCTCGCAAAGACATTATAGCAAGCACAACCCATGATCTAAACATAAATCCACGCTATGTGGAAGTAAATTTCAATCAGGCATGCAATTTTAAATGTATTTATTGCTCACCGCATCTAAGCACAAGTTGGGAAGAAGAAATCAAGATGCATGGCCCACTTAAAGTATTAGATAAAAATGATAAAGAAGTAAATCACAATGATCCAGATTATCTGGATATGCCTTTAAAGATTGCACAAAAGGATAATCCATATATAGATGCTTTTTGGAGATGGTGGCCCGACATATATAAAACTTTGGAAGTTTTTCGCATGACCGGTGGCGAGCCCCTTATGGACAGTAATACTTTTAAAGTTTTGGATTACATATACGATAATCCAAATGCATGGTTAGAACTTAGTATTACTACTAATTTATGTCCGCCCAAGGAATCTCTCTGGCATAAATTTCTTACAAAAATGATTAAACTTGAAGAAATACAGATATGGAACTCTGCTAGATTCAATCCTGGATCTGGTAATAATTGGTATGTAAATATGGCAGTCAAGCATACCTCATTATTTGTAAGTCTAGATTCTGTGGGGAGGCAAGCAGAATATCTGCGTACTGGACTAGACTTTAACAATTTACGTAATAAAAGTGTGGAGTTTTTAAGTAAAACATCCAATACTGCTATAACTTATATAAACACATTTAATGCTCTGAGCATGGAAGGATTCCTGGATTATTTAAAATTTATACTTGCAATGCGAAAAGAGTTTAGTTTACAGGCGCAAGGTACTAAATATATCAAGATTCATGATCCATATAATGATCATCCAGATTATGTAGTTGAGCCCAAACAGCGAGTATGGTTTGACATACCACTGCTAAGATATCCTAATTGGATGGCAATAAATATTTTGGATTACACCTGGCATACTTATCTAAACCAATGTATTGAATTTATGGAATCTAATTTAATCACACAGGACGATTTTGTGGGTTTTTATGATTTCGAAATAGAAAAGACTAAACGTAATTTAGAGTGGATGAAACAGGAATATGATTCAATGTCCAACACAGAATTACTAAGACATAAAACTAATCTTAAAAATTATACCAAACAACTTGATGATCGTAGAATTACAGATTTTAATGATACGTTCCCAGTATTGTATCAATATTTGGAAAAGACCCTATGAGTGCCGATCCATTGTTTATTGCATATAATTGGATAGGTCCCATGGGACCTATCCATAATCTAACCACACCAGACATATATGACATGGCCAGAGTGGAGAACACCGAGTGCGTAAATGTTCTGCAGAAATCTAATAATAAACAAGAAAATTTTGGGATGCAATGTGTTAATACAAACACGCAACTAGGCACAAATTTTAGAATAGCGCCAGTTTGCACAATGACAGACACAGATATTTTTATATATCCAGTCACACTGGGTTACAAAGACGATATGAGTTTTCTATTCAAGTCGCCCCATGGAATTTTTGAACGCGGTAGGATTCTCAGTGCCACTCTGGAGAAAATAAAAACTGGCAGAGGATATTTATTGTTAGACCATGGATCTGAATCCTTTGTGTCTGATCAAAATTTGGATTATGTCCATGGTTATATAAAAAGTTATGATATACCGATGCACAAAGTTATATATGCCACAGGTACGGGAAATATACATCAATTATACGAAGAATATTGTATAAGCAGAAATATATTGCACCCAGCAAATAAAATTAAATTCACACGCTATTATCCTTACATGGAGGAGATTAGCGCAATTGAACGCTGTAATGATCTTATAAAAAGTTATGATGCTGAATTATTACCAGAAAAACGTTTTTTAAGCCTTAATCTCAGACCCAGAATACACAGATTGCTTTTACTTGGTTTATTTCATAAGTTAGACTTACTTAAGGATTCCTATTTTACCATGGGTAAAAAGGAACTACCGGAATCCGGTAAAATAATGGAACACATAGAACACACCTACATCAGTGGATGCGGTTTAAACAATGATATATTTTTAGAGTTAGATAAGAATATAAATGACTTTGTATTGGATATTACTGAGGGTGTAATACCTGATTATAATCTGGATGTGGTGAGGGATAAGTATAATCAGGCTTCTATGATAAAATATTATTCTGAATCTTTACTGAGTGTAGTGACAGAAAAATCGTTTAAACCAATTAAATACATGCATCCATTTATAATAGTGGGTACGCGTGGATCATTACAAAATCTCAGAGATATGGGTTACAAAACTTTTGGGGAATTTTGGGATGAAAGCTATGATGATATTTCTGATAACAATAAAAGACTATGCAAAATTGCAGAAATCTGTAAGGACATTCAATCATGGCATGATGATAAGGTACTTGATTTTAAACGCAAAGTAAAAGCCACAGTTACTTTTAATTATAATCATATGGTTAATAATCCACTTAGTAATGTCTACGCAGAAATTGCAAAATATATTGGGCAAACATAACAGTTAGATTACTTATATGTATTATACTACTAATCACATCACAAAAACTTTTTTTAATACACGTGAATTAAATAATATCTTTGTGGGAACACCACCGTTCCCCATGATTGTATTGGATAATTTTTTACCAAGTGAGATGACACAGACAATGGCTAACGAGACTCATACTATCCCAAGTCATGAATGGTCTGATTTTACTCGCAAAGGTAGCTACATGCAGGAATGCAATAACATGAAAGTTTGTCCGGTAGCGACGCATTTTGTAAATGCAATGCACTCACAGGAAATTATGCAATGGCTAACTGATCTCACAGGCATAACAGATCTTATACCGGACCCTTATCTGGTTGGTGCGGGCTACAGTAGAAGTTTTAATCGGGACTGCTTGGGTATTCATACAGATTTCAATTGGAATGAACAAATTAAATTGCATCGTATGCTGACACTAACACTATACTTAGAACCAGACTGGAAATCAGAGTACAACGGCAATCTGATCTTCAAGGATTTTAATAATGAAAAAATTGTACAATCCATAGAACCATTATTTAATCGAGCCATAATATGGAGGCACCATGGTCGGGGATTCCATGGATATCCAGACAGGTTGACATGTCCTGAAGACTTCTCTAGAAAAACATTTAGACTATTTTACTATGTGAGTAATTCCACACACAATACTAAGGATTTACCCCATCGAAGTTTATACTGGTATGACAAGGATGCAAATGAGCCTTATGACTTGGTTACACAAAAATGAATGTAGTTGAAGAACTGAACCTATTAGGCTTTAAAAATTGTGCAGATCCCTGGGATGCAGTATTAAACTTCGAGGATTTATTAAGTAAATATGCCGGCAGCAAATATTCCATAGTAGTTGACAGTTGCAGTAATGCACTATTTTTGTGCTTAAAATATTTAAAGATTACTAATCAAGTAATAACAATACCTAGTAGGACATATTCTAGTGTGCCCATGCAGATTATTCATAGTGGTAATAATATAAGATTTGATGACATAACGTGGCATGGCTATTATACTTTGGGTAATACTCCCATAATCGACGCAGCTACTATATTTTGTAGTAACATGTATAAGCATAATACATATATGTGTACTAGCTTCCATCACAGAAAAACTTTAAAACTAGGCAGAGGCGGATGTATTTTTACTGATGACGAAAACTTCATTAAATGGTGTAGGCCCATGATATATGATGGTAGAAATATAAATTCCACATACGCACAGGATGAATTTTCCTGCATAGGTTACCACATGTATATGACGCCAGAGGATGCAGTCAGGGGCATTAAATTATTAAAAAATATTCCAAATCAAAATCCAGTCACTGGTAGTAGCCATACATATAAAGACATAAGTAAATACAGTATATTCCAAGAATATTTAAAATAAAATAACTTATTATGAAAAAAGCTAACTCACACACAGAATGGGGTACATTGCAGGAAGTAGTAGTGGGTTCTGCCATGGGTGCACAAATACCAGCAATCAAAGGCAAAGATATACATTGTGTTGATTATGCAAACATTGACGATTTAAACAGCATGCCTAGCGGCAGTTATTCAACTGATATATTGCACGAGACGCAGGAGGATTTAGATCTATTTGCCAAACAATTACAAAATATGGATATTGTAGTTCATCGCCCAGAACCCATGAACTATGCATCAATCCACAGTACTCCGCTGTGGCAATCAGACGGTTACTATGGTTATTGTCCCAGGGATAGTATATTAATAATAGGAGATAAAATTATCGAAACACCCATGGCCTTAAGGAGCAGATATTTTGAAACTTTATCACTAAGAAAAATTTTAAGCAGATATACTGATGCTGGTTCAGTTCATGTCAGTGCTCCAAAGCCAATGTTAACAGACGATCTTTATGACAGGACTAATTTAGATAAACCTACATTATGTAACTCTGAACCTGTGTTTGATGCTGCAAATATAATTAGATGTGGCAAAGATATATTTTACTTAGTAAGTAATTCTGGCAATCACAAAGGAGCCCAGTGGCTACAAACATACTTGGGGCAGGATTATAATGTACATGTCATGGATAATATTTACGCACACGTACACATAGATACCACTATACTTCCTCTATGCCCTGGCAAGGTATTACTAAATCCCAGTAGAATTAATTCCAGCAATCTGCCTGAATATTTTAAATATTGGGACAAAATATGGTCTCCAGATCCTGTATTAACACCTTGCATGGAAAAATGGGCTCCAGGATCCAAGTGGATAGGGATGAATGTGTTAAGCTTAGGACCCAACACTGTCGCAGTAGAAAAAAGGCAAACTCCACTAATTAAATTACTTGAATTAAATGGATTTAATGTTCTTGAAGTAAATCTCAAACATTGCAGAACCCTAAGTGGCGGACCGCATTGTGTTACCTTGGACACATGCAGAGTAGATTCCTATGATGATTATTCATGAATAAATCTATACCAAATTTATGTCGTCCCAAAGTTATTACATGGTTGCATATAGTGTTTTGGATATTACCCACATGGACTATATTAATCTTTCTATCCGTTATAATGTTTATCACACTACTTTATAAATTAACCAGGAACCACATAACTAACTATAAATTTAATATAAGTAATCGTATAGCGTATGAGGAGAAGTAATCATGTCCAATAATAAACAAAATGATAATACAAATGAGGATGATCATAAAGAAACTTCCAACTCCCAGACTGAAGCACAGAAGATTAGGGAGCAGGAATTAAAAGATCGTATTGAAGAACTCAGAAAACGCGACCCTTTTATCTATAGGTAAAAACATGAAGATCATGGGTATCAGCATGGGGTTTCATGATGCTGCTGTTAGTGTGATAAACAATGGTGAAATACTATTTGCTGCACACACAGAGAGATATAGCAGAATAAAAAACGACCCCTGGCTAAATTCAGACATCATATCAGAAGCACTGGAATATGGCAAACCAGATGTCATAGTGTTACACGAACGCACATGGCTAAAACGTCTGAGAAATATTGTTAGCAGAGATTGGGCAAGTGCCAGAGAACCCACACCGCAATGGTGGATAAAAAATTTCTATCCAGAACTGTCTGGCATCCCCATTAAACAAGTTGGCCATCATTATAGTCATGCCGCGGCAGGTGTCATGACTTCTGACATGCCTGAAGCATGTGTGGTAAACATCGATGCCATAGGAGAATTTGACAGCGCAACCATATGGCACTGGCGTGCAGGCAAAATGAAAAAATTGCACAGTGTAAAATTTCCCAACAGTCTGGGATTGTTTTATAGTGCAGTCACCCACCGCGTGGGCCTAAAACCCA
>Ga0181410_1000828_pt1 | contig 13345 bp, 5 predicted proteins | sample 33SPOviralmetaG_FD_130112 | JGI IMG/M metagenome (GOLD analysis project Ga0181410, IMG submission 130112) | Marine viral communities from the oligotrophic San Pedro Time Series (SPOT) site, San Pedro Channel, CA, USA - 33 SPOT_SRF_2012-06-20 | ecosystem: Environmental > Aquatic > Marine > Strait...
GTCTACGTCTTTGTCTGCAATGTTTTCTTGAACTTCTGTTACAGCATCTTGCTTAACATCCATTATTCTAAACGGATCAATAGCTTTTTTCTCTGGTTTTACAGGTGTTTCAACTACAACTTCCTCAGCGACAACACCTCTAGCTTCTGTAACATCTGTTGTAAACTCTTTTCCCAATACTCTTCTTGATGCTTCAATTGTTCTTGCTGGTAAAAACTTATTTATATAAGCGGCAAGAGGAACGTTTGATCCTGGTTTATACGATTGTATTAAATCAAGTATACCACGCTGACCTGTTTCTATTTCATCAGTAAGAAGTTGTCTGTCAAAATTAGGAGCTGTTTTTCTTCTCTCTACAAGTCTACTTACAATAGGTTTAAACTGTTGTATAATATCAAAAGCACCCGCAACACCTTGTGTTTTATATATTTCTTGAACTTTAGCGGAAGCGGCTTCGGTTCTAGATTCTTTTATAATAGCTTCATCTGTTTCAGCTTTAGGTTCTGTCGTTACAGCTTCAGCTTGAACATCTAAGTCAGCAAAGTTTCCATCTTTTATAGACTTGTTAAGACTTTGTATAAAGCTTACTACATCAGGTGGTCCTTGAAAGAATAAAGAATTTTTCTTACCAGTTAATTTAGATACGATGCTGTTTATGTTTGCGCCTACAGCTGATATAAAATTTTTATTGTTTTGATTTTCTATATCTAACCTAGCAACTTCTTCTAAATAATTAGTTAATACTTCTTCTGAGCTTTGACCAGCTGTTTGAGCAGATAATCTTCTAGCTGCTGATTCATTATTTTTATTTAAATAATCTAATATTGTTGTAGACAAATTGTTATAACCAGCTTCATCAATACCTAAACTTTCCATAAATATAACATGGCCAAGTTCATGCACAGGTGTTCTAGTTTTACCGTTGTTTAAAGCGTTTGTTTGTGAAACTAATACAGTGTAGTTTTTATTTCCTAAACTTATAAACGCACCGTTAGACCTACCACTATTAACATTATCTTTTAAATCATTAAATATTTTATCTCCTTTAGCTTGAGATACATTTCCATTTTCAATAGCAGTATCTATATCCTGCCTAGCTGTAGACAATAGATCAGCATTGTTTTCACTAAACTTATAATTAATTTTAGCTCCATATTTTTTAGCTAATTTTTTAGCTGCTTTAGAAGCTTGGTCATTACTTTCTTGAAGCTTATCTATGTTGTATAATTTCTGAGCTTCTTTATCTATTTGTTTAGGATCTGTAATACCTTTAGTTACTAATTTATTTTTAGCTAAATCTTTATATTTGTTTTTAACATTTTTAGATTCTACAGAAAAAACATTTTGAAAGTCTTCTTTAAATTCTTTTCTTTGTTTAGCTAAGTCTGAAAACCTATTTTGATATATACTTAAAAGTTTTGTTTTTTCAGAATCACTTAAATCAGTTCTATCTAATAACGACTTAACTTCTAATCTTATATTTTCTTGAGCAGACGTAACAAACTTATATAGTTGAAAACCTTCTGGAGTAAGTTTACTAGCTAAGTTGTTTTCTATTTTATTTAGTATATCTGAATTGCTTTCAGTTAGATTATTTATTAAATCAACTCTAGTTTTATAAGTTCTAGTTCGCTTATCCATACCTTCTATTTCATTATTAAGTATGGATATAGCTGATTCGTTTTCTCTAAACTCAGCCATTGTATTATAGTCTGTCATAGATGCAAGCGCAGCGCCTTTTAATATTGGCACGCCACCTAAAGTAACACCTAACAAACCACCTGTTACAGCTCCTTCATCTACATTGTCAAAAATATTTTGAAGGTTCATTTCTCCTCTTAAAACCTCAATACTGTTTTGTCCAAATACAGTACCTCCTTCAAGAACAAACTCAGCGGATACTTGATTTAATAACTGTGGTCCCTTTGCTTTTAAATAACTTTTTGCTCCATCAAAAAAAGCTTTAGCACTTACATCATCAAGATTAGAAAAAGCTGTATTAAATATTTTTAAAGTATTTAAACTACCAAGACCTGCTTCAAAACCTCCAAAACCTAAAGCTGTTAATCTTTTTTCTAGATTACCAGTTACACTACCTCTTTGTTGATCAAGAGTTTCTATGTCGTTTATTTTTTGACCATAGCTACCGGCACCGATTAATCCAATACCACCATAACCTAATGTTAGTTGAGCTAACACAGGTATTTGACCAGCCATAGCTTGCGAATAAAATTTACCAAAATTAGAGGGACTACTAAACGCTTCTTCAAAAGATACTTGAGGCGCGTAGTCTTCTTCAAGATCTTTCATTGCGCGCTCTTGAACTTTTCTAGTAGACTCTGCTATTTCAAAATACTTAGGACTATATTTACCTAACCCAAGACCTACATCTCCAATAATATCAGCACCTGCTCTTATTAATCCAGCGGCTTGAGCAGCTCCAGTTTTAGTAACTATAGCACCTAGTTGATCTAAAAAATCATAATTTTTTCTTAACCAACTAATATCTAATTTAAATCCTTTTTGTTCATCAACTAAATCAGTTAATTTTTTTGAAGTGTTTTCTATAAAATTATATTTTTCTTTTATTTCATTAAGATTTTTACTATATAAATCATAAAAATCTTTAGTAACCATTACACCATTTTCTAGTGTAACTATATTTTTTGCCTTTTCTTCAACTTGTTTTTGTAGTTGCTGCACTTGTTGAACAGCCACGGGAGATTCTACACCATCAGTTCTTCTTTTATTTACCTCTTCAATATCTTTTTCTAACTTGTTTTGTAAAGTTAAAAACTCCTGAACTTCTGGAAAAGCTTTAGGAATAGGTTTAGAAAGATACTCATTAAAACTTACTACGTTTTTATAAGCTGCTGATTTAGGTAGTTGATCTAGAGCAATGTTTAAATCAGATTTTAATTCATCTAATTTATATGTACCATCAACAAATCTTTTCTTAACAGTATCCCCAAGTTTTATTCTAGTTTCTTCAGGTAAATTCTTAATATAATCGTTTCGTTTTTGCTCAGCTAAAGTTTGAAGCTTTTCATTTGTTATAATTTTTTTAGCTTCCGCGTATAGATCTTGAGTTTGAGGATCGGTTTCACCTTGCGCTTTTAAATTAATCTTAGCTTGTTTTAGTTCAGCTTCATAAGGCTGTGTCATTATAGGTTTTACAAACCCTTTTAAATAATCAGAACCACTACCTGCGTATTTTTTTACAGGTTTAAAACTAATATCTTTAACTTGATCTTGTATGTTTAACTTTTCTTTATCTGTAATACGAACAGCTTTTTCATACTTGCTTTCATCAGTTTCTTCTAGTGATACCGATGAAGGAGTTTCCAAATCTAATTCCGTACTCTCGGACGCTATTACCGGTTCGGGTGCTACAGCCGCATCCACACTTGGAGCACCTTCTATCTTTACTTCTTCTTCCATTAAAATCGCTTCAGGATTTGTTTGGATAAATAAGTCTACTTGATCTTCAGGTATATTATAAACCTGATTATTCGCTTCGTATCTTGGCATAATTATATTTTATTATCTTTCTATAAATCTTCCAAACGGATCTTCTTCTTTTAAAGTAATATAGTTTCTAGCTTTTTCTCTATCAACTTTATCATAACTACCTGAAACATTATCAATAAACCTAGCAATATCCGCGGGGTTATCTATGTCTATAGTGGTATCGCCTAGTTTTCCTACAGCAACTTGAAAATCAACTAAAAACTTTCTATTACCAGTACCTTCTATTGGGGTAACGTTTACAATTCTATTATCATTGTAATTTCTACCTACTAAATAATTCATAGTATTTGTTGTAAGGCCGTCATATATTTCTTTTGAAAGATCAACACTAGTGTCTTTGTCTTTATCACTTTTACTAGCTTTACGTTCTTTAGTTTCCTCTATATAGTATTTAGCTCCACCATCAATTATTTCTGATTTAACTTCAGATCCTGGAAACTGTCCTTTCATTACTCTCATTATTTCTCTATCTGTAATTTGTTTTTGTAAAAAAGCAATTTTAGAGTCTTGAGAAGAGCTAGCCCAGTTGTCTTTAGTTATATTACCACCCCATTCCAGAGTATCGTTAACGTATTCTATTTGTTGATCAACTGTTCCAGTTAAAACATCTTGAACATAGCCTTGAACTTCGTTTTTAAATACAGAGTTTTCAGCTATAGTGTCGGGATCAAAATAGTTTTTAGTAGTAATTATCTCGCTACTACCTTCAACCTTGCTAGATCTTATGGTTTCAGTGATCATATTAGGCAGTATGTTTCCTTTTTCCATTATACCAGCTGTTTCCATAGCTTTTATTCCATCAAAATCTGGTAGTGTTTCTTCTATTAAAGCCCCGTCCCAGTTGTCCATGTTTCTTTCCCATTTAAAAGTAACCATACCGTTTTCATCTTCTTTTAAATCGTTATCGTTAAACAAACCAGCATCTTTACCAGTTTTATAAAAATCACTAGACTTGTTCATCTTCATGGTTAAAGAAAGATTATCATCTTCGTATGAAGGTGTAACATCTACACCTGGTAAAGAGTTTCCGTTTAAAACTTGAGCTGCTAAAAAATTCTTATATTGTTCAGAACCCTGCCCTTTAAAGTTATGTTTGCTACCTAAATTAGTAGATGTAATCTCTGATGCTGGTTCTAAGTTAACTTCTAAATCACCAAACTTACTTAAAGCATTGTTTTCCCAAGACTTATAGTTAGATATATTTTCTCTATATTGTTTACCTTCTTGAAAAGAAATACCTCCCATTGCTAATGCAGCTTGTTGTGGTATTATTTCTTGTAATTTATTTGTAGCGTTTTGTTTTAATAAATCAGCAACTGCTTTAGGTATGTTTTTTTCAGATATTTCTTTATTTAAATTATCTTCGTATTGTAAAGCCGTCATGTTTAAAAGCTTTTGATACGCAGCTTTTTTCTTTGCAGCGTCAGCGTTTGCTTGAGCTTTAATTTTAGTATAGTCTTTATAAGTATCACCTAGTATAGCGCCAACTTTGTTTAAACCCTCTGCCCATATTTGAGCTGATCTATCTATTATTATTCTTGGATTTCTATAACTCATAATATTTTTAATTTTAAACAGCGTTAGCAGTTATCTTAGCTGCTTCAACATTAGCTCCAGCTGTTATTCCTGTTCCAATTATACCCGCCACATTACCTATTGCGCCTGTTATAGCAGAAGCTCTAGCTTGATTAGCCGCTGCTTGCGAAGCTCTTGCTTGATCTAACATACCTGATGCTCTATCTAAATCAGCGTTTGTTCTAGCTTCTTGAGCTTGATACATAAATTGTTTACCAGCTGCTTCGGTTGTTTGTAGTCTTTGTGCTTCAGACATTTTTTGTTGTATAAGAGTTTGTTCTCCTTGAGCTCTTAATTTTTCATTTTGAGCTTCTTGCTGTTCAATACTAGCCGCAACTTGTTTTTTACTAGATAACGCTGCTTGAGCAAGAGCAGTTGCACCACCTGCGCTAGCACCAGTAGCTCTTAATGTATCTAATGTATTAGCTAAAGCTATATCTGTTTGTTCCATTTGTATTTCTGCTGCTTGAGTAGCAACACCCATTTTTTCAAATGGATTTTCTAGCATACCGCTTAAATCAGTTACTCCTTCGTAAGGATTAATAACTTCTTGTCTACTATTAAGAATAGAGTTTAGCTTGGCCTCAGCTCTCATTCTATCACGTCTTGCTTTTTTAGCAGCTTTACTAGCATTTGATGCTCCAAAAATACCACCCACTACGGATGCACCTATTCCTAAAGCTGTTAATACTCCCATAATTTATAAATTTTTAATATGATGATTCAACATAATTAGAAGATACTGCAAATAATTCTTTTAATCCACCTGGATCAGTCGCATCATCTGTAGATACTTTTACTGTAGCAAAATAACCTTTTATATCTGTCATTTGAGATCCATAATTAACCTCACCTGTAGATGCTGTAGAGTTATTAACTAAATTTGCTACATATTTATTTTCTTTTCTATCAAAACCTGCTCTTTGTCTTGTGAAACCAGGATTAGCAGTTCCAAAAACAGAATTGTAATCAGCTGGTAATACGATTTGGTTATTAGCTGGGTTTAATATATATTCTCCTTCTTGATAACTATATACTTTATTTGTAGTATCATTAGAATTTACATAACCATTATTCACGTTATCTAATCCAGTGGGATCAGATATAAAGCTTGTAACCTCCCAACCATTACTACCTTCATAGCCAATTGTCTTAAAGTTTTTAGACAAACTAACATTTGGATTAAATACAAAAGTTATATTTGTTTTATAATCTACACCGTAGAAATTACTATGATTAACTTGGTTAGAATAATGAACCCACAGCTGATCATTTTTTAAAGTGTACATGTTATTTTTCAAACTAAATACATGGTCAGGTTTAAAATCAAAGAAGCTAACCCAACCTTTTACGTTTTCATCAAAAGACAATGTGTTGTAATTACTTGAAAAAGAAGATGGATTAGTTTGAGTTGATATTACATACTGTTTATTGTGAGCATCCCAACCAGATATTACTCTACCCTGTATGTTAGTGTTAATATTAATAAACTCATCTCTGAAAAAGTCATACATACCATACTCTGATATTTCAGTAATACCGTCTCTTGACAATCTTAATACAGCGTTTCGATTTCTGTCTGTAAAATATTTTCTATAACCATGAACAGCAAAGCTTTGAGGATCTCTACTTATACCGTACTCCCCAGCGTAAGGAACTATTTGACCTATAACTAAACCTATTTGACTTACTGCTGACGCAGTGCCTGAAGCTGTGTATATAGCATCTTTATCTATTAATGCTCTATTAACTTTGTCTTCTTGGAATATAATTAAGTTTGTATCTTCTGCGTAAAGTTTTTGTATTGAACCTCTAGATGGATCTACGCTTCTAGTAATGTCTTCTCCAACAGAAAAAACATTTGTGTTATTAATACCTGTTCTAGAATTAAATATACCAGAATATATAAGACTGTTAATTAACTGTGATGAATTAGGATTTTCTTCAACTAAATAAGCTCTTACACCGTAATCAACATTTGTATTATTAAAACCACCTCGTATTCTAGCTTCTTCAATAGCCCATTGACTATTAGAGTCTATAGCGGCTGAAGTAGCTAAATAACCACCTAGTGATTGAGGTATACCAGTAGATCCTAAATACATTGGTTCGTTAATCGAGCCAGCGTCTTTGTTAATTTTTTTCAACAAGAAAGAATTAAAATACTTTACTTCTAAAACTGCTCCCATATAATTATCACTTATATATTTATATTATTACACTATACCAAAGAAATACCCTGATATATCTGCATTAAAAGGTTCTATGTATTGAATGCTTTGTATAGAGCCATCATAACAATTCTCCCAAAGATTTCTAGCGCCTTGCTCAGTAGAACTAAAATACCAAGTTCCACAAGTGTCACTAATTTGCTTAACAGCGTTAGTATTATCTATTATTACACTAGTATTATCTGATAAATTATTACTAGGCGCGTTGCTCCAACCACCGTTGTATATATAATAACCATTTTGATTTGTATCGTTTGCGTTTTCTACATGTATTTGTGTTATATATAAATCTTGTTCAGGTTGTTGCTCTCCTTGTTCTGTAATTAAAACTCTATATTCTGTAACATTTGTGGGTGTAGTTCCAAAATTAGCAGTTATTATAACACCTGTGCTTGATTGCCCAGCATCTACCGCATTTAAACTAATAGTGTATTTATCAGGAACAATAGTTCCAGGTAATAAGTTTTTAACAGTACATTGTGATTTATTATTTGTTGTACCTGGTTGTAATACTTCTGTAATAACACCAAAGTTGTTAACATCTTCACCTGCTGAATTTGTTTGTGAAGCTATATTCCATACAATTTCTAGCCCTTTATTTTTATTATTAGTATTAGCACCGTTAACAGCTGTTGCTACTGTTACATTTTGATCGTATAATCCTTTTGTAACTTCATAAGGAATTGCTGGTGTTGCTCCATTAGCAGTCATAACAGGTGGCTCATTATCTAAAACTGCTTGTTTAGAGTATTGAGTTCTAGAGTTATTTATATCACTTTCAAAATTAAAAACAAAATTATTTAAATCACTTTGACTTTGAAAATAAACATTATCTAAAAAACTACTTGTTGTTTGTATGTTAAAACCACTTGTTTGATTTCCAGTTAAAGTGAAATAAGAACTAACATCAATAGCTGTTCCCCCTGATTCTGGCACTGTAAAAACAGATGTTAACGTAAACGCGGTTACGTCTCCAGGAGGTATATTAACACCAAAATTATTTATTATAAAAAAATTTGTTGATAAAATATTGGCACTACTACCTAGTCCTTCGCTAAAAATAGATGTGTTAAAACCATCAAAATCACTACCAGCAGATGACACGTTTAATACCGCTGTGTTTAATTCTGATATTAAACCACTTGTACTAGTTTCATAGTATATATCTAATCTTGAGACAACTGGAGCTGTTTCAAATATTGTTAAATTATTTACAGTAGTAAAAGGTTGCGACGCGCTGTTTGTAACACCAAATTGATCAGTCGCAACATTACTAGTTACAAACTCTCCTACAAAAGGATTTGATTCTGCTTTAAAAAAAACGTGGTAAGGTTGCTGAACAGCTGTTATAGGGTGTGAGCTTTGGTCTATTGTAAATAAATCAAATAAATCTTCAACAGCATTTACAGTAAAATTTCTTTGACTTGGATAATATTGCTTACTACCAGTGTTAGAAAAACCAATAACTGTGTTTTCTACTCTACCAAATAACTTAACAGAACTTCTAAATGTTCTATCTTGTGGACCAACCTCACTTAAATCTCTTGGTACTTTGTTTATATTATCATTTATTAATGTAATATAAGAAGTGTTTGTGCCAGGAACAGTACCGTTATAATCTATTTCACCTTTTATAGCTCCAGCTGTGTATACGTTGTAGTATTCTTGTTCTTGTTGTTTAACAACTATTTTAAACGAGTACCAACCAAGCGGGTTGTAATCACTACTAGTAACATCGTCATTATATAAACCAGGCCAACCGGTAGAGTTATCAGGCTGCGTTGGGCCTATAACACTGTTAAAAGACATTTTAATAGAATTGCCAAACCATTGCGATGAAGCAATGCTACCGTCTTCATAAGGAGAATATATAGTGTCTCCTTTAAAATCATCAACACCAACAGTTACTATGCTATTGTTATTACTTAATATAACGCTTGAAGATCTACCGTATTTATCAGATAAAACAACACCAACTTGATAGTTTCTATTTGTTTTTAGCGAGTGGCTAGGATATTCTACTTTGCTTGTTGTGTTTTCAACATCATTTGCAGGTGTAAAATTTAAAACACTACCATTTGTTAAAGTAACCTCTTGATCCAATGTCATTGTTGATGTACCGTTAGTAGTAACAACAAATGTGGGATTAGTAATTCCAGTGCCTTTAGCAAAACTACCTTGTTGGATAGTGCCTGTTACACCTGTTAATGCGATAGTGGCTCCAGCAGAATATGTGCCTGATGGCGAGTCAACTCTAGCGCTACCTGTTTTTAAATTAAAATCAGATTTTGGCGTAGATATTATATTGTAATCTAAACTAGCTGGCGGTGTATGTTTATCTTGAAAATTACCATACACAACTCTATTGTTTATTATTTCTTGAGACAAAGCTTTTACAGGAACTTTATCATAAACCCTTGTTATCTCGTTATCAGGTAGAGTTTTAAAAGGTTGTTTACCTGAATAAATATAGTCATAATAAGTATTAGCGCTAACACTAGTTATATCGCTAGCAGGTATTGATTCAACTACTCTTAGAGCTGTTTGATCCGATTCTTTATATATTATTTCTAAAGAATTTATTTTAAAATTATCTACAAAATTATTTCTACCATCTGGCAAAGGTATTACAAGCTTTATTTCATTAACTTTATTTTCCATAAAACTAACTATGGTGGAATTAAAAGTTAACTGCTGATCACCTTCGTCTGGAGATGTGTTTAAAAAATAACCATCTTGTTTTGGTATAAAACATGGTTGAGTAAATGGAGCTATAAGCGAATATTCACCATCATCAAATTTAAATCTATAGCTAAATCTAACAAATTTATCTTCTAAATAATCCTCATCACCAGCAAAATCATTGTTGTAATATGGGTTGTAATTAAAAACAACAATATCATCTTCGTTTAATGTTATTGAGCCGCTAGTTACTAATGTAGATGTTGAAGATCCACTGCCTACAGTAACGCCGGTATCAATTATAGGCCCACCGGTTGTTGTTATTTTACCTAGTGTCATACCTAATTGTGGTAAATTATCCGCGCCGCTTGTTTGCAAAGCTGGATAAAACGGTATATTTAAATCAGCTATAGAAAAACTTGTTCCCGTAGCTGTTGAAGAAATTTTAGCTGTTCCACCATCTGGTAAAAATTTACTAACAACATCTTTCATTGTAGTTTCATGATCATTAACAGACAAAGCACTTTGTTCGTATAATGATATTGCTTCATACGGGTTGTATTTTGCTACAGATATTTGATGTTCTTTTTGGTAATATGAACTGTCTGCAGATGCTATTTTAACATTTATTTTTCTAGGTTGATTTCTATTGTCTGTAAAAAACAATATATCTTCTAGTAAATTCACACCAATTATAGGTGATTGTGTAGAAAAATTTAAAAAAGCTCCTTCTATTAATTTAGTTGATACCTCAGACTTTACATTATACTTATATATAGCGTGATGAAAACCACCGCCACTAGTTTGTGGTACCCAGCTAGAACTATAATTGTCTGTTAAAAAAACATATATGTCATTATTAATTTCATCAACGTAATAACCTATAGATGTCATAGAGTTTTGAGTCTTATCAAACGCTATTAGTCTTTTATTACCAAGTATATTTGTTAATGCCCCAACGTCATCACCTTCAGACCTACTTATCTGAGCATTTTTAGCATCTCTATATTCTCCTTGAGGAACCAACCTAGCATCTAGGTCTTTGTTCATCTTAGATTTTATAAAAGCATTTTTAACTTCAGCCATTTAATTAATGTTTAATCCATTTAGATTTACCACGCATTTGTTGTACAAATTCGTTAAGTTTTAAATTAGATAACCTTATCTTAGTATTTCTTAATTTAGCACTTCTTTCTCTTTTTAATCTTTGAACTATGTATTCAGGTTGACCTATTCTAGTAGAAATTATAGCATGTAATATGTGAGCGTACATAGCTTCTTCAGCCATTTTAGGTATTCTTGTTTCTAAATCAACAGACAAACCATCTGATATATATTGAAAAACAATTATCTTATCAACAAGATCGTTTGAAAAAGACATCTTACCTTCTCGTTCATTTATACTCCAGTATCCATTTACGTTAGCTGTTTGAGGATCTAATCCGTAAAGTTGACCATAACCAAAACCAGGATATTCATAATTGTAATAGTAGCCTAACTCTGTATCATCTACAAAGTTTAATCTATTTTCTAAGTTATTATTTTTCCATCTTTGCTCAACTAAAGAATCACCAGAGTCTATGTTTTCTTCAAAATTATCTTGTATAGCAACACCTTTAGCATCTTGTAAAGGTAGTTCATATGGGCTTGATGTTAAAGTAGTTGAAGGCATTATAATATGCTGAACACCTTGTTTATCAACCCAATAAGCATTTACATAGTTAACATAATCTTGAGGTAATGGTATACTTAAATTATGTGGTATTGTTAACTCTTGTGATTTAATACTTTTCAAAGTATCATAACTAAACTCTTGCAAACCACGCTTAGCATGAAATATAACATCTGTTCTTTTAACATTTCTTACTAATTTATCAGCACCTACATATGCTACTAAAAAATTATTAACTACATCATTTAGCTTTATATAAGAATATGATCCATAATTTTGCTCAACAGTATTACCAAAAGCTTTATCAGTAGTGGTGGTTCCATAATTACCACCGTCTAATTTTTTTAATTGTACAACTATATATAAATTGTTTACAGGTGCTACTGAAAACGAAATAACATTATTAGACACGGTATACCCACTAGTTATTTCTGTCCATTGACCTGGAAAACCAGTGGCGCTTTGATATATTTTAAAATTATTTCTAGTATAATTTATATCAGAAACACTTGCCGCGTACCAAATCAAATCAGTATCAAAGGTTGCTGTAAATATTTTATTACTACCATCACCTCTAAAGCCCTGCGCGCCTTCGTAATATTGTCTATTATTTTCTGTTAGTAAAGCCATTTATTAACTTTTTGAATTTATTTCTTCTGCTTGAACTGCTTGTGCAGCTGCTTGAATAATTTGTGGATCTCTTATAACAACACCAGCATAGCTTAGTATTCTTAATATAACTTCGTTTTGTTCTACAGAATCTAACTCAAACTGCGTAGAAGATCCTTGGTTATAAACATATTGGTTTAATGCTCCAACTGTAAAACCCCATACAACATCAGATGGTTTTCTAATATAAGACACTGTTATTTCTGAAGATGATTGAATTTCTTTAGGATAAACATAGATATGTGGTTGCCCAGTATCAACACCAGAAATACCTTGAGTTGATTGTTCATATAAATATATTGGAAACTCAGTTGTAGGTTTTGTTAGTTTAGATAAGTTTATAGTAAGTAAATCGCTTCTATCTACTCTTTGAAGTTCTTTTTCGTCTCTGTATATTACAGCTCCTATTCTATGTAGGTTTGAAGGTGGTAAGAAATATAGTGAAGAATTTACCGCTGCAACTGTTGCTTTAGCGTCTGCACCACCTGTAGAAATAGTTATTACATCACCAACAGAATAACCAGATCCTCCATTGTTTATAGTTATGTTAGATATAACACCATTACTATTTGCTGTTAAAGTTATTTGAGCGTTGCCACCACCACCTGTAATCGTTAACACGTTACCACTTACGTAGTTTAGCCCTGGATTACTTATATTAACTCCTGTTATAACACCTGAGTTTATAGAAGTTATATTAACCGTTAACCCAGATCCAGCACCACCAGTTGTGGCTACATTGTTAGCTAGCGCGTAACCTGTTCCTGGATTTGTAAGATTAAAAGTAGGTATTGTAATTGATGTATTGACGGTAAGACCTGTTCCACCTATTGGCACGACAGTTGTTGCTACACCATTTGCAGCTACGTAGCCAGTACCACCGTTAGTTAAAGAAAGACTAGTTATTCTACCTGCTGGAACAGTTGTAGTTGCACCAATAGTTTTAAATATAGATATATTATTATCAATATTTTTTCTACGGTCA
>Ga0181410_1000831_pt1 | contig 13332 bp, 10 predicted proteins | sample 33SPOviralmetaG_FD_130112 | JGI IMG/M metagenome (GOLD analysis project Ga0181410, IMG submission 130112) | Marine viral communities from the oligotrophic San Pedro Time Series (SPOT) site, San Pedro Channel, CA, USA - 33 SPOT_SRF_2012-06-20 | ecosystem: Environmental > Aquatic > Marine > Strait...
AAACGTCCTTCAAGTTCTGCGTCATCACCATCTGCTGCTAGGTATTCAGTAACGGGATTAGCTACGGATGGGAAAGCTTGTATTAGATTAGAGAGACGTTCTTCTTGTGCGTCGAACGCTACAAAGTCTGTAGCTGCTTCGGATGCTAGAACCCCTTTCCAATTCAAGACTTCTTTACCCTTCTTGTTTACCTTCATGAAAGGCTTGGCAAACTTAGTAGCCTTACCAGCTGCGCTGAGACCTTTAGATATGGCACCGTAGGGAACGAGGAACTGCGTGATACCTTCAACAAGAGAGCCAGCAATAGTCTCTGATCTGCCTAAGAAACGGTTATCGTAGTCTGGTAGGTAATCGAACGTTGCCCAGTCAGCTAGGTTGTATACACCTTGGACTGCTCCTTCGACACCTCTGAACGGTGCAGCGAGGATGTCCTTAACCATGCTGGGGTCTTTTTTGTTTTGTATCAGCTCCTCATTGTCTTTGTCGTTGAGGTTGTTGAGTATCTCTTCTGTGTTTATTCCTAGTGCCATAATTTATAAATGTTATTTTCCAAACTGGAATCCAATAATAGTGTAAGCGTTTACTTGCCGTTCAACCATCTTGCTGATGACTTTTAGTCTGTCTGCATCATTCAGATTGGATGTATCATAAAGAGCGTCCGCATAGTCTCTGACCTGTTGTTCTTCTTGTGGAGTTAGATTATCATCGTCCAAGAATGCTTTATTAAGTAAAGCAAAAGGCAAGATCGGAGTGGCAGATTGGTCAAGAGCTGTTGCATTAAATTTGACACCTCTAATATCTCCACTTTCCAGTTCGTCAATTGTCATACCAGCTACGCCATCTCTAACAACTCTAGTCATAGTTTCTCCACTTACAAACTCAGCAACGACACTTTGCCCTTCTTCTGTCTTCATGTACTTCTCACCCTCTTGCTGAAACTGTATAGCCCTAACCTGATTCGCTTTATGAATAGTGTCTATTTCGCTTGGAAGACCGCTAGTGATACTAGATAATTTGAGGTTATCAAATATTCCAATTTTAAGTTCAGTTAAAAACCCTTTGGGCGTGTTTATGTCTTCAACAAAATTATTTGAAACGTAAGCTCTATACGATTGTGGGTTTTGATCCTCGACAGTTTTTCCATAACCTGTTGCAAATGCCTCTTCAGGCGAAGTACTGTTTGTAGCTCTAGCTAAACCAAAAGTACCAGAATCATTAATAACAACGTTTGATCGTTCTGTGCCTGAAGATAACACATCCTGATTTGTATTTATTTCATCAGTCTTCTCGGATGACTTTGCATCTTTGGCAGCTTGTTTGTTCTCTGCCAAGTTACCTATTATTCCGTCATAGCTTATGTCTTCCTGAAGTAGTGCTATTTCAGTACTTACATAGTTCTGCGCTGCTTTACCTCTAAAGTCCATAAGAGCAGCCTTGTTGTCTAAACTTAAACCAGCTGCTTTTTCATCTTCAGTAAGCTCAGGGTTGCTATAAATCTCATCAACATTTGCTCTAATTGATTTCTCTTTCTCGATGGCAATTTGATTTAGTTCCGACTTTTCTGGGATAGCTGTATCCTCAGGAGCAGTGCCTTCGCCAACTCTTTCGTTAAGACGCTTAAGACCAATACCCAAATCTTGAAGTAATTTATTATTTAAAGTCTCACCTGATCCAGCCACATCATCAAATCTACTTCTGCGACCAACTTCTTCTTTTTGATTTTTTGCTGTTTCAGCTCCAGCTACTACCTTATCTTTGTACTCTCCCACAGCCAGCATGATAGCAGACTCTTTTTCAACTGGAGTTTTGTATTGTGGATCAGAACTTATCTTTTTTACTATGTCGGATAATTCACCATAATGTCTTATACCCTCTGACGTTATTTGCTCTGGGCTAAGTCCGTTTACATTCTCACCGAGAATTTCAGTTTTCAATGCTTCTGTTATCTCGGTCATAGGCGCACGTAGATACATACTGCGCATGTTTTTTTCTTTTCCGAGTTCTTCTTCTTTTAGTTTAGCAGCCTGAGTAAGTAGGCTATAACGCACAGTCTCTGGCATTCCATCTAGAGGGTTATCCTCTGTTCTTGTTAATGCTGTAGTTAGTGCCTCTTGATAATCATCAATAGTATTTCCATCAGGAGTAAACTTAATAACATCTTCTTTATCGCGACCGTAAGGGATTTCAAGTTCCCCAATCTCTTCTCCTGCTTGTGCTTTACCTAAGAAAGTTCGCATAGATTCTCCAAGCTGTAGTTCAACAAATTGTGCTGATCGTTCAGTTTGGTTTGTGACAATATCAATTAGAGAGTCTCTAAACTCGCCATCCATCTCTCCATTACCTAACTGGTAATCTCCTTCTTCATAATCAGTAATAAGGTCTCTAGCGCGTTTAGGATTCTCTACCGCCATCTCCCTCACTACGCCTTTAAATATAGACTTCTGTGTTTCGTACGGATGTTGATTTATGGTCTCGTTAAGTCCGTCCTGACCTTCTAGTGTGGTCGTATCATCCAAAAGCATTTCAGAATATATAGATACGCTTTCTAGGATAGCTTCTTTTTCTAAGTGATCATTTTTTAACTGACCAAACTGAGCCTGAGTACGTGCATCAAAGTTATTAAAAAGTTTTTCAAACTCCTGCCTACCAAGACCGCCTAGCCCATACTCTTCGAGAAGCTCGTCTCTCTTAGCTTCCATACTGAAGTTTTCATCTTCAGCGTACTCAGGCATATTAGTTAAAAAGTCTGTTTTGAAAGCGTTAAATGCGCGTTCACCTACACGCCTGTAAGCACGTTCGTAGTTGTTAGGGTTCTCAGCAAATTTTATGAGCTTCTTACGTTGAGCATCATCTAATATTCTTTTGTCGTTGTTGATTGATTCTAACAGACCAGAGGGGTCTTCATTTTTAAGTAACTTAAGCTGCTCAGGTGTTAACAACTCCGTAGCATCTGCCATAGCAAGAGACTGTTGCTCTTTAATGTTTGCATACCCTTTGAGTATTGGACCAGAGTAACGCTCCAGCGAGTCTGAGAGCTTCGATAAGGCGTTTGTCTTGGAGTATACGGGACCTGCTACCTGATAGTTACCAGCCCTCACTGTAGGGGCGCGGAAGGTCTGCTCGTCAAGGTTAAGGTCCACCCCAACACGTGAGTCATTTCCTCCGAGGAGGGATTTAAGAGTTTGTTTTCTTGCCATTATGTTTTGATGGATTTGAGAGTTCCCGCTGTGTTAAGACCTGTATTTACGCCTTTCAGGATTCCTCCAATGTAATCAGGCTGTTCGATTGGTTTGTTGATAGCGAGCATACGCTGTGAAGAACCTAAAGCGTTGTCTTGCAGACGCAGTTCCGTGGCGTAGTTAGATTGCTCTTGTTGTCTTGTAAGACCGTAGTTGAAGATAGCTTGCTTACGTGTCAGGTCATTCATTAATGCATCAACACTCAACCCAGATACGCCAGCTTCTCCAGCGGACACACGAGCAGTTGCTCTAGCTTCTTGTGCTTTGATAGAAGACTTCTGTAATTGAGTATCAGCTTGCTCCTGTTGGAATCTTTGATTGATCCGTTCAGCAGACTGCTGTTGTTGAAGACGTTGTCTCTCTGCTTGAGTTTGATTCGCTTGTGCTTTAGCTTGTGCCTTGGCTGCTTGAGCCTGTCCTTGAATACTTAAGATAGAAGTAGCCCCGCCCATTACTGTTGATATGGCAGCCATGCCTTTTGCCGTTGCAGCAAACTTAGCTGCTGCGGTCATACCTGCGGTTATCGTTACTGGACACATATTATTCTTTCTCCTTATTAGTTATTGTAAATTCATAGAAGGGGTGGTCAGAGAATTTATACTCTTGCCCCATCTCTGCACCACACCACTCAAGCCAAGCGATGGATGCTTTATTATCTTTGTGAACAAAGTTCTTTGCTCTTGTGTATGACTCAATGAGTGTGTTAACCACAAACCTAGAGCCTCTTATAAAATCGTATTTGCAATCAACCACTGAATCTGTTGATAGCATCCATATATACCCATCACCATCGTAGTTTAGGAGACCAGTCCCAAGCATACAGAACGGAACATCATACGGATCGAACACCGTGTAAGTTACCGTGTCGGCACCTAGTGCTACTTCCAAAGCTTCCTTCGGAGTGTAGCCCATGCACTCACACTCAATCTTATCTACCTGTCTCATGAACGGATAGATGTGTTCTATGTCGTCCTCGATGGACTCACACATATAAATCTTACCTTGTTGATAAATCTTCTTACGCATAGCGTGACGATCTTGAGTGTAAAAAGGATTCAAACTCTGCCGATTGAAAGTTTGATGGCAGAGCAGAATCGTTCTCAATACATATCACAGTATCTTGTGCGTTAGTAAACACAGGAAATTTATAGAAACCAGTGTCTAGGTATAAACTTCCAAGAGATGCTTCTCCGAGTACGTCAGGAGTAAATACATTCTCATGAGTATCGCGGTGCTTAGGCGTAACCTTAACTTTAAAGTACGCAGTTTCATCAAAGTAGATTGAGCAGTTGCGTATCATTAACTTGGCAGCGTTACTTGGACTTCTACCGTTACCCGCTTTAGCTTTGAAGATTTGCTCAGAGAACGTATACTTCATTGTGTATGGGTATCCTACAACCACCTTGGTGAGTGTCTGAAGAGGAAAAAGAAGCTTAACAACGTTACCTTCTACGGACTTAATTTTTAGTTTTAAACCATCAGATGTATAAACCTGAATAGCGTCCGCACTTTCAGGATAGTAAGGAAGAGATATAACATCTTGCAAGGCTGGGATAGTTGTATGTACCGCCATATCGAGATGTATTAAACTATTTGTTTCACTCATTTTATTTTTATACCTTTCAATTAAGGGTTAATTACGTAACCGCCATATCGAGCATAAGATTCCGCAGCTGTGAGGGGTCTGGTAAGTTTAAATCCTACGTTTTTAATATTAATACTACCCGTTTCTGATAGCAGTCTAAACCTTACCCGCGTAGAAGAATGAGCAGAATTATAAACTTTAGGAAATGTTATTGAGGAAGAGCCTGCCGCAATAGGAATTATATCTGTTTCTCTTACGTACCCATACCACCCTCTGTGAGCTTGGCTCCAAAGAACAACGTCCCAGCTTCCTGTCATTTCTTCAAGAGTGTAATTCATCGTTGCGGTGTGTACTTGGGTGACTACCCCCCCAAACCATAGATCAATAAATTGTAGGTTAGCGCCAATGGGTGCCATGTAGGTCGATCGAACGCCATCAATAGTTTGAATGCGTTGTTTTACCTTTGCAGTGCTACATACCGCTTTAAAGCCTGTTACAAATGGGTTATTAAATTTTTCAAAAGTATCAAAAACTGCAGCGATTGTCCTCTGTGTTGGAATTTCTCTGTAATTTGAAGGGTATGCATTCCTCATAACGTATCCCAACGCGTTACCTAAAGTGTCAAAAGCGTTAACTGAAATGGCAGTGGGATCAAAGATAACGCGGCTCCACTGGTCTTCAAATAAGGTAACACTGAAATTGTTACTATCCCTAATTTGTACGGAAATACTATTTTCCCCATTATCCAATGAAAGCGTAAATACTTTGTTTTCTTCGTGTAAATTAGGATCAACGTTAGTGTCGAATAATACTGAAGCAGCATTATTAGTAACAGTAAACGAATCCGTTAAGTCGTGAACAGAACCTAGACCTAAGTTTACGTTGCTTACCTCATCACCTGATAGTGTATATGAAACAACCGTACCATCAGATAGTCCCTCCGTATTTAAGGTAATAGTAACTAACTCTCCCTCTGTGATAACGCTTTTATCGGTGAAAAGCTTAAATGTACTAGTTTCATTTGAACCACCAACAAGGGATGGCTCGTATTCTTCAATAACTTCCTCTGGATTATCAACGTCTACTGTATCGGCATTGGGATCATTAGTTACAGTGGTAGTGGTAGTGTTAACTGTGGGCGTAGAGGGTGCGTAAACAATAGGAGCATCTGGAGTAGTATAACCAGATAGAGTAATCTTACTTGGTTTAGACTCAAGAGGCATAGACACAAGCTGTGTTTGATTGTGGTGTGCTATGACAAGATACAGAGAAGATTCAATAAACTCCATTCCTCGTATCTCGCCAGTGAAGTCAAACTTAGACCAAGCACTAAGAACTTTCTGGTTATTATTCCAAAAGTAATTGTATATATAAAGACAGTTTCTTGCGTTAGTTCCGTCACTATACTCCTTACCACTTTGTAAAACTATAATATCTTCGGCGGTAGTTCCTGCCATATTTATTATGTCACTAGGAATATAAGAAGGAACGTGTTCAGTTACTTCAACCGCATCATAGGTCTCGGTGTTGGCACTCAAAGATAACTCACGAAGTCCTGTGTGATCTCCGCGATTAAAGGGAAAGTAGATATAAGAACCAATAGGTATAGGACTAACGTCACCATCTAAACTAAAGTTAGTTGTTGGGGATATTGATACAGTCTTAGGCGTGAACAAGTCTCCACCTTTCATTACGAACTGAACATTATCCGCAAACAGCATCAAGTTCTCTTGGAAGATGGTGGCAGACTTTAGTTTAGTTACCTTAGTGCTACTAACGGTAATGTCGATTGGAGCCGAGTCCAACAGAGATGATACTGTAGTTCTGAAGAAGTTAAAGAACTCACCAGCCTCAGAGAACACAACCGTTTCATTAGTAATAAATCCTAAACGATTCTTAAAGAATACAATGTCATTAATTCCTTGCCCAACAAACGAAGGGTTAGGGTTTGTGTCTTCATCGCCTGCGGTCCTCTTGGCGTAGTCTAACGTTTGAATTTCAAGCGTATTGAAGTTAGTGCTTCGGATAGTCATAGGCATAGTTGATGCGTCTAACCCGTCTGATACATTAGGAGCTACGTATTCTTCCCAAGCACCTTCTCCAAAAGCTGTTCCATTATTAGTAGTGAACCTTACCCAATAGTTATCTTGGTCTAAATCAGCATCTCCAACAATTTCTACTACGAAGTTGTTTGGAGCTTTTAATGGAAGGTCTAAGAGAGAATCAATACGTTTGTAAACAGCCTTAATACCATTACCCGCAAGTCCGTCCTCGGTTGTTAAAGTAAAGTCCCCATCCACGTTGTTATGTTCAATAATAATAGTGCCTCCCTCTCGCGTAGCTGTAAGAGGTGGATTAAGAAAGGTTGTGCCACTGGTAAATATATTTCCAGCAGCGTCTGCGGTTATAAAGGGCTGTGCAGCAAAATCATCTGGGTAAGCTGAGTCATCAAATAGAGATGTTGCTATTTCAGTGGTATCAGCCAAGTAAGACTTGGTGTCAACGTCACTTACGGTAGAGAAGCTGTATTCTGTTCCACCAATAATATCTCCCGCAACGGTGCCTGTTATACTGGCACTATAATTATCTGCAAAGCTAGCTCCAGTAACCTGCGCGTTGTGCTGGGCAAACTGACCTACAGTCACAACAGTTGCTGTGGCTACCCTTTTAGTTCCGTTTGAAACACCGTCCGCATCTACCGTACCATCATCCTCAAAGGTAACTTGAATGACTGGTTCAGTATTAATAGTAGTATAACTGGCGTAGACAGTTGAGCCTAAACTTCCCCAGTTATACGATAGTTCTAAAATGTCTGGTGTTGTTGCGGGGTATCCTGAACCGCGGTTGGTTATATCTACATTAGCAACTCTAAATTTTTCCCAGCCTTTATACCAATGATAACCTTCTACAGCGATGTCAAAGGTGGCTTGGTTGCTTGGAACAGTCCCGTTAATGTTTCCTCCAACATTGACCTGATACTTTTTCTCGTAGTCTCCTTGGGCTATGTAAACAAATCCTTTCTTATCAAGGGGTGCTGTTTTAGTTTGCGATAACCCAACACTAACATCTTTATTAACAATGAAAGTATTGTCCGCTACCGTTAATGCCTTCAGGCTTTCTCTAGGATTATCGGTGGCTAGATAATTAGGAGGAGTTAGAGGATCAAATACGCCATTAATAAGGCACTTACCTCCTGAAACAACGTTCCAAGCTTCTATACCCGTACCAGTATGTATAACTACATACTTCTCATCGTCGTCTCGATTGATGAAATGAACAAAACTGTCCTTGGTAATTGCTTCATCCAACAACTTAGCAACGTGCTGAGTGGCTGGACGCTTTCTTAGTCCATCAGCAACAGAGCTGAGAGCGTTTTCCTGCTCCTCACATTGACCATCAAATCTCGATGAGTCTGGTTGTTGTGATACACCTTGAATAAGGTTAGGGACGGCAGTGTTAATTAAAGGCATTATTAAATATTGTAGTTGCGGTTGGTACCGATTCTTGTGACTGCATCGAAGTTGTCAAATATAGTTCTATCAGAGCTGCCATAGTCAGCTTCTTCAAGTCGAGAACGTGCTTGGTATTCGTCACGCGCTATCAATGCTTCAAGCTCCCGCGATCCTATTGTACGTCCTTGGAAAATTCTAGAGGCGCGTAGTACAATATATCTACGAGCTTCTTCTGGGAGATAGTCCCAATCAAGTAAACGTATTAGGCTTACCTTGATACTCTCTTTAAATCTGGATGTGTTACTGTTACGGTCAAATAATTCTTCACCTCTTTGTACTACGTCTACTTGACTATCGTGAGGGTCTATTTGAATTGCGTCTGAGGGAACATTAATGACACCAGCTGATGGAGTTAAGGTGACATTCTCCTCATAGTTAAAGTGCCAGCCCTCTGCTTGTACCTCTTTGCTTACTTCTTTTAAAGTAGACAGAGCAGTGATAGCACTAACAGGTAAAGAACCCTCTAGGCTGTTGATAGGTGCCTCACCAATGTGACCCAGCATCACGTTAACGGATTCTAGTTGAGAAGTTAAAGTTGCCATTATTTACCTTTCTTTTTGGGGAAACCTTTTTTCATGTTGCTGTAAGACTTCTTGCTTACAGTTGATTTGCTTTTAGGACGGCTGATCCCAAGCTTGCGTCTGCGATTAATATTTTCGTATAAACTCATGTTAACATTTCCATTTTCTTAGGGCTAAAGCTTTGCGCGTTGGTCTGCCTTTGGAGTCCTTCATGGGTCCTTTGACACCGCCCATCCTCGCACAGAATGAACGCTTTCTTCCACCGCCTTGCGGTTGTGGGGCTTTAAGATTAGAACCTGTCTTCCTGTTGTAGTAGTCTCTTCCTTTTTTACTGAGACCACCTGTTTTGGATTTGTGTTCCTTTCTTAGACTAAGCCCTTTTCTTTTTGCCATTGTAAAAAAAACCCCACCCCCATTTGGGGGCAGGGCTTGATTAATTATTAAGCAGGTTTCACTGCAACAGCACACTCAGGACGGAGAACTCCGTGACCCATTGCGTACTTAGCAACGAACAATGTACCTTGACGCTCGATTTGATACTCGCTTTCAGTAGCAAGATCAAGAAGCTTGACCGTACCGATAGCTTCCTTAGTACCGCAAAGCATGCCGTACTCAAGGTCTGCACCAGTGCCAGTTGTCAACGCGGAGAAGTCTCCGTTGTAACCACTACCACCACTGAATACAGTGTTGTTGGATGCGCCATCGCCAGTAGCAACCGCTGAGTCATCACCGAGTTCGGCAATGTCAGCTATGTGGTTGCTCTTTACAAGACGGATACCAGCAACGCTTGCAACAGTACCAGCATTGACGTTACCGCCAGAACCAGTGTCCTTGTTGATTGCAACGTTATCTGCTGTCAACAACTTGTAGTAAGTTGATGGAGCGAGAACAGCGAAGCGACCATCATCTGGAGCATCGTTCTTGTCGAGTGTTTCAGCAACAGCATAGAGGGCATCAATGATACCGTCTGCGCTCTTGGTGTCAGCACCAGTGATGCTTGAACCAGCAGGAGTGTTGGTCAAGTTAGCACTGTCTTGTGAAGCAGCATAGAGAGTCTTCATCGTTGCGATGTCGAAACGTTTTGCTAGAGCCTTACCAAGTTCAGCAGCGTAGATGCTGCGAACGTCATAATGCTTCTTGAGTTCATCAATGTTAGCAATGAATGTCGAAGAGATAAGAACATCATCGATATTGATGATACGCTCGCCCATACCGATTTGAGACATGTAGCCTCCATCGGTATCGTTCTCGACAATGTTTGTGCCGACTTGATGGTATTTAGCAGTAGCAATTCCAGAGGTTACGAACTGTGCAGATTTCCCTGAAGAAATCGTGCGCATTGTATGTAAGTCCTTCATGACGTTTGTCTCAGAGAAACTCGTAAGAATTTCACCAGAGAAAACTTTCAGAAAGAGCTTATCTACATCGGACTGACCTTGGGTTTGTCCACTACGAGAGATAGGTGAGAAGTCACCTGTTGCCATAGTTTTCCTTTTGTTATTTTATTAGTAAATGAGAACACAACGTTCTCGTTAGTTTTCTGTGTTTCATTCCGTGTATATTTTACGATCAGTGAGTTGTCTGACGTATCAGGCTCAGTCGCTACTTTAAACGTAGAGTAGAAATTATTTGTTATGCTTGTTATGGAAGTCGAAAAGTATCTTTACCTTCTCCTTCAAGACCTCGACGCTATAGTGCATCTTAGACAGTATTATAACTAGCGTAATAAATCCGATTAGTATTGGTGTTACTGCCGAAGCGATTTGTAATACCAATTCCATAAAGTCATTTTACTTGAGATGAACCAAAGTAGAATCCTACGATGGCAAGAGCAGTTTGTCTAATCTCAGGGAGGATTACAAAGCCTTGAATGGTCTCCCACTTAACACCTTTGAAAAGTCCTAGAAACCCGTTTGTATCTCTAGAAACACTCACGCCCACATCTGTCCACGCGAAGACAAACGGAGCAAGTACAATAGCAAAGACAGTTGAGACCACTAGGAATCTACGAACTAATACACCACCATCGCGTTTGGCAGCCGCATCAGCGGAAGCATCTGCTGTCTGCTGTGTCGTAATCATGCGCTCAAATTGACGAGCTTGGTTTTCCATCTGTGTCCCAATAAGCTTCATCACGAAGCCACTGAGTCCTCCTCCGAGCATTGCTATTATTTCTGGTGTCATAATTAAAATTCGTTTGAGACAGCTAGTCGCTTCTCAATTTGTTGACGATATGCAGGGTCGCTCTTGTATCTTGGGTCTTGCATTGCTTCTACCATAGAAGCTGCGGAGCCGAATGCCTTAGCACCAGCAACCCCAGAGGTCGCGCCTTGCGAAAGTGTTGGAGCCTTGCCTCCAGCTCCTAAGAACTGAGCGTACATGCCTTTGACAGCCACACGAGCTTGTTCAACAGAGCCTCTCTCAACAATGTCGTTGTAAGCTTGTAGGTCTCCATCGGCTAGATTCTCTCCTGCCCATTCGCTCATAGCGTTGTAGTTATCTACGCCACCAATAGAGTTTTGTATTTCTACAGCCGATGCTACGGACACAGCTTCTTGTCCTTGTATGTAAGCCTCAACCATTTCTCTTGGTATGCCAGCTTTCTCAAGACTTAGAAACGTTTCGTCAGATAACTGTCCAGTCTCTGTAAACTCTGCCGTAGCTTCTGTAACAGCGTTGTCAGCTTGAGGCGTATTCTCCTCAGTATTTTGTTCTTGTTCTTCACTAGAGTTTTTCTTTGTTGATTGTTTTTGTTGAAGCTCATTATAAGCCTTTGCTAAATCTTCTGGGCTTTCAAACTTTTCGTCTAGCCACTCAGGACGTTCTGAAGTCTCTTCAACTTCTTGTGTGTCTTCAGATTGATCAGGTTGACCCTTCTGGTTTGCAGCTTCTTCTTGCATAGCTGCTTGCTTTTCAAGAGATATATTCTCTTCGTTTGTATTCTCGCTTACTGTTACTGACTGATAATTAGCCATAGTTTACTGTTCCTCTCTCGCTTCTGGTTGTTGTAGTTTTGCTTCTTCTGACATAGCCTTGATACCTGCTGGTCCAAGTTTCTCTGCCATCTGCATTTGTTGGGCTTGTTGCGCTTCCTGCGCCATCTGCTCTTGGTCTTTAACTAGACCACTTGTTTTGATGCCGAGCGATGTCGCTCTGCGTTTAAAGTATTCTTCTACGTTAATGAATTGTTGTATGGCTTCTGGACCCACAACCTGAGCTGCTCCCGCTAGGAACATATCCAGCTTCTGTAGGTCGTTGCCTCTACCCAGTGCTTCCACCCCAGTGATGATGACAGGACTCACTACCTTCTCAGGTAACTTAGGAAGAGACTTGTTCTTGTTCATTATGGTCATCAAACGATTGACCATAGGTAACTGCATCTCAGTGCTTAGTAGAGAGTAGAGACCACCTATAGCAGACTCTAGTTCTTGTCCGAGCATACGAATCTCTTCAGCTGTCACACGCTCTGCGTTACGAACAACGCCAGAGGTAAGCAGGAACGCATGTCCCATACGCTCTTCAATCTTAGCCATGCTCTCTTGCACAACCCTGAAGTCGTTAAACTTATTTAGCTGGAGAACCGATACGTCCTGTGCGTTGCCTTGAGCGATAGCACCATTAGGAGACTCAGCTAGAGTCCTTGCTCTTGTGGTGCCATTAGGGTTAACAAGGAACAATACCTTAGCTGCTGCTGCGCTGCCTTCAACGAGCGCACGCGTCAGTGCCTCAAGGGATTGCAGGTCACCTAAGTATTCTTCTACGTATCCTCTACCGTAGTCTTCTCCGTCAATGCGGGAGAACCGTAGAGGTATGAAAGGGTTCTTATCTAGTGGGTATGAACCTTCGGAGGAAGGAATCATCTCTCCATTAATCTCTTGCCACACATGCCACTTGTCACTCTTGCGACACACAGCAGTGTATAAGCAAATCTCTTCATCAGGAGAATCCATGCTCTGCACACCTACAAGACTCTTCATCTCTTCAGTCAGTGACATATAAGATAAGTCTTCTTTGGTGCATATATAAAGCACGTTGCCCATAGCATCGCGCTCTACGCAGAAACGATCAAGGTGGAACACACGTAGACCTGCCTCGTCTGGTAGATATATAAGTGCGTTACCTGTGATAATAAGATGTTTAAGAGCTTCGTGAATACCTGTGCGGTAAGTGTTGCCACTGATCTCATCCATCACTGCTTCCTCTACTTGTTGTAGCGAGGACTCTATCTCAGTGATGAGTTCATCAGGTGCGCCTTCAGCACGTAGCTGATACTCATCTATCTTTAAACGAAAGAACGGAGCGTTGGGAGGTAGAAGTGCCAACAGTAATTTAGAAGCGAGGTTGTTTACTCCTCTTGCCCCAACGCCCTGAAATGGTGTATCCAAACGACTGTGAGAACCGAAGCCCTCATCTGGCATGACGTATGGAAGTGTAAGTTTTGCTGCTTTTCTAGCCCTGTCCAAGTAGGTGTATCG
>Ga0181410_1000833_pt1 | contig 13295 bp, 27 predicted proteins | sample 33SPOviralmetaG_FD_130112 | JGI IMG/M metagenome (GOLD analysis project Ga0181410, IMG submission 130112) | Marine viral communities from the oligotrophic San Pedro Time Series (SPOT) site, San Pedro Channel, CA, USA - 33 SPOT_SRF_2012-06-20 | ecosystem: Environmental > Aquatic > Marine > Strait...
ATTCAGACGCATCACCTGTTGAAGCTAACGGGGCACCAGCAAGGGGAGAAAAACCAAGCATTTTAAAACCCCCTAAATAACCGTTACATTGCCATTACTAGACGCTTGATCCGTGTTTGTACTGGGAAAACTTCTTCCCGCTCCCCATATAATTCTAACAACACCCGCGCTACCGTTTCCGCCTGCTGCTCCGGAATCATCTTCAGAACCCGTGCCACCCGCGCCGTAAGTACCCGTTTGTGTTGATGCTCCTACAGGGGAACCCTGAAAGCCTCTTGTCAATGTTTGATCGGCATTGTTGTTAGCTGAGGCTTGAGCGCCACTTGTACCCTCTCCGTACACGTCAACCCCACCACCACCCGTGGTTACAGCACCCGTAAAGCCGTTGACCGCTCCGCCGCCGCCGCCGCCTCCACCGCTTCCTGCTTGCGGGTTGATGTTGTAATATGCGCCAAGACCACCCTGTCCAGAGTATCCACCAGCACCGCCGCCGCCTGATCCGCCATTACCGGACCGTCCACCTCGTCCGTTACCGCCTTGTCCGCCATCGCCGCCGAGAGTACCAACGGCGGGGTCCGATCCGGGAAATCCTCCACTAGCTTGAACCGCACTAGAGCTTACGTTGTAGGACCCCTTTCCTCCGCCATTAGCGAAGGACAAAAAGATGGCGCTACGTTTTACGTTGCTCTGACCGCCAGCCGTGTTGTTGTTTTGTCCTGAGCCGGACCCACCAGAACCTCCTGCACCAACAGTTACAGTAAGCGTTTCTCCCGGAGTTACCGAAACATTGTTAATCCAGTGCAGACCTCCACCCCCACCTCCGCCACCGGATACTCCGTTGTTGGATAGGGTTGAAGCACCCGCACCCCCACCTCCGCCAACACAAATTATTGATACGGTTGAGGCAATCGCAGAAGGAATCGTCAAGCTGTAATTTTGTTGAACAGTGGTAAAAAGAATCTCGCCAACGGCAGGAATATTGGCATCCGTGTAAGTTTCCGTAACATCCCATGACCCACTGGACGGATAATCATTGCCGCTTTCCTTGCCAATAACCCCGCCTTGTTTACGCCATATGCTCATTTAAATCACGCTATAGATTCATAACTGCAAAGAATGTCTAGGGCTGAATTTGCACTAGCTAACGCATTCACTTTTCCAGCCTCATTGATATACAGCCCTTGGTCTTTTGTTAGAACAACCAGCGTAGTTGCTGCCGGAACATTTATACCATCAGCTAATAAAAATACATCTGATCCAGACGTATAAATCCTAACATCAACCGTTGCGGCGGAAGCCGTTTTGTTTGCAACCGAAATACTGTTAAGTTTATACACGGTGTTACTTGGGACAGCGGTTATAACGTCAGCATAGGATGTAGTCAAAGTAGCGCCCTGAGTTACGCCGAGGATAGTGCTGGCAGTTGCAATGTTCGGATTAGCCATCTATTCGCCCTCATACTTATAAACTTCTATTCGCAGAAGCGTTGTTCCGTTGTAAACAACAGCGGGTTTATATAAAACGGTCAGCGCGTTAACAATTTCAAAAACTCCACCATCAAACAAAATATCTTGTATCTCTTGTTCCGTTTTTCCCTGACCCGCTAAAAACTCTATTGCAGCAACCTCTAAGGCGGCAGCGTCTGTCACGTCCATTATTAAATCAGTATGGTACAACGTCATAAGTTACCTGCCAAACACTAACGACAACGCGGTTGCCTTAGCAAAATCATCTTGAGTAGCACCTATAAAAACAGTCCCCGCAGAGGTTACAGTGATTGCAGAGCCTGAGTTGCTGCTTTCGGTGGGGACGCGAGATAGGGTAGTTCCGCTAGACGTATAAACACCAACGCCTATCTCAAAATCACTTCCTTCTTCTATAACGTACCTTACAGAGTTGCCGTCTGAAACCCCAGAAGAGGCAAACGTCTGAAACCCCGTATCCGCAGCATTTAACGTTAAATCCCCTGTGCCGCCCCCTGCAACACTGGTGATCGTCATTTTTGCTCTATTCGTCAAAAGGGGCATTACTGTATCCGAATAATTGCATCACTGGCGTTTACGGCAGGAAACACAATACTAAAATCCCCGCTGTTTGAAGACTTGTTTCCACCAAAATTTAAAACAATCACGGAGTCAGTGGTGCTACTGCCACCATTAGTTTGAGTGTTGTATATCAAGGCACCCGCCGCGGTTATTGTAGAACTTGAAAAAGTAAGGGGTGTGCTAAAGCTGGTAAACGCGGTGGTACTGCTTGACGTAGGAGTCACATTGGTTAAATTAGCGCCCCCTGTAGTGTATCCCGCACCACTGGACTCATGGTTTGGCGCACCCGCACCGCCCGCAAAGTTTGTGGTTGTTGCGCCTAACGTGGCGGACTCTGTAAACAAGGCCAACTTAAACTGATGAGCGCCGTTGGTAAAGTTGTGTTGACCTTTTAACAACTGTACCTTGAAAGAAGTACACATCGCTTGAGTAATAGCCATTACAGCCTCCTGATAAGTTTAGCTAGGTCAGGGTGACCCGCATCTTTTATTGCATTACATACGGTAGTACGGTCACTTTTAATAGCCTCTTTCATGTAAAAAGCTAATACCGACTCAATGTGGTTTCGGTACTCTCGCGCCTGATCTCGTATAACGGGAGGTGCCGAGTCAGACACAGAAACAATCTGCGCAGCACAAAGAGAAGCCATCTCTTCCGGAGTATGTCCACGATTGTTGGTGGTGTGTACCGTAACAATCGGCGTTTGAGGCAGTTCCGTCGAGGCTGAAAACATTACTGCTTCTCCCTAATAACCTGACCCACCCTGTAGTCTTGAGTGGTTTCTTTGGCTTCACCCAAAAGCTTCAATCCGATAAGAGATTCCTGAAAACGTTTGTCATACAAAGCCATCATATCAGGCTCTCCTTTCATGTAAATATACGCCTCTACTAAAGCCGCGTACAACAAGCTCAACTCAGCATTCTCACTTAACCACGTCGTGCCGCCATCTGCTCCCGCAGTCAAGCTTGCAGGTCGGTATAAGTAATGAAGCTCCGCATTGTACGTGTCGTTGGGGGCAGGGGACAATAAAAAGTTACTAACGTCAAACGTAGCGTAGTATTTCGGCACACCTGTTGTGTCGCTTGAGGGGGCATATGACTGCAAAAAACTCGGGTCTTTAAATTCAACAAAAGACCTGTCCCCTTCACCCGAAAAAACAATGCCTATGGCAGCATAAGCCGCACGATTAGCTAACATGTAGGTATTCATAGCACCTTCTATGTATGCGGTAATCTCCGCAGAAGCTGTACCGCCCTCCCACTGTAAAGCCCCAGTTGTATCATTAACGTTTACACTTCCATCATTGTTTATGTCACCAAGTTTTCTGCCGTTAACCGAAACGTCAAACAACGTGGCTTCTGGCTCTTGGCCTGAAGTCGCCCTGCCTAAAGGGGTAGATAAATTGCCGCTAGTTCTTGCGATTCGAGTCGGAATAGATAGACTTAAAGAAAAAGGCGCTAAAAAATCAGTGGGCATGGCTAAGAATTTATTGGATGTCGTGGTAACGCCCGTAGCGTTTTTACGAAACAGACTTAGCTGAACGCTTTTTAAAATACGCTCTTCTGATTGTCTGATAAATACGGGCAAGTTTGTTATAAACGAAGGCTCCGAGTTTTCCGTATAATCTTGAATTGTTTGTTTTAGCTGCGCGTATGTAAAACTCATCTTAGGCCCCTTGTACGTTTATGTTACCGCCAAGCGGTTCATCATTCACGTTTCCTGAAGAACTGTATCTCAACTGACTTGGCGCACTTTGCGGAACAGTGATCTGTAAAAAAGCACCCGAAGTTCCATCAGTTCCAGAGTTAGTTACTCCCGAAGTAAAGCTAGAACTACCGTCCCACAACCTAAGATTGTAGCCAAGGTTGGTTGAATCTGACACGTCAAAACGATAAGTCAAACCCTTGGTTATATTTATGTTAAACTGCGTGGACTGAGAGTTGTTCAAAAAATAATTTAAGGTACTTCCAAAAGGTGGTCCGCCAACCTGTTGAACCCGCATGGTAAACGTGGTTACGTCGGTTTCCACGTCGGCAAGATCGTTAACTTGTCCAGTAGCAAACACCCCTTCCAGATCAGAAGACACATTTATAACGTTTTCCACTACGCCTTCTAAGGTTACTTCTCCAACGGCGCTTTTTGCCACAAGGTTGTCTTCCGTTAAACCCAAAAAATCTCTCAACCCCACAGGATTAAAGCCGAATTGAGTAGACCGCTGCTGTTCTAGCTTTTGAGGGGGTCGAGCATTCTGTAAGGCTTGCGGATCAGAAACCGTTCTAAAGGGTCCTAATTGCGGGTGCTTTGGCTCATACTCGTCAGGGCCAACAAGTAAACCGTTCCATTCCTTTCGCATATCTCGGTAACGATAACGTTGCCCAGAACGGTCTGAAATAGCGTAAGAGTTTTTTCCCGAAGCAAATTTAGACATTAACCCGTCCTGTAATACCTGTTTTGTGGAGCAACATTAAATGAAGCGCGATCCCTGTCTTCGGTTGCGGCACGTTCAAACTCTTCTTCATACACAGCCTTTAATAACTGAACACGCTGCGGAGCCCGCTTTATAGCAATGTAATACGCTAATCCCGCAGCTAGGCAGGGATAAAAGCGAAAGGGCATGTCTAAAGTATTGGTGTAGGTATCCGCATCATTCATACGAGTAAGAGCGTTGTAAAACACAACGTCAGTACTGTTTTCAGGAGTAGGCCAAATCTTTAAACTGGGAGTTACTTGTCGGTCTAGGAAAAACTGATTCGGCCTTCCTTCGCTGGCTTTATTAGGTATAGTCTGAAACGCTTGTCGGTTTAGTCTCAGAAGAGTATAGTCAGTATCATCCCTGCGAATAACACACGATAAAATGTCGATCACGTCGGGCAGTACCGCATATTCGCCCGTCCCTTGAGTCATAGTTACGGTGCGCTCAGAAATCGTCCATTGATTTAAACCGCGGTTTGCCCATTCAGCCAGCATTAAGTTTAAAGACCTTTTGGCGGTCTTTAAGTCATAGCCCGTTCGAACCTCTAAACCACAGCGTTCAAAAGCTTCTTCAATGTATTCTGCTACATCTAGTTCAAAATCTACGCTGTTAGAAACTGCCATGTCATTCCTCGTTGTATAGATTATCGAATATTCGATTAACGTCTAAGGTGTAGTCTAAATCAGATTTAGAATAATGTACATGCTGAGAGGGCTTGAAGTCTGGAGCGCCTTCCCCTGTCTCAAACCACGCAGGATGCGTTACTCTAACGCGATTGTTGGGCAAAGCTACAAGATTGCCCGTCCACTCGCCCGCGTTTAAAAGCTGCAACATGTGAGCCTGCTTGTGCTGTGCGGGATCATCTGCAACATCCGTGTCGGTGTAATCTACAGTAAACATGTATTTTGCCGGAAAGAAAGTGCCGTCAATCTTGGCTAACCACGGACACGGGGAAGCTCTTTCCAACACATACGCCGCGTGAGTATGTGAGGGACAGTCCCAAGGTTGTGCTTCATGTACTGCCATTGGTTTAGGCCATTCCTCTAACGGTTCGTCTGCAACTAAAGCCGTTATAGGCATTCGGGCCCACATAGCTCCGCCATGCACGTTCTCTCCCCCCTCTTCGTCCACCTCGCATCCCGTAAAAATAAGCTGAAAGCTTAAACAACGGTTAGGCATGGTAGTTACGGCTATTGCCATAGCGTGTAAAAATTCACCATGATAACGTTCATGGTTTACAGTATACTCGCGGCGAACCCAGCACTTAAAGTGAGGGATATTGCTCTGCAAAAACGGCATTCAGGCTATTTTCTTTTAACCGCGCCGCCTTTAGCATAACCCTTTTTCTTCATCATAGCGCCGCCCATGCGACGTTTTACTGCGCCGCCAGCCTTCATCTTTTTTGCTGCACCGCCCTTAGCGTAACCTTTTTTCTTCATCTTTTTCATGCTACTGATCCTGTTGCTCGTTTACGTCTGTTGCTTAAAACAATGCCGCACCCCCTAGAAACTACCCCGTTTTTGTTGGGCGGCGGCGGCTTTCTTTTGGCCTTGGTGGTTTTGATTTCTCCGCCAAACCTTGCATATTTAACTTCAGCGGCTTTGGTGTTTTTAACGGTTGTTTTACCTTTAGAGCCTTCTCGTTTTTTCTTCTTAGCTGTTGAAGCTCTTTGAGATTGGGAAAGAGAAGCCGCTTTAGACCGAGGCAAACATCTGTCAGGGTTCTTCTTATCTTTCGAAGTGCCACATTTACCTTTAATCTTTCCATCGGTCCCAATCCTAACCCAATCCTGTTTTACCCAATCTTTTAAAGCACCCATCAGGCCGACGCCTTTTTCTTCTTGCCCTTAGCTCCCTTTGCGTAATTAGGGTCTTTGCAGTACTTTGATGCAGCCATATTAGCGTATGCCGAGGGGTATGTATCAAAGGTCCTTTGAGCCCAAGCTTTTCCCGCAGGACAAATCTTGCTACCCTTAGATTTCTTTGAAGCGCCCTTAGATTTTCGAGAATAAGACATTAGCACTTCCACCTTTTTCTAGCCTGCCGCAAACGACTGTTTGGGTCTTTAGCAGCCTTTGGAAACTTCTTCATCTGACCCGCGGACCTTGCACAAAAAGACTTGCGCCGCTTGGCGTCTTTACTTCCCGTTTTAACCTTGCCCGTAACCGCTGTTTTAAGCTTCGATCCGGGGTTGGCTTTCCTGTGAGCCGCCACTCCCTTCTTGGTCATGCCTGCGCCCGATTTAGTCTTGCGGTAGTTTCCACCTCTACCCGTTGTTTTTGGTATTGGCTTTTGGTCAGACATATAAGCCTCAGTTAAAGAAAACGGTTGCGCTAGTCACATTGGTTAGGACCGCAAAGCACCCACCCGTAAACAGCATTCCTTCGTCCGGAATATAGATGTTGTCATCCGTGTTGTCGGCAAACGTAAGTGTTAATTGAATCGCGCCGTTAGTATCAACGTTCTTGAGAACAAGGGTGGGACTTGTGCCACATTTGTAATGAATTGCTTTAATCCGCGCCCTGCCCGCAAAGACTGACCCTGAAGCGGTTAAGTGAGTTGCTTTTACGTCTGAAGCCATCTTTTAAAACCTCTAGCTGTGCGAGTTTTGGCAGGCTCTAAAGTAGAACCCGCCTCTTTGTAACTTACGCCTGTACCGTAGCATGGACCGCTTGAACATAATCCACCACTAACGTGCCTATGCCCGTTCCGGTGTTTCCGCTCAAAAGACGAATACGCTTCGCGGTAGTGCCCGTGTTGTCCCAGTTTTGCACACGAGTTTGATCCGCACCCGGAGTTGCCGAAACAATTCCCAAAGTACCTCCTGCGACACCCGTGGCAGTAGTTAGAGCCGTTGCCGTAACCACAGTTCCGTCGTCGAAACCCAGACCCGCCGTAGAAGCTGCACCATTCCAAACGGTAGTAACATACAACTTGATAGACAAAATACGGCTGTTTGCAGGAATAATAATGGTCGTAGCAGGGGACCCCGAAGTAGCGGCCTGCGTCACGCCTACAGATTGTGACAAAACGACATAACCTAGGTTAGCCATATCCTTCTGCACATTAGTGCCCGAAGTAATTTTAGTTGGACCGGACCGAAGGGGTCCTGAAAATGTTGTAGTAGCCATGTGAATCTCCTGTCTAGGCTAGTGTCAGACGCACAGCGCGTCTGTCAGGGATGGCTTAATATACCATAAACTATCCAAAAAGAAAGGGCGATCCGAAGACCGCCCTGACAAAAAGAATTTACGCTAGGTTTAGGTTCCTGACCCAAACACCGAACGCCAATCGGATACGCCAAACGAATAACGCTCACGCGCTTTAAAGCGCATGTTTCCAGTATCAAAGTCACCTTCCATCGCGGTTTTAATCGCTGAACGGTTAAAGTATTTAAAACCGTTTGGTGCGTCAGTTTTGATGAAGAACGCATCAGTGTCCGTAAGGAAGTGGTTTACAACCGCACCCTCTGGAATCATGCCCATGTTCTTCATTGCGTTGTTGTCGTTATCAGCCGTTCCGCTACGCAGATTGGAATTGATAACGCGTTCAGCAATAAACTGAAGCTCTTTAGGTATAATCAGCTTCGTTCCACGAACCGCGATTTTAAGGCCGCGCTCGTCAGTAAGACCCGCAATGTCAATCAACATTTGCTCCAACGAAGTTTCGTTGAGGTCCGCTGAAACAGCCAAAACGTTCCGCTGATTGCCCGAAAGAGACGGGTGAGCGTTGGAACACAGAGCCGCGCCGTCGCCAATGGCGTTGGCACCCGCAGTGAACGCGTTGTTCAAAATTGCGGCAGCTTTGATCTGCTTGGTTTGAGCCATAGACCGTGCCAGAGCTTTCGTGTACCGCGAAGCAAGACGATCATACAGATTGTCCTCAATAGCTTCCTCAGTAATCGAAAACGCCAGAGCAATAGTCTCATGGGTGTACCGTGCGGTGTAGGTTTCCTGTGCTTCATCAAAGGAGATGGCAGTGCCTTCACCTTTAGAGGGAGCCGTGGAAAATCCTCCGAGCATAACTTCCTCTTCGAACGCCCGATCTGAGCTTTCTTCATCGAAGATTTCACTATGTTCGTTTTCGTAACGGTTGTATTCCAGACCAAACAAAGCGTTAAGTCCGGGTTCTAGCTCTTTCGCTAGTTGTGCGCGAGAAATAGCCATTTGTTAGCCCCCTTCTTAAACGCCTGTCGAAGTCGCGGTGGTCTGCGAATCGAAACGGCTGGTTGGTGAGTTAAAATGAGCATTAATGCGAACTAGCATTGGAATGCCCGCGGAAGCAAAGTCGCTGTTGGCTTCGTTCTCTGAAATACCCACAATGCGCAGCGGTAGCGTTGCAGTCACATCTATAGAAGCAACATTTAGCGCCGAATCAGAGTTACCAGTGTTAGTGGAACCTGTTAGAGCCGAAGTGCCCAGAGAAGCGTTAGCGAACACCGCCAACTGTGCCGTAGCCCGATCTGTCAGGGAAGCGTCTGACGCTACCTTAAAGATTTGCATCGGATTATCCGCAACAAAAGCCTTTACAGGGTGATTAGTGTCAATAGACACCGCACCCGATCCGGGCCAATAGTTTAGCCACACAGGTTTACCTTGTGTGAGGTCCATGTACTGTACGCCCATAAGAACGCCAAGAGCCGGAGTTGTTCCGCCACTTGTTGCTCCAGCACGTACTATTACTCCGTCGGCACTCGGCACACAGAGAGAGTACTGAAAGATGGCATTGGCGTTATCGGAAGCGATTTCATACTGAGTTACCCCAGTTGAGTTAACACCGCTTCCCACCAAACCAACAGGACGAAGACCATAGGCAGTATCTTGATTTGCCATTTGATATTTCTCCTAATTAGGTGAAACCTATTTAACGGGTCCACCAAAGGTTATACGGGATTGACGATCAGGTTTATTGATCGTCATGGTTGAATGTGCATTTTCCCGCATCATATCCTGATCCACTGCTTCCATTTGATCCTTGTTCCGCGAAGCGAAATAGGCCGACCTTTCAGCAATAGTTTCATTTGGAATGCGGGCAAGCATCAATCCGCCAACCCCAAACACACCAGCGTATTTACCTGTTTCAACTACCGGAGACTCAAAGTGAGGGTATTCGTCTTGACGAACAAGTTCCCAACCTTCGCGCAGCTTGGCGCTAATGTTCTTCGTGTCATCAAACCCACGCGTTTCGGCGCGAATCCAACGATGAGTGTAACCTTCCGGTGCAGGCGGTGCGTCTAGCATAGACGGGGGAGCCCACGGCTTACGCGCAGCCGTCTTTTCCCTAGTTTTGTTAGCGCGAGGAGTTCTGTCTGTCATAGCCTTAATCCTTCACGTATTTTGCGTATTCACTTAGCGGCACACCCAATTTTTTCGCAATTGCGACTTGGCTAGGAGTGAGTCTAACCTTTCTTCCAGTAGTGCGCCCAGAGGAACTTCTCGAAACTCCAGCAACCGTCTGTGCGGGCCGTCTACTGGTGTTATTTGCAGGCGTCCTGAACTTTTCAGAAATGCGCTGATCAAGCTCACTATAGTAGTCATCGCTCTGCGGGTCAAACCCTTCTTCCTCCACCAGCCTCTTGTGGATTCCAAAAGCCGCAAACGTCATGGCCTCGTCTTGACCAAACCAATCGTTCTTTTCTGCCCACTCCTCGGCCTTTCGGTCAGGACGGCGCATCTGTTGCTGTTGCTGTTGCTGCGGTTGCTGCGGTTGCTGCGGTTGCGACGCGGCCTCTCTTTGACGCTCTTGCTGCATTTTAGCCTGAGAAGCCCTGTCGTTCTCTATAGATAGAGACGTTAACTTGCGTTGAGCCTCTACCGCGGCCTGAGTATCGCCCAACTCCATAGCACGGGCCATCTCTTTCTCAGTTTGAGCAAGCTGTGTCTCTACACGCGTGGTATACTCGTTAACGTAACTGTTATCCAAGTTGGACATACGCTCTTTTAAGGAATTAGCCTCGGCCTGAACCTGCTTTGCGTAGTTCAAAGCCTCGTTTTCACGACGCTCCGCCTCGCGCATCTTCTTTGTAAGGCGGTTTATTCGCGTTTGAGTAGCGTTTTCAGCCTGCTCAAACTGATCCCCCGAATCTGCGTCAACGCTGGGCTCTACCGAAACCTCGGTTTCCTCCGAACTCTCCAGTTCTAGCTCAATTTGATCATTTTCTGCCATTTTTTTCTCCTAGAAATGCAAAATATCTTCCGGATTAGAGATTTTAGCCAAAACCTCGTCATCATTAAGGATACGAACCTCGCCACCATCAATCTTGAACCGCGAACCAGCGTAACGAGCAAACATTACCCAATCACCCTTCGCGCACCACGGACCGTCTGGAAACTTGTCCTCGTCCTGATACGCCAGTTCCCCAACCTTCAAGACATACCCAACCTGCGTAGACACAGATTGCTCCTCAACTACTTTATCCGGTAAATATATGCCGCTTTCCGTCTTGCCCTTACCCTTGTATGGGAGAATCAACAGACGCCATCCCGTAGGACTAGGCATTTTTTCTAAGAGAGATTGACCCAACGCTGAAGGGTCTAAAGTTGTCTCTACTTTCTCTTTATAAGCATCTTCTAAGTTCGCCACGCCCTTTTTGGCAGCGGCTAAGTCTATTGCATGTGCTTTAGTCAACACTACGCTCCTGTTTATCTAGCAGGCCCTTGAGTTCCTGTTCCACATGATTCAGGGCCTCTAAGTTGCCCATAAGCTCACGATATTGCTCTAGTGATTTAACGTTGCCGTACTGCATTAGATCGACAACGCCCTGTCTTCTTTCCCTTATAACGCGAAAAACAGCTTCTGCAACGCGTATCTCATCCATTCCCAGATTCTCCCATTTAATCTTATATGGGAAACCTACTTGTTTTTTAGTAAACGTGCAACGAGTCGTCTGTAATTTTTATTGGCAAGCAGTATGCAACCGCTCTGTCCGCAGTCGCTATGCCGTGAGTGCTGTAACGCTCTACAAGAGCCTCGGCTACTCTGTTGCAAACGTTTAACTGTGCAAAATACAGATCATCCACAATTAATTTACGTTCGCCCCCGTAGCCGAGATACAGCATGAGGACGAACGCGTACATTAAAACACAACTTCAAAGTGTGGAGCGTCGATAAAGGGCCTGCGTCCTTGTGATCTGCGAGTGTCAATGTAGCTGTTCATTGCATTTTCTGCGCTACCCTCCCAAGCACCAATATCATCTATTGTCCACGCCGCGCCCCAACGGAGTTTTACACCCGTAGCTTCCGCGGCTTCTTTCATAGCATCCGCAATCTCGTCGTATAGATTTAATTCCCAACGACCGCCACCATTGCAATAAGCCATCAAATCAACCGCGTTGCCGTCAATGTGTTTTGACTTCATGGTTTGCGAAGCCCCTTTTGCAACCAACGCGCGTTGCTCGTCTATTGTTCTCAACCCGCAGATGACTGAGAAATCTTGTTTCGTCACGCCGATAGCGTATTTCACGACCGTTACCAGATCGTCGTTGACACCTTCTAGCCTTGACAGGCTTCGTTTTCCTAACTTGTATCCCATAACTACTTCCCCGCATATTTAGAGATTGCTCTATTTCCAAACCAAAAGGCTAAGACTGCGCTCATGAGTCCGGCTGTTTCCGGGTCCCACATAAGCTCAACAGCTTCTGTCCACTCGCCGCCAGACTGTCCTACTTTAACCATAATAACTACTTTCGTAGCTACGAACAGTCCGAAAAAGGCATAAGTAATGACAGGACGAACACTGCCCCGAAGAGCGTTGATAAATCCGCCAGCGTCGATAGATCGGTCATGCTCATATAACCCCTTCGTTTCCGCGATATCAGCCTGCTTGTCTAACTCAACCAGTTTCATCTCAGAACGCTTCTGCGCCAACTGCGTTTCAAGCTGCATCATCTCCATACGATGCTTCTGAACCTGATTAGCCTTAAAATAGCTAAGGACCTCGGGCAGAAAAGAACTGCCAAAGCCTAGCAAACTTCCCAATAATGCCATCATTTCTCTGATCCTAACCATACGGCGAAGGCACCTGTCATGGCACCCGTTACGGTTGCAGTAAGCGCAGTAGCTTGCGTACTAACAACATCCTGCGGTAACGACATAAACCACTCAATCACCCTGATATACATAACCGTCATTACCAACATCATAAGCCGAGGCATAACCTTCCATGCCAAAAACTTTTCCATAGTCATTAGAAACCTCCTTTCAGGCCATCTAATATTTCCGACAAGCTAGGTCGCTTGTCCTTCCTCTCATAAAGACAACTAAATACCTTCGGACACTCAGAAAAACTCTTCGTAGGGTAATGATAACCCAAACCACCATATCCCGCTGTAAACCTATAAACACAAATCTTTTGACCGTTTTCGGCTGTAAGTCGTTTCCATAAGTGACACTGAACATGCGTCGGATTAGCCACTCCCGCAAGAGTTACAGACAAAATAAGCGCGTTTATCATTGAGTAACCAATACTATTAAGTACATACCACCACCCAAAACGCCGATTATACCAAGACTTAACGCACCAATAGCCATGTTATTCTGTATCTGGCGCTTGGCTTCCATAGCCGCGTAAACAGTCTCTTCCCGTTCAGCACGTATCTTGCGCCGCATACCCAACATCTCGTCGTAAGTGCCCAAGCCAAACCTATAGTCCAGCATGAACTTAATCTCTTTCTCTTTTTCCATTAAAGTCTTCTTGCGGATCACGATATCCATAGCTTGCTGCTCTATGTTATCGGTTCCGTGCGTCTTCTTATCCAGCCACGTTGGATTTTTACGCTG
>Ga0181410_1000835_pt1 | contig 13280 bp, 18 predicted proteins | sample 33SPOviralmetaG_FD_130112 | JGI IMG/M metagenome (GOLD analysis project Ga0181410, IMG submission 130112) | Marine viral communities from the oligotrophic San Pedro Time Series (SPOT) site, San Pedro Channel, CA, USA - 33 SPOT_SRF_2012-06-20 | ecosystem: Environmental > Aquatic > Marine > Strait...
AGTAGATTAAGTACACCTGGTCGAAGACTTTATGTTGGTTCAGATGAGCTTCCAAGAAATAATGGAGGTTTGGGTACTGTAATTGTTTCTACATCAAGGGGACTTCTTTCAGACTCAGAGGCTCGTAAACGTAAATTAGGTGGAGAATTAATTTGTGAGGTATGGTCATGAGTAGAATAGGAAATAAGCCAGTTTCAATCCCTGAAAAAGTTGAATTAAATATATCAGGAAATAAGATTTCTGTAAAAGGTCCAAAGGGTGAATTGTTTACGGAAGTAGTAGATGACAGGATACAATTTGTAGTTGAAGAAAGTGAATTAATTTTTTCTAGAACATCTGAGTCACCAGAAGTAAGAAGTTTACATGGTCTTTATAGGTCATTAGTCGCAAATGACATTCACGGTGTAGTTGAAGGATATAGTAAAACTCTTTTACTTCAGGGTGTTGGACACAGAGCTACATTGAAAGGAAATGATATTGAAATACTTTGTGGATTTTCTCATCCCGTAGTCTTTAATAAAATTGAAGAGATTTCATTTGAAGTACCTGATCAAAACACAATTATTGTATCAGGTATTGATAAGGCTTTAGTTGGGCAAGTTGCTGCCAACATTAGAGCTATCAAGCCACCTGAGCCGTATAAAGGAAAAGGAATTAGATATAAAGATGAATATGTTAGAAGAAAAGCAGGTAAAGCTGCCGTGACTGCAGGAGCTTAATATTTCAATGAAAGTAAAAGATAGAAGAATTCACAGAAAAATTAGAATTAGAAAAAAAATATCTGGAACATCTACTGTCCCTAGATTGGCTGTTTTTAAAAGTAACAATAATATTTATGTTCAAGCAATTGATGATTTAAATCATGTTACTTTAGCATCTGCAAGTACACTTTCAAAAGAAATAAAATCAAAAACTTTATCAAATGAATCAGCAAAAGAAGTAGGAGAGCTACTTGGTGAAAAACTTAAAAATTTAAAAATTAAATCTGCTGTATTTGATAGGGGAGGATACATTTACCACGGTAGAGTAAAGTCTCTTGCTGATGGCGTAAGAGATAAAGGAATTGAATTTTAATGTCAGAAGTTGAATTACAAGAAAGTGTTATACACATTAACAGAGTAGCAAAAGTTGTAAAAGGTGGGCGTAATTTTGCTTTTACTGCACTTGTCGCTGTAGGTGATGGTAATGGTAATGCAGGTATTGGTTACGGCAAAGGTTCTGAAGTTCCACTAGCTATTCAAAAAGCAATTGAAAATGCAAAAAAGAATGTACAGGAAATACCAATGGCTGGATCTACAATTGTTCATACAATTATAGGCAAGCATGGTTCCTCAAGAGTTTTATTGAAACCAGCAGCACCTGGTACTGGAGTAATTGCCGGAGGAGCTGCAAGACAAGTACTTGAAGTTGCCGGTGTTAAGGATATTTTGGCTAAATCATTAGGATCTCCTACACATTTAAATGTTGCAAAAGCAACTATGCAAGGTTTACTAAATCAGAGAACTCCAGATATTGTTGCAAAATTAAGAGGTAAGAAACCTTCAGAGGTAGCACCTCCAGGATTAGTAGCTGCATACGAGAGTACAAAAGCCAAAAAAAAAGTACAGGTCGTAGATGAAAGTTAGAATTACATTGAAAAGAAGCTTGATTGGTCAGAAGCCAAAAGCAAGAGAAACTGTAAGAAGTCTAGGATTAAAGAAGATAAATTCATATACTGAGAGAGAAATTAACCCTATGATTCAGGGTATGCTCGATAAAATAGAACACCTTGTTGAAATTGAGGAAATTAAATAATGAAAAAACTTAGATTTCATCACTTAAAACCAACACCTGGATCAACTAAACAAAAGTTGCGAAAAGGTAGAGGTGAAGCTGGTAAAAGAGGTAAAACAGCTGGTAGGGGTACAAAAGGAACAGGAGCAAGAAAAACAGTTCCTGCATACTTCGAAGGTGGTCAAATCCCTCTTTATAGAAGAATTCCCAAACTAAGAGGTCTTAAAAATGGACCTAAAATGTCTTACGTTGTTGTAAATGTGAGTGATCTTGAAGAAAAAACTGTTGAAGGAGAAGTTACACCTGACTTACTTCGAGAACTTGGTCTTACAAGAAAAAAAGGACTAGTTAAGGTTCTTGGAGATGGTGAGATTACAAAAAAAATTGATTTAAAAATACATGCGATTAGTGAAATTGCAAAAAATAAAATTGAGAGTGCTGGCGGAACAGTAGAGATTATAGAAGAGTAAATATGCAGCTCTCCATTTTTAGATACATTTTCAAAATACCAGATTTAAGAAAAAGAATATTTTTTACATTATTTATGTTTGCAGTTTACAGACTCGGTGCAGCAGTTCCTGTTCCTGGTGTTGATTTAGAGGCTGTTCAGCGATTGACTGATTCTGGTTCTCAAGCTGGTATCTATGGACTCTTAAACCTTTTTTCGGGAGGCGCCCTAGAAACTTTTTCTGTTTTTGCTCTTGGAATCATGCCTTACATCACTGCAAGTATTATCTTGCAATTACTTACAGTTGTTATTCCTAGACTGCAAAAGCTTCAGGAAGAAGGAGAATCTGGAAGAAAAGTAATAACACAATGGACTAGATACATAACAGTTGTGTTAGCACTTCTACAGTCAACTGCACTAACTTATCTTTTTTCAAGGGGAAGCCTTACAGGAGGTATCTCTTTGATACCAAATTATACTCCATCTAGAGTTGGCTTAATTGTACTTACAATGACTGCTGGAACTGCTTTTATTATGTGGATAGGTGAACTTATATCCCAACGAGGTGTTGGTAATGGAATGTCATTAATTATTTTTGCAAGTATTGTTAGTCAGTTACCCGCACAATTTGGAGGAGCATACCAAGTAACTGCTGGACAGGGCAGAATTGGTCAATTTTCATTTTTGCTGCTCATGTTCTTTTTAATGATTGTAGGAATAATCTATGTTGAGCAAGGACAAAGAAGAATACCAATTCAATTTGCAAAAAGGGTAAGAGGTAGAAAAGTTATGGGGGGTCAAAGTACATACATTCCACTTAAAGTAAATAGTGCCGGTGTTATCCCTGTTATATTTGCAACAAGTATTCTTTTCTTCCCTGCTTTGGTGGCAACCTCTCTTCCCCAAGACAATTCTGTAACTGCTGCAATTAGAAACTGGATAGATGTTAATTTAGCCAACTCACAAGGTACAACTTGGTTTTATATATTCTTTCTTGGGATTCTAATTATATTTTTCACATATTTTTATACAACTATTCAGTTTGATCCAGTAAGGCAGTCAGACATGATAAGAAGACAGGGTGGGTTTATCCCCGGTGTTAGACCTGGGATCTCCACTACAAACTATTTATCCCATATTCTTAATCGCATAACTTTACCCGGTTCTATATTTCTAGCTTCAGTAGCTGTATTACCATCTATCGCATCAGCAATTTGGGATATACCACTTGGATTTAGCGGTATATCAATTTTAATTACAGTGGGTGTTGCATTGGAAACAATGAAGCAAATCGAAAGCCAATTAAGTATGCGAAACTATGAAGGATTCATTGATTGAGTGAATTAAATATATTTCTTGGACCACCAGGTGCAGGAAAAGGTACACAGGCAATAAAAATTGCTGAAGAATTTGGCTTAGCTCACATTTCGACAGGTGACATGCTCAGAAATCATATAAGTAATAGAACTGAACTTGGTAAGATTGCTAAAAGCGTCATGGATGAAGGACACTTAGTATCGGATGATCTAGTCATCAAAATGCTTGTTGAAAGATTAGGAAGTGATGACTGTAAGAATGGAGCAATTCTTGATGGGTTTCCAAGAACCTTACCTCAAGCAAAAAGTTTAGAAGATATTAAAAATGAATTTCCTGTTGATAAGGTATTCGTATTTGAGGTTGATGAAAAAGAATTAGTTCAAAGAATATTATCCAGAGGAGAAACTAGCGGTAGGTCTGACGACACAGAAGAGTCAATTAAAGTTCGGTTTGAGATCTACACACAAGATACAGAACCCCTAATTGATTTTTATAATAAACAAGATAAAGTCTTAAAAATTAATGCAGTTGGTGAAATCGATGTAATTTACCGCAATATAGAAAAGCACTTTAATTAAATATATATGATAACTTATAAATCTTCTGAAGAATTTGAAAAAATGAGCAAAGCTGGAAAAGTTGTTTCAAATATACATTATGAAATTTTTGACAAAACAAAACCAGGTATGACACTTTTGGATCTAGATTTAATTGCTAAAAAAATAATAGAAAAGTCGAACGTTAAACCAAGTTTTTTAGGATACCATGATTTTCCTGCACATATATGCGCATCACCAAATGATGTTATTGTCCATGGAATTCCAAATGAATATATCATCTCTGATGGTGATATAATCTCTGTTGATGTTGGGGTGATTTTTGAAGGTTATCATGCCGATGCAGCATTTAGTTATGGAGTTGGTGAAATTACTGAAGAAGAGATTAATTTGTTATCAAAAACCAAATATGCACTACACGAAGCTATAAAACTTGTTAAAGATGGTCAAAAATTAGGCACTATTGGACATAAAATTGACAAAATAGCTAAGAAAAATAATCTTGGAAATGTAAAAAACTATGTTGGCCATGGAATTGGGCAAGAAATGCATGAAGAGCCCCAAGTCCCTCATTATGGTAAGAAAAACACTGGATTTGAGTTAAAAACAGGTATGGCAATATGCATAGAGCCAATGTTCAACTTGGGAACAGAAGATAATTTTGTTGATGATGATGGGTGGACAGTGAAGACAATTGATGGCAAAAAGTCAGCTCATTGGGAGCATACTATTGGATTAACACAGGAAGGAACACATGTTTTTACAGAAAACTTATTTTAATTTTGTGTTTGTAATAGTTTCAAATCGCACTAATCTAGTTAATCGGTCACATAATCAAGGCTAATTTTGGTAGAAAAAGAAAAAAACATAATTAAGGTCCAAGGGACAGTTATGGAGACTTTACCAAATGCATCTTTTAAGGTTGAACTTGAAAGTGGAGCAGAGATATTAGCCCATGTGTCTGGAAAAATGAGAATGAGATATATAAGAATCTTGCCAGGAGATGTTGTTGAAATGGAAGTTTCACCATATGATCCAACAAGGGGTAGGATAACTTGGAGACATAAATGAAAGTTAAAGCAAGCATTAAGAAGAGGGGTCCAAACGATCAAATCGTTAGGAGAAAAGGTAAGTTATACGTCATCAACAAAAGAAATCCACGTAACAAGCAGAGGCAAGGTTAAAACTTAATGGCACGTATTTCAGGTATTGATATTCCAAGAGAAAAAAGAGTTATTGCTTCTCTTCAGTATATTCATGGTGTTGGTTCAAAAAGAGCTACAGATATATGTAAAGATTTAAAGATAGATCCAAGTACACGTGTTAACAATTTAACAAACGAAGAAGTTGCACAAATAAGAAAATATATTGAAGCTAATTTCAGGGTTGAAGGAGATCTTAGAAGAGACGTGTCTCAAAATATAAGAAGAAAAACAGAAATTGGTACATATCAAGGATTAAGGCACAGAATGGGACTACCTGTAAGGGGTCAGAGAACTCATACAAATGCGAGAACAAGAAAAGGTCCTCGTTTTGCTATAGCTGGAAAGAAAAAGGCAACTAAATAATGGCTGATCAAAAAACTAAAAAGAAAACTAAAAAAAATGTTCCTTCAGGTGTTGCACACATAAAAGCTAGTTTTAACAATACAATCATCAATATCTCTGATACATCAGGCCAAACAATTGTTTGGACTTCTGGTGGATCAGTAGGTTTTAAAGGCTCTAGAAAATCAACTCCTTACGCAGCCCAGGTTGCAGCTGAAGAAGCAGTCAGAAGAGCCACTGAATATGGAGTACAAAAACTTGATATTATTATTAGTGGCACTGGAGCAGGTAGAGAAACTGCAGTTAGAACACTTCAAAATATGGGCATGGATGTTGGAACAATAAAAGATATTACTCCAACTCCACATAACGGCTGTAGACCTAAGAAGAGAAGAAGAGGATAATGGCTAGATATATTGGACCAAGAGTAAGAGTTTCAAGAAGAATAGGATTTAATGTTTTTGAAAATCGTAAGGGAGACAAAGCATTACAAGACAGACCCTATCCTCCAGGAGAAAATGGTAGGAAAAGGAAAAGAGAAACTGATTATGGTACTCAACTAAAAGAAAAACAAAAAGTTAGATATATGTACGGTGTTTTGGAAAAACAGTTCAGAAATTATTACAAAGAAGCTACGAGGATGGACGGTATTACTGGTGAAAATTTGTTAGTTTTACTTGAATCTAGATTAGATAATGTCATTTACAGAGCAGGTTTTGCAGCTACAAGACCTCAAGCACGACAATTAGTATCTCATAGGCACTTTAAGTTAAATGGAAAATTTGTTGACGTTCCTTCACACCAAATCAATTCAGGAGATGTAATCGAAATTAAAGATGCCAGTAAAGACATGATTATTATTCAACACACTATTGACACTGGACAAGATTATGTTATTCCTTCTTGGTTGGATGTAGACAGCAAGAAAAAATCAGTTAAGATTGCTGCTGCTCCAACGAGAAATGATGCAAGTTCACAAATTGAAGAACAGTTAATAGTTGAGCTTTATTCGAAATAAAGATTTGAGAGGAGAGATGAATAAATGTTAATGTTACAAAGACCCGAGATTACACAAGACGATCTTGGCAAAAATAGAACTAAGTTTGTTATTGAGCCATTGGAACCAGGATTTGGTCTTACTTTAGGTAATACTATGAGAAGAGCACTTCTTTCGAGAGTTCCAGGAGTTGCAGTCACAGGGATAAAAATTGATGGAGTCAACCATGAATTTACTTCTATTCCTGGTGTTGTGGAGGATGTTCTAGATCTATTGCTAAATTTGAAAAGATTAGTATTAAAAGTTGAAGATCAAGAAAATCACACACTAACAGTTAAAGCTAAAGGTCCTGGAGATGTTTTAGCAGCGCAAATCCAATGTCCTGCAGGTGTAGAGGTTGTAAATACAGATCTAAAAGTATGCACATTGTCTGATAATTCTACGCTTGATATGGAAGTTTCCATTGCCCATGGAGTTGGATATAGATTAGCTGATAAGAATAAAACTAGTGATTCAAATTTTATTCCTATTGATTCTATTTTTTCTCCAATTGTAAAAGTTAGCTATGGAGTGTCTCCAACACAAGTTGGTCAAGTTACAGATTATGATAAATTAACTCTCGATGTTGAAACTGATGGTTCTATTGATCCTAGTGAAGCTGTATCTTCAGTTGGTAAAACATTAGGTGAATTATGGAAACTGTTTGCTGATATTGATGAAGGTGTTGGCCTTGAACTTGGCGAACTTACTATTTCAGAAGGAAGCTCGCCTGACCTTTCTTTGTCTGTTGACGCATTAGATTTGAGTGAAAGACCAAGAAATTGTTTAGGTAGAGAAAATATAACCACAGTAGGTCAGATTTTAGAGTACACAGAAGATGATTTACTCAATTTGACTAACTTTGGTCAAAAAAGCCTTGATGAGTTAGTTGCAAAATTAGATGAACTTGGATTAAGTTTGCCAACAAGCTCAGATCTTGATTCGGGAGATATGTCTGATGCCTAAACCTACTAAAGGCAAGAGATTAGGTGGATCAGCTTCTCACGAAGATCAAATTATTAGTAATTTGATTAGTGCATTGATTGAGCATGAAAAAATTGAGACTACAGTCACAAAGGCAAAAGCTGTTAAGCCATATGCTGAAAAAGTTATAACAAAAGCAAAAAAAGGATCTCTACACGACAGAAGACAAGTTTTAAAGATGATTCAAAATAAAGCGATTGTGGCAAAACTTTTTGAAGAAATTGGCCCAAAGTATGAAGATCGCAATGGCGGATATACAAGAATTACCAGAACAACCCACAGACAGGGTGATGGAACAGAATTAGCTGTACTTGAATTAGTCTAATATTGAATTCACTGAAGGATATATGGTCTCAATTTCAAAAATTTATTAGATTAGACAAATCTCTTTATATAAAAATAAGTGACGATCGATATGAATCAGGCAATGCTCTTATAATTGTTGTTCTTAGTCTACTGTCTATATATATTCCATTAGTTATTACGTCCCCCACCACAAATTTTGTTGATATTGTATTTTACGGAATAGTTGATGGAATCTTTGCTTGGCTTTTCGCAAATTTAGGAATTTGGTTTTTATTAACAAGAGCTTTCAATCAACAAATTGAATTATCTACATTGTTAATATTTACTGGTTATACCCATGGGCTAATTGGATTTATAGGTTTAATTGTTATTGGAAATAAGTATTTTTCAATTACGTCAAACATTTTACAACTTTCAGTTCTTGTGATTTTTGGGTGGATGTATTTTGTTTTATCCAACTCACTTAAGACTGCTTTTGTTCTTGAAAATAGAATTGCCAGTGTTACTTCAGTAACATTCTTATTTATTTTGATTTGGTTTTCAGATCCAGTTCGTATTTTTGTCTAAATGAATAGCTATAAGCTAAGCATCGCTTATGATGGAACTGATTATTATGGATTTCAAAAACAAAAGAACAAGCCCACAATTCAAGGAAAACTAGAAGACGCACTAGACCTTCTTATTGATTCATATGAATTAAATTATTCTGGAAGAACTGATGCTGGTGTGCATGCAAGGTCACAAATTGTTAATATAAAAACAAATTTTGTACTTGATTCTAAAAAGATAAGTTCTCTTAATAAAATTTTGGGTAATTCTATCTCTATAAATTCTTTAAAATCTGTATCTAATAATTTTCATGCAAGATATGGTGCTATTGAAAGGTCATATAAGTATTTTGTTAGAGATTCTATGTCAAATTATCCCCATTTAAATAAAAATTCTCATCAACACCACTCAGTAATTAATTTGGAAGATCTAAACGCAGTAGCAAAATTGTTTATCGGTGAATACAATTTTTCCTCTTTCTCAAGAGTTGAAAAATTTAACAATCCCTACAGAAGGATTCAATCTAGTAGCTGGATAAAGAAAAATGAAATTTACGAATATACAATAATTGCTAATTCTTTTCTTAGAAATATGGTCCGAAATATTGTAGGAGTACAACTAGCTTGTATTGATCAAAAAGTATCTCAAAAAGATGTCTTAAGTGAACTTAAAAATCCATCAGGTGAAAGATTAAACTTTATTGCACCAGCACATGGTTTGATACTTTGGAAAGTTAAATACTAGTTTTCATAAATATTAATGCACTTTATACTAGTAGTTCGTTACAATTCAAAAGATTGATAAATGAATATTAAAACTACATTCGAAGGCATAGATGCTTCTGAGCGTAATTGGCACCTAGTTGATGCCAGTGGTTTACCTATTGGTAGGCTTGCCAGTGAAATTGCACAAATACTAAGAGGAAAGCACAAACCACAATATGCTCCTCATCTAGATGTTGGAGATCACATCGTAGTTATTAATGCCTCAAAAATTGCAATTACATCTAAAAAGCCTGAGCAAAAAATGTATCATTCCCATTCAGGATTTCCCGGTGGTATAAAGTCTGAAAGCTTTAATTCATTACGCCAAAGAAAACCAGAAAAAATAATAGAACGAGCAGTTTGGGGAATGTTACCAAAAAATAGGTTAGGTAGATCAATTTTGAAAAAACTACATATTTATGCAAACTCTGATCACCCTCATGAAAGCCAAAACCCACAAGAATTAATTTTTAATATAAAGAAAGTAGAAAGCAATGGCTGATAAATTTTATGGCACCGGAAGAAGAAAAACTTCCGTTGCAAGAGTTACCTTAGTTGAGGGAACTGGAAAGTACACATTTAACGGAAAAGATATATCTCAATATTTTCCTAGCCCAAGTATGAAGATGACAGTTGAGAAACCTTTCAAAGTTGTAAATATGGAAGGTAACTTTGATGTTATTGTAAATGTCTCGGGAAGTGGGCTATCAGCACAGTCAGATGCTGTTTCTTTGGGCATATCAAGAGCATTGTTGGAATTAGATAAAAATTTACGCCCAAAACTTAAAAGAGCAGGACTCTTGACAAGAGATGCTAGAAAAGTCGAAAGAAAAAAATACGGACTTAAAAAAGCAAGAAGAGCTGAACAGTTTACTAAGAGATAGAATCAAAATTGAAACAATATTTCGGTACTGACGGAATCCGAGGTATTCCAAATAAAACTCTAAATAAAGATTTAGTATCAAAAATCTTCTCTTCTGTTGAAAAAGAATTATCACCAGTATCTGTTGCAGTCATCCTAGACACTAGAAGTTCATCATTAGAACTTCTCAATTGGATTTGTAACGGACTTTCTGAAAAGGTTGAAGTTGTTAATTATGGGGTATTACCCTCAGGATCAATGCCTATTTTGCTTGAAAAATTTGGACATGACTTAGGTGTGATAATTTCAGCTTCTCACAATCCAAGTGAATATAATGGTATTAAGTTAATCAACGATGTAGGTTCAAAGCTTTCCGATGATACAGAGATAGATATTGAAAATAATCTCAAAACAATTTCTTTACCTGAAAAAACATCGATTTCAAAATCATCAACAAAAGGTTATGATAAATATTTAGAATATCTTGAAAGCTTGATTGATTTTGATTTATCATCATTCAATATTCTTTTTGACACAGCAAATGGGTCTTCTTATAAAATTATTGAAGATTTATTTCAATCAAAGAAGTCAAAATTTAAAATAATTTCAAATTCTCCAGATGGTAAAAATATTAACTTTAATTGTGGAGCGACAAATTTAGATAACCTAGTTTCTAATTTAGGCAAAAATCAACTAGGAGCAGCATTTGATGGTGATGCTGATAGATTAATTCTTGTTGATGAGAATAAATCTCCATGTAATGGAGATGTGATTATCTTATTAATAGCAAAATATTTGGAAGCGATAAATAAATTAAATAATAATATTGTTGTTTCAACGGTTATGTCTAACTTTGGTTTTAAAAAAGCTGTTGAAAAAAATAATTATCACAATGTAGAAACATCTGTTGGTGACAAATATGTAGCTTCAGCAATGAGTGAGCACAATGCTTCTTTAGGCGGTGAACAGTCAGGACACATAATTATATCTGATGAGCTTCCTGTTGGTGATGGGTTAGTATCATTGATTTACTCATTAAAAGCCTTAGCTTTTTTTAACACTTCATTATCAGAATTTAAAGAGTCTAACATTACTGAGTATCCTCAAAAATTAATTAATTTAGAGCTGAATCTTATGCCTAGTGACGAGCAGGTTAAAGAATTAAATGATATTGCCAATAATTTATACAATGAAATTGGTCTAGACGGCAGATTTTTGATAAGAAAATCAGGTACAGAACCAATTTTAAGAGTTTTAGTTGAGGCAGAAAGTGAAGAAGAGTTAGATAATTTTAGTGAAGAATTGATAATCAATATTAAAAATCATTTATTTAGCTGAAATATAATTTATACTTAAACTAACGAGCTAACAAGCGCCAGGCCTTGAAAAAGGTGACGAGGTAGTATGTTATCGAAAAATTCGGCGGATGCATACTCGGCACTGCAGTCGTTATAGGCTATTAAAAACAGCAAGAAATTGTTGAACAGAGGTAGTTTAAAGCAGTAAAATTTCAACAGGCTCGTTGGAATGGAGCATATATGTGTGGAATTATCGGGTATTCGGGCCCTAAAGAACCTTTACCAATATTAATCGGCGGTTTATCTAGATTAGAGTACAGGGGCTATGACTCAGCTGGAGTAGCAATTTTAGATGGGGAAAGTTTAACCATAGAAAAAAAAGAAGGAAAGCTGCAGTTTTTAAAAGACCATCTTGCAGATAGTAAAATTAATGGAAGTATTGGCATTGGTCACACAAGATGGGCAACACACGGAGTTCCCAATGATGCTAATGCACATCCTCATTCAGATAACCAAAATGAATTTGCAATTATCCACAATGGGATAATTGAGAATTATGCTGAAATGAAAGAAGACCTTCTCAAGGAAGGTTTTATATTTGAATCTGATACTGACACAGAAGTAGTTGCTGTAGAGCTGGGTAATCAGTGGACTGGACGACTTCTTGAGACAGTAACAAATGTAGCTAAAAAACTAGATGGAACATACGCACTTGTTGTGACTTCTACAAAAGAACCTGGAACTATTGTTGCAGGAAGAATGATGAGTCCATTGGTTTTAGGTGTTGGCGAAGGAGAAACTTTTTTAGCATCTGATTCGGCAGCTATTTTAGAACATACAAATAAGATGATATTTCTTGAGAATGGTGACTTTGTAGAAATTACAAATGGAAAATTTAAATTATTTGATGAAAATATGAATGAAATTTCAAGAGAAATTCAAGAAATTGATTGGAAAGTATCTGAAGCAGAAAAGTCTGGCTATGACCACTTTATGTATAAGGAGATACTTGAGCAAGCTGAAGTAATTGAACGCACAATCTCTGGACGACTTGAGATCGGATCTGAAGAAATTCCAATTGATTTAAACAAAGCTAAAAAATTTGAGAAAATTTGGATAGTTGCTTGTGGTACAGCTTATCATGCTGGGCTTTTTGGAAAAGATTTGTTTGAAAAAGTCTTGGGAGTGCCTGTAAGTGTAGAGCTTGCTTCAGAGTTTAGATATAGAGAACCAATTGTTGGAGAAAATGACTTAGGTATTGTTATCTCACAGTCAGGAGAAACAATGGATACTATTGCAGCAACAGAATTATTAAAAGAAAATGGTTCACATGTATTAGCACTTGTTAATGTTGTAGGAAGCTCACTAGCAAGAATGGCTGATAGTGTATTCTATTTACATGTTGGTCCAGAAATTGGAGTTGCTTCTACGAAAGCATATTTGGGGATGCTTGTTGGGCAACTACTTTTAGCAAAACATTGGGACTCTGAAGAAAAACTTGATACGTCATTTGATGAAATAAAACAGTTGCCTTCATTAATTGAAAAAACATTTGAATGTGAAGATCAAGTAAAAAAAATCTCAAAATCTATCAATGAAAAGAATGATATTTATTTTATAGGAAGAGGACTTGACTATGCATTAGCAGCAGAAGGTGCCTTGAAACTTAAAGAAATTTCTTACCTACATGCAGAAGCATTAGCTGCAGGTGAACTCAAGCATGGTACTTTAGCTTTAATAGAAAAGGGAACACCGATAATAGTTACTGCTAGCCAACACCATTTATTAGACAAGACGACAAGCAATGTTCAGGAAGTAAAAGCAAGAGGCGCTTATGTA
>Ga0181410_1000839_pt1 | contig 13248 bp, 24 predicted proteins | sample 33SPOviralmetaG_FD_130112 | JGI IMG/M metagenome (GOLD analysis project Ga0181410, IMG submission 130112) | Marine viral communities from the oligotrophic San Pedro Time Series (SPOT) site, San Pedro Channel, CA, USA - 33 SPOT_SRF_2012-06-20 | ecosystem: Environmental > Aquatic > Marine > Strait...
CCTAAGCGTAACTTAGATACATCTAGAGGGACTGCCGTTAGAACCGCACAGAATGCTCTTAGAGCGGGTTTATCTGTAACCCTACTACCCCTATCTATTCTTCCTTCTTTGGCTGAGGTGTTCGTTGTGGCCTCTAGAACAGGACAGACAGGTAAGACTATAACCACAGCAGGTAAGTTAGCAGGTAAGATAATTAAGCAACAGTTTAAGCATGGTCGTGGGCTGTCGTTCCAAGAAGCTAGTACTCTTGTGGAACAGGGTATCTTAGAAGACATGGGTATTAGTCTTTATGAGTTGAAGAATACTGCGGCGGCTCGGATGGGTGACAATGAGATTGGTGGTAGGATTACTAACATAGAGAACTTCTTCTATAACCTAACGCTAACACCTCAATGGACTGAATCATTAAGAATGACTGCGGCTATCATGGCAGAGCAAGCATTTAGGTCAGACCTTGTACTGTACTCGGAAGCTGTAGCTACAGGAAACATAGAAGAACAGCTACGCATCAGTGACAAGTTTGCTGAGGCAGGTCTTAACATGAATCAAGCCTACAACTGGCATCGAAGAGGTGGTAAGAAAGACAAGTTCTATAGAGATCAGTTTAGAATGGGTATTCTTAACGTCATTGAAGACACTGTAATGCGTCCGCGTATGGTACAGAAACCTGCATGGATGGCAGATGAAAGGTTTAAGCTACTGGCTCAGTTGAAGTCTTTTGCTATCGTGTTCAACAACGTGGTTATGAAAGGTTGGTATAACCAGATGGTCGCTAACGGTACGCCACAAGACAAGATGAAGCAAGCGGCAGTGATAGCGCCTTACATAGGCATGATGATAGCTACACAGATAATGGCATCTGCTCTGCGTGAGTTTGCTAAGACAGGTGACATAGAGAAGTGGGAAGATAGAGACGCAATGGAACATGCTCTGTCTGCAATCACTTACATTGGTGGTTTGTCATTTGCTGTTGATCCGCTAAGAGCTAGCAACTGGGGTGTTGACCCAACAAGTGTACTACTTGGCCCTGCGGCATCGAAGTTCAACGATACAATGGGTGGTATTAGTGCGATAATGTCAGGTAGTATAGCACCTGAAGATGTGATTATGGAAGTGCTTAGAGATGTGGGTAAATCATTCCCAATAATCCCTATGCTATTGGAGGAATAATGATAGGTGTAACAGATTTAATTGCAAACATATTTAAACCTGCGGCTAACTTAGTTGACGAGTTACATACGTCAGATGAGGAACGCTTAACTGCTAAGAGTAAGATGTTAGAAGTACAGGCGGCGGCAATGCAACAGGTATTTGATTACGAGACACAAGCGTTAACTGCTCGTGCCAACATAGTAAACAGTGAGGCTAGTTCAACTAACTTGTTAGCGTCTTCTTGGAGACCACTAACGATGTTGACTTTCTTGGTACTTGCTGTAGGTGATTCGCTAGGACTACTAGCAACCCCTCTCAGGGATGAAGCATGGATGCTTTTACAATTAGGTCTCGGCGGTTATGTCGTAGGTCGAAGTGGAGAGAAGATAGCACAGACTATCAAGAAGTAAGGATACACTAAAGCCCCTACACCGTTTGGTATAGGGGCTTTCTTTTGTCTAGTTAAATCTCACATGCTCCTCCAACACACGCTAATGTTTGCGCTCCTTCTGTGGTATCGCTTTGCTCTGTGATGTCCCATTCGATTCCTTTAGGCATCTCCTTAGCAAGCTTTTCATATTGGTCTCTGGTAATCTCTTCGTAAGGTGCTTGTTCGTAAGAATGCTCACTGAAAGGCAGAAACGAGACACCACTACAAGTATCGAAATTATTGTACATCCAACTACCAATATCAAGAAACTCAGAATCGCGGTAATAGACTGTAACTGAGGGTTTGTGTTCACACCAGTGCTTTTGATATACATCCCATAACTCCAGTTGTTCCATTCCTGTTTGCGATGCAGACATTACTGCTCCTCTCGGTGCTTTCTGAGGGAAGCTGAACACCAATGTAGAGGGTGATCTGTTGTCTACTTCAGAGGCTATTCCCGCATCGTTAAGTACGCCACATAGAGGGTCATTAATATCAGCACGGACGCGCCTAATATAGTAAGGGGCGAATCTGCCGTGAATACCACTAGCAGAGTTAACAAGCTGAGAGACAGTGCCGCTAGGTTTAACACAAGTAATGGCAGTTGCTTGATTGATTCCAAGCTTCTGCGCCCAAGACTTATTAGTGATAACAGCTTCTGCTTTAAGTTCTTCAAGTAATTCAGGTAATCCATTCTTTGCTCCATTAGTTAGTTTACAATCTTGAATGCCTGTCATGGATACACCAAGCAAGGCTTCCTCTTCAGTGTTCTGCTTCCACTTACTACGCAGATATCTGAAATCTGTTAGTGTAGCTTGCAACGTACCTAAGATACTAGCAAGACGTACTTTTCGTTTGAGTGATTCTACTGTGTCGTTAGACCTGACAACAACTTCTGATAGGTTACAGAACTGATTAGGTCGTAGTATGATTTCACTACAGGGGTTAGTACCGAAGTCATAACTAGCATCTCGTCTGCCATTCTTCTCTGCTTGACGTTGACTAGCTACCCTGCTGAAGAACCCACGCTCACCACTTCTGCTTTCATATAGACTAACCCACTCATTAATGAATGCCTCAAAGTCAGGCTTCTCTGTGTAACATGCACTGTTGTTAGCTAAGCCGCGTTGTGGATTGTCTAACCACCACTGTCCTGTCTTGGCTCTTCTAACGCGATCATCGGTGAGGTTACTGAGACTGATAAGAGCCGATCTTCTGACTCCTCCAACGATAACGATTTGTGCAATCTTACAGCAGATATCGTGACATTCGATGGAAGACAGCTTTCTACCTGCGGCAGACCGAAAGACTTCAACAGTAAATCTGAAGAGGTCTTCGAGAGGTTCAGGGCCACTTGCTCGACCACCGAAGGTTTTAAGGGGTTCGCCTGAAGCTCGAACTCTAGATAAGTCCCACTTAGGAAGTTGACCACTATAGAGCATTGTGATAAGTTCACGGTAGGCTTTAGCCCATCCAATCTTAGAGTCGGCAACGTGGATGATTGTTTCTGTGTCATGGAAGTCCTCTGATACTTCAGGTAGTTTGTTTATGTACTGTCTCTCAACACTGAAGCCCGCTCCTGTACCACACATTAATACATACATCATTTCATCGAATGATTTAGGGTGATCGATAGGCATATAGCTACAGTTGAATCCTGCTACGTTGTCTCTGTCTAACGCATCTCCTGCTGTCATCAATGCTCTCATAGAGGGCATGACTTCTAAGGCTGTGATAGCTTCTCTTAGCTCCTCACCTGTCTTATCGTCAAGGCTACCTCTGTTCTTAAAGTATGAGATGTACCTGTCTACTGTTTCATCCCATGTCTCTCGGCGTTGTTCATCAGGAAGATAACGTGCGTATCTACTTTTGTGAATGTAACTTTGATATACGTCCATTACTTCTTTTCCTTTTTATCTTTAGGTTTGTCTTTAGGTTTATCTTTCTTCTTGAATATAGCATCCCAGTTAGATTCAAATGTTTCTGGGTTTGGTATGGGTCTAGGGCTACTACCTTTACCTGACATACTATCCTCCTATTGTAATGTATCTGACAGTGTAGGCTCTCCTGAAAGTAGCCCTATCTTTGCTGACTCAAGTAGGAAGATAGCTTCTGCAATGCTAAGGCTAGTTCCTATTGTAGTATATCCTTCTCTATCATAAACAACTAAAGCAAACTCTGTATCTTTGTCATCATCTTCTAGTTGTAAACTGTCTATAGCTCCTGTTAGTTTCTCTAGGGTTGTCATCTCTTTCTTATCGAACTTACCGTCAACTACTTTCATATCTATACCTGTTCTTCTATTAGTCTTTCCAGATACCATTGAGCTTTCTCAAGGTCTTCCTTTGGTTTATTCTTATAGGTATATCGCCATAAGTATTTCATTGCGTTACCTTTAAGGTATCCTTTAAACTCTTGTAAAGACATAGACTCTTGTATTGCTTCTATGCATTCGATGTTACCTTTATTATAGTGGGGAGGGTCTTCTACCATTTGTTTGGATTCTTCTTCAGCCATCTTAGCTAGCCGCTTATGGTTGTAGTATCCTGCTGAGTGTGTAACCTTGTCCCAGTCTTGAGGTGTTGCGTCATCTATACTCATTCTAAATCCTCTTCAAGTTCTTCGTAGCGTTCTTCAATCTTATCTTTAAACCTATCAACAATATCCTCACTAGCTATATCTAATACTTCTAGTATTGTGATTTCGTCTAGGTGTTTAAGACGTTCGCATACATCATTAAATGTTAGTGCCATACTTCTTCTCCAAGTAGGACATTGATACTGGCATCTCATCAAACTGTCCTTTGTCTACTTCGTGTAACATCCATATTCCACTCCAACTTCCGTTGGTCTGATGATTCAAATAGTCCTCATCGTGAGCGTAGTATATCCCTGCAAACAATCCTGTAATTCTAGTACCGTCTGCTTTCTTAGAGTAGGCACACTCTCTATCTTGAACATGACCCATGATACAACTTTGATGCTTCTTGGTTAGCATGGATCGTGCGCTACTTACTGGTCTACCCATGACACCACTAGTAAAGTAGTGACAATAGGCAACGTCATTGATGATGGCAGGTTCTAGGAAATCATACACTTCCCAACCATACTCATCAAGCTTAAAGTCTTCGTATCCTATGAGACCGTCTAGCTTAGCATCGTTCTCAATAGCACGTTCGATACGTTGTTCGTGATTACCGACAAGGAATACCATTCTAGGATTCCATACTTTCTTGCGGTTTTGACGTAGCCTTTTCTGCTCTGCCCTGATAGGACGGAGGAATGCTTCCATGCCTCTATGCCCTGCCTCGATGTCATTGGTGTAGCGTCTGCCCTCGAAGGACTTCTTGCCCACATCATACATCGATAACGATGGCATGTCCCAGTGGTCTCCCAGATGTACAATAACTTCTGGCTTCTTGGCGGCGGCGTACTTACCTGCCCACTCAAGGTGGTCATAAGATTGATCTGGTTTACATTGGGTGTCTGGTATTACTAAGTGTCTAACTGTCATTTGCTTTTCGCTCCTCACGCTCTGCGTTAGTCTTCTTCTGATGGCAAGGTTTACATAACACCTGTAGCCCCTCAGTTTCACAGAACATATTCTCTACGAATTTAGGTAGGTCTTCATACTTGCGGAGTGTACCTGCGGGTACGATATGATCTACCTGTACTTCTTTATCCTTGAACCATTGCTCACAACATGCACATTGGAACTCGAAGCGGTGTCGCTGTCCAACTACAGCTTTCTTTGCTTTAGCTTTAGCGGCATATCTAGGTGGGAATCTACGGTTCGCTTCTCTTAGTGCTGAACGTATGAATCCCCAATACCTTGCTTCTGTCCACTTACCACCTGCTCTGGTTCTAGGTACTCTAGGTTTCTTAGCCATTAACCTACCCTTACTTGAAGCTTCTCTTTAGTAACGATGTCTGCTGATGATGGTGGTTGTGGCGGGCTACTGCCGATAGGGTTCTTAGAGTTGTACTTAGACTTTCGTCTATTAGGATCTACCCACCATTCATCTTCATACCTGCGTAGGTAAAGCAGTCTAGCGTTCTCATACAACGAGTCTACATCACCTTTGTAGCAGGTTAAGACAGCTTGGTATAAATCTTCTTCTGTCTCACACCACTCTAAAGCGAGTGTTGCTTTTACCTCACCTATCCCTACGCAACCTTGTATGTTATCTACTCGGTCACCTGTTAGCATCTGCTTGTATAGAAAGTAAAGACCGTCCCATTCATTAACCTCATCCCAAACATACTTGCTAATGTTGAAGTGTCTGCATGGTACTTGAAGAAAGTCTTTATCGATACTTGCAATAACAGTATCTGTTCCTTGAGCGGTAGCTTCGATAGCGATAGCATCATCAGCTTCCTGACCCTCAACAACAATAGCATCCCATTCAGATATCATGTAGTCACGCAACAAGTAAAAGTGGGATGGTTTCTCTGAAGATCGTGTTCCTTTGTAGGGTCTAATTGTGGCTAATTCTTTTCTGAAGTTACCTTTGCCTGTTAGGTAAAGTTGATAGGGGACTGCATCATCACAGCCCCTTACCAAGATATCCAACACCAAGTTATTCAACTGAGAGAACGCTGTTTCCGCTGTCTCATCTTGACAGGCAAAGCCTATTCTATAACTTAGGATGTCGGCATCGATGAGTAACATTAGATTACATCATCCATGTCGATAGCCGCACCATCACCACCCTTATCATACACAGCTACCTCAGTAATAAGAAGCTTGGACAGGCTAGCTGATGTACCTTGCTTACCTTTAAAGTCCCAATGATAAGGCTTGATAGCGGCGTTAGCTTTACTACCATTACCTATGAGTGAAGAGTCTACCTCGTCTGTAGCAGAGAAGACAGGTTTGATTGGGTTGTTTGACTTAACAGTAACATAGTTACCTCGATCATCCCCCTTGTTACGAACTGCAATGCCCATAGAGGACAGTACTTCAACTGCCTTAGAGGATAGCTTACTAACGTCCACCTGATACTTGCCTGACATATCGTTAGGCTTGTTCAAGAATGGCCAATGAAGTTCACATGATACTACTACTGGTTTATCGTTCATATTAATTTACCTTTGTATTTAACTATTAAGATTATGTTGCATTCTTTAGATTACATTAAACGTAATTCATTGAAAGTTAATTAATTATTTAACTTTATAGTAATATTATAGCATGTATTCAACCTCCTGTAAAGTCTTATTATAAAATAAATACACAGCCCCTCCCCTATAGTAAGATAATTAGTGAGTAGCACTCCAGTTAGAACCAACACGATACTCTGCATCCATTGGACAGCGCATGTTAAGCTCAACACCTGCATCTATGATTGCTTGTCGTGCAACCTGACCAACAACATCAGCATCTTCTGGTTTAGCTTCTATCTGAACCTCATCGTGTACCTGAGCAACAAGCTTATAGAAAACACCAAGCTCATCGAGTTTGTTACAGCAGTTACGAACAGCAACCTTCATAACAATAGCACCACAACTCTGTAGCAATCTGTTGAGTGCCTTGTAGTCCTCATCAACTTTAATCATACGTCCATCGATACCGTTGATGCGTTTGGTACGTTGCGCTACACCTTTAGCTTTATTGATTAGGTTGCGTAGTGATGGTAACTTTGTCAAGAAAGTATCTCGTATCTTCTTACCTTCTTTAGCACCACCGCCTACAATCTGACCAAGCTTAGCGTCACCTGCACCATAGATGAGACCATAGATCATAGTCTTAGCCATGCTACGCTCAGGTAACCCTGCCGCGTGTTGATTGAACGAGTGTATGTCACCCTCAAGTATCTGCTTAGTGTACTCATCGTCATTCATATAGTGAGCCAAGCATCGCAACTCTAGACCACTAGCATCACAGCCTATAAGAACATTACCCTCATCAACAGTGAAGCATTCCCTAGCAATCTTTAGGCTAGGTATCTGTGCAAGGTTAGGTTTATTATGCGTCATTCTACCTGTCACAGCACCACAGCTATTGACGTAGCCATGAATGCGATGTGTCTTAGGGTCTACATACTTGAGCCAACTGTCCACCATACCCTTTAGTTTAACCAAGCCTAGATACTCAGCACAAAGCTTAGCCTCAGGTAAGTCAATCTCTGCCAACGTACTCTCATCTACCATAGGCGCACCACTCGGAGTCTTCTTCTTCCACTTAACACCAAGCTTAGATAGACGCTTAGCAATCTGCTGTCTAGACCCTACGTTAAACGGCTCGACATTATCCTTGAGACGCTTGCCTGTCTTATCGCTAACGCGAATAGTAATGATAGGTGGAAACCTTTCTTGTAACTCTTCAGTTATCTCAGCGATTCGTGTAGCCATATCACTCTGCCACTTAGTAGCTACGTCAACATCTAGCTTGAAACCATTACGTACCTGCTGTGCTGTTATCTGAGCCACCTCATGCTCTAGCTTTATAGATAGATCACTGAAGCCCTGTTGTTTAAGCCTACCCATAAGGTAGTAGTATAGCTTAGTAGTTACTTCAACATCACGCTGACAGTATTCACCCATCTCATCAGTGTAGCCGCCATCGAAGTCATCGACATCGAAGTCCATCTTACCATAGCCAATACGTGTACCCCATTCTTTAAGACTGTGACCACCAACAGGAGTAGGGTCTAACAACCTAGCCATGACCAATGTATCCCATACAGGTACACACGCATCAATCGACCAACAGTTTTTCAAGACTTCCTGATCGAAGAATATTATGTTGTGACCTACTAAGCCATCGGCAGTAGATAACATCATCTCTAAGTGTTGCTTCTCGAACAGAACGGAAGCGTTTATTTGCTTGTGATTCTGTACTCCTGCACACCATATCGTATCGTGCGAAAGATTTGTTTCCAAGTCTATTGTAATCATACCCATGATCCTCTAACGTAATTATAACATCACCAATCTTGCTCATTAGTTATCTCTCCTATTATCTCTTCAATGGATTCTACTTTATCCTCCAAATCAAAGGCTATATTGTAGCATATCCCACATAGATCAGCAAACTCACCACTCTCAGGGGCTTTCATTACCATCTCGAACTCGCTCATTTTCTTGTTGCATGCCGCGCATCTCATAACACTTCTCCCTCTATTAATACTTCTGACATCCGTCCAGTTTCTTGGTCATATTGTACAGCTGTAGCTAGCCCTGTCTCGCCACTGAATCTATTCTTCAGCACCCTGATATAGGTGGTGTTACGTTGCTCTATGTCTTCTGCCTGACCATTACGCTCGAAGCCTAGAACAATATCAGATAGCTGAGCGATACTAGCAGAGCCTCGTAAGTCAGCTAGACTAGTAGCCGCACCCTCTTCGTGACCTTTACCTGATGGTCTACGCAAGTGTGACACTAGGAATAGAGCAATGCCTGTCTCCTGTACTAGCATACGCAACCTAGTCATTACCTCATCGATAGCCTTACGCTCGTCACCATTCTCCTGCGCCGACACGATGATAGACAGATGATCTAGGAATACATACTTACAGTCGTGTGCCTTAGATAGATACCTGACCTGACCTACGATGTTCTCAACACTAGTTGAACCGAAGTGGTCGTAGAAGAACAGCCTGTCTGTACCTAGCGTAGCGTTGAAAGCGTCACGCCTTTCCTCCTCAGTAGATTCTACTGTGGGTAGATGCAGTCGCTTGTTAGCATGCAGAGACATCAGGGACTTGCCTGTCTTAGCTACTGATTCTTCAAGGAAGATACAACCTATGTTGCTATCACTGTTCTGTAACACATGGAAGAGTATCTCCCGCATCACCTGACTCTTACCTACACCACTACCCGCTGTTAGAGTTACAAGTTCATAGCCTCTGATACCATACGTCATATCATTGAGACCTTGCCATGCATACTGCACTGAAGCTTTCTCTACAGGTTGATTGACAGCATCCCACAAACTCTTACCTGCTATGATACCATCAGGTGTATGTATCTCAGCCGCCCACCATACAGACTTGAAATCATCTGCCCTACCATGCTCAAGATAATCGTTAGCATCCTTGTAATCAGGATGGTGCTTGACAATCCTAGCTTTACCTGCGAACAGGGAGGCTACCTCTTTGGCGGCGGTCTGCCCTGCCTCATCAGAGTCGAAGCAGACAATCACATTGTCAAAGCTATCGATCCATTCATACTGTGCCTTACAATCCTTGAGTGCTGACTGCGCTCCATTCTTGATAGACACTGATGCATACTTACTACCACTCATCTGATAGGCACTCGCCGCATCGTACTCACCCTCAGTGATGGTTAGATAGCGACCACCCTTAGGGAATAGGTGCTGACCAAACAAGACACCATCGCCCCATATACCGAAGCTACGTTGGTTCTCCTTACTGCCCATCCTTACCTTTTGAGCGCACACCATAGAGTCTTTATCTCTATACTCAAATATAATATCATCACCCTCAACGCTAATACCATACCTCTGGCAGGTATCCTGAGTAATACTGCGTATCATTTGATGCCTACCCCTACCTACTTCCATACTCGATACTCCTATGTCTTCTGTTATAACATTGTTATAAGTCTCACCTGATTTATAACGCTCACCACAGCTAAAGCAAGTAGTCCACCCATCGTGGTTGGTTGACGCACCATCACTACTACTGCACATCTCACATGCATGATGCGTCTTAGCCCAACCGCTATTCATCTACCTGCCTCCCGCAGTAAAGGGTAAGCCTGAGTCAACTCACACGTTAAATTATACAGCTTCATCTCATCCTCAAAGCTTGTGACTGTATCCATAGAAAACTTAATAGCCTCCATCAACTGATCGTACAATGCTTTACTCATCTTCTACCACCTCATTATGATATACTCTACCGTATGTGAACAGGAAGAAAGGGAGCATGATGACGATACCTTTAAAGGACATTGCTTCGACTGTTCCATCGTCTTCAAAGAGTACCCACACTGCTCTGCTATCTGTAAACTCCAAATCAAAACCAAAACCGTTACGAAATTCAAGTGATAATCTCCTATTAAATAACCAAGTACCAAACATATTATTCTCCTTTCAAGTATTCAATGTGTTCTTCGATATAGTCTGCAACCCTGCGAGTTACACAACCTACCGCCTCTTCTACAAGCTTACCCATACGCTTGTAGTCTTCATCAGCCAATGCTTGTAAAACTTCACCATGATAATGACGCATGTCATCAAGGGTATCCAGATACTCACCTACAATAGCATCAGCTAGTATCATGGGGTCATTACCCATCAAGTCAAGAGCATGCATCCATGCATAACTCATCACATCTTGATAGGTTGAATGCTCACTAATCATTGGGAACATTGCGTCAGCCCTTGCGGGTTCATAAGGTTCAAACACCATCGGTAGCTTCATTGTCTTCCTCCTCTGGTTCTGGTTGAGTTTGTGGTTCTACTTGCGGGGCAATGTTAATACCATACACATGTTCACCGATTTCGTAAAGCAACGCGGAGAATTGTTTACACAACTGTGCCTGTGCGTTACGGCTTTTAGTACGTCTTCCCTCGATTAACTGCATAGCTTGGTCATCGAATTGACGCGCGACTTTATTTATTTCATTGAATAGATTTAAGTTATTCACTGTTACTTCACCTTTTTAATCAAGTTATTTTCCATTAATACCTCAGCAAAGAACTCTCTGCCGAGACCTGTAATGTGTGGACGGTTAGCACCTACTAGCAGACCATCACTCACATACTCTGCACCGAACAAGCTTGTCTCTATATACTTCAACGGCTTGCCGATATTCTCTTTCAACTCTTTCTTACTTGCATATCTGAATACTATCATTATATCACCTCTTTGTCAATCATTACTTTTATACGAGCCGAGTCAAAATACTCTCGGATATACCTACGCACCTTAGCTTGAGCATCACTGTCCATCTCTTCCACTTCAGTTATACGATCCTCCAGAGTGGACACCAGATACTCCATCTCATCTACCCTACACTCAAGATCACCATTGTGTTCATCGACACCTCTCAGATCGGTGTCAATCTGCGACAGCCTACGCTCCAGTGTAGCTATGCGCTCGGCATCACGTTCGTGTATCTTAGCTTGATCCTCGATAGCCTTAGCCACCCTATCATTTATAAACTTGTCAAACATATTAATAAATTCCATCACTAGTTACCTCTCAAATTATTGTACTGTTTATCCCAAGCATCGCTAACTTCATTGATGCCCCAATCACTTATGATTTCTTCAGGGTTCTGATCCCAATCAAATACATATCTAAAGCATGCCACAGGATCACCATCAGGCACGACCAACTGTATCAGCCCGCCATCACAAGCCTCGACAGCCTCGACAGCCTCAGTATAGTTACCTCCTGCATAATCTAGATACTCTTCCTCACCATACACCTCGACAGAGTAACCCTCTTCGAGACCCCACTTGATTAGATTTAAATGAGCCTTTTCCATTACACCACCTCGTTTAGCCACATGTCATAGATTTGTACGTCTTCGTACCCCTCGCCCTCATAGAAGTTAGCAACCTCTTCTGCTTCGTGCTTAGTCAGAGCGCGACCCTCCACCTGTGCGCCATCAACATACACAGTATACTTCATTAAACTATTCATCAGTAATTCTCCTCTTTAAGTTTATCGCACAACTTCAACCACTCCTCAGACTCCATCAACTCTGGAGCGACATCAATCGCTAGATCAATTATGTCTTCGAGCCACATTGGATTACCCAACTTATCAGCCTCACGACACGCCTCAATAATTACATCATACGCACTACTATACGTTCTCATAATTTACTACTCCTATACCATTACCCGTACTTAATTGGAAAGGTACGAAATTGTACCCAATGATTATTACAATACACATTACAATATACTTTACCATATACACCTCACCAGTTATGAATTACACCTGCAATTATAAACAGGCACGTTACAAAATTCAATCCCACAATCACAGTACGCACTAGCGCAATGTAATCAGCCTCCGTATCAGTCGCGCCAGACTTATCGCCTATCGCTTTACACCATATACGCCATACTCTATACATACATACTCCTTATAACATTGTTATAAATTGATTACGTTTATCTTCTCATACTTCTTATTGTAGCTATTCGCCTTAGACCCATGCGCTAGTATGGCGATGTTCGGCTTGTCATTCGCACCATCGCACAGACCACAGTCTATACAGCTAGTACCCTCAGTCTCATTGACGCATACAATCTCATTAGGTAGCAACTGTGTCGAGTCGCTCGTCATTCTAAACGTGCGGAAACCCTGAGCATGCGCCTTGAGCGCGACCTTAGGCGTATCAGCACTAATCATACAGATATCTGCCATGCGTTTATCAAAGGACTTGTGCGACATCTGATGCGTATACCCTGTCATAAGTCTAGGCTGTACCTTGTCGATCAGATTACGCCATACCTCATACGGCACAGCCGATGGATCGCCGTAACTACCGAGCCGTAATTCAGCACCGCGTAAGCTTTCCAGATTTATAACATTGTTATAATTCCCCCGCTTGTACGCTCGCCATATAGACAACGGCGCTTGATAGGTGCGTACATAGCAAGCACCACCTAGACTTGGGCGCTGTATACAGCTACCGCATACGTCCTCATCTTTGCCAGATTTCACCGCCTCATTC
>Ga0181410_1000841_pt1 | contig 13242 bp, 17 predicted proteins | sample 33SPOviralmetaG_FD_130112 | JGI IMG/M metagenome (GOLD analysis project Ga0181410, IMG submission 130112) | Marine viral communities from the oligotrophic San Pedro Time Series (SPOT) site, San Pedro Channel, CA, USA - 33 SPOT_SRF_2012-06-20 | ecosystem: Environmental > Aquatic > Marine > Strait...
CTGTGGTTGCCTCGTGCTAACTACGATGTTCCGTCATTTGCAGGTTAATTATGGTTGGTGTTAGGAGCGTGACTAAGAAGTAATATGAGACCGGTTATATTTATCATTAAAACAAATTTATCAAGTGCTGGATCCGTGTGGATTGCGACCCACCATCTCATCCTTCATGGCCTTTAGCCACCCTACTTCCTCATTATCTCTGGGACCGTCTCTAGCCCTCTCTTCGAGGACCTCGATCCAGGAACGGAGGTCGTCGTCAGATACCTCTTCGAGTGCCGAGATCCATTCATCAATCTGTTGAAATATATCAGCTTCTTCGTCGTCAGATTTGCTTTCATAAAAGTCCCGCGGCGGCGCGGTGTCGAGCATCATGCGCACGAAGACTGAAGAAGATGGAGGATGAGGTCGACGGGGGTGGTGTCGGGGTAGCAGGAGGATACGTTTTAACACCTCAAAAGGGGGTGTCGTAAGAGGTCGTCGATCGACGTCGTGCGTAGGAGAGCCGCGCCTTCGTTTGTGGTCTCCATGGCGGCGGGACTTGGTTTTATGAACAGATATTTTATTATTAAAAAACACACCAGGCTGGCAAAATTAGTAAACACACTCCTACTTATACATAGATTGCAGACGATTGCAGATCTCGAGGTGAAATCCTCCTGGAAGCCGCTCTTTCCATTCGTCCACGAGGGACTGCATATTCTCTACATCTTCACGGCGACGCTTCTTGTTGGTAAGCTGTAAAATTGCTGCCATCTCGTTAGAGATGGGTAGAGATCTGTTATTCACCGTGGCCCACACTGTTCGGATACCGCTGAGCAAGGCTTTTGGAAAATAACTGAACTGAACCAGGAATTTTGCAAAAGCCAGGCGGTCAAACAGGATACATTTCATCAGTGCACTTTGCTGAATATCGAGAAAGAAAGACTTGGGCCTATCCACGTGTAAGAAATATGCGAAATGGTACAGATTGTAGTAAGCAACCTGTTCCCAGAAACCTGCTGGAATAGGAACACTTTTCTGCATCAGCCAGCTGCATATGTCCAAATGAAAACGCTCCTTGCAATGACAGCTAGCCAGGTCGTTGTTGTCTCCGCCACTCTCTTGAAAAGCGCAGTCAGTGCAAAAGGGGATATCGGGGATGTCTTCACCTATAGAAGGATCTGCGTCGCCATCTTCTTCGTTCCAGGTATTACATAACTGGCCGTGTCCGAAAATCAGTTTTGTCCAACACTCAGTCTTAGGAACAAATGGGTCAGGGTATATCGCCTTGATGAACGAAAGCCGGTAATACTCGGGTATATTACTTATGTTCTTCCACAACAAGTCTTCTGTGGCGTCAGCAGTGACGTCTCCACGGGCAATGTTGGATTGCATTGTATCAGCAACCAGTTTGAAGGTTTCCGGACCACAGTCTGCATCTGACAATTTTCGAACAACGCTTAACAGGCGGTTCACCGGAATGCCATTTGGAAAACAAATCATCCTCATTGCATCGGTACTAACCATTGCATTGATACGTATAATATCAATGCAATTGAACGATTCGAGCATCATGTATTTCTGCATACCATACCCATCAGTACCACCAAAAACGTCATCTCTGATTACCCGCAGTCCTTCTGAATCCAAAAGACAAGCCATGGCCTTAATCGAAATGAGGTCAGAAAACCAATCTTTTTTTGTACCATTGAACGATAACCAGTCGATACCGTGTACTTGCTGAAGTAGAGTAATCACCTGACAAGGAGTAAGTGATTTAAGCACCGACTTTCTGACCTTTTTATTGTCGATACTATAAAAGATTATAGCCCCAGAAAATATATTTTTTTCCTCCGTATCCCAGTCAGTGATGGACACATCTCCAGACGCCAGTTTTCTGATCAGCGATATGGCTTTATTGAAATGCTCACGACTTTGGTTGACACGGTATGTTTCCTTACACAAATCGTTAAGAGAGGGTAATTCAAATACCGGCTCAGGGAGTGTCCGGAAGGTCATGAGGCGCGCCATTGTGCGTTGATGGACTCAAAGATGGAGGATGAGGTCGACGGGGGTGGTGTCGGGGTAGCAGGAGGATACGTTTTAACACCTCAAAAGGGGGTGTCGTAAGAGGTCGTCGATCGACGTCGTGCGTGCTTTGGAAAGCCGCGCCTTCGTTTGTGATCCATCATGACGGCGCGGTTCACAAATATCTACGAGATTTCTAATCGTGACAGGCTGGCACAATTTTAAAATCGAAGGTAATGGTATATATGAGTAAACTGTATAAGAAACACACATTATTCAATAAGAATGGTACACCTAAAATTTTAACAAACACAACACCACAGCGACGAGTACTAACCCCGAGGCTGCGAATAAATCGCATTAACAGGACCACAGGTCTGAAAACATCACGGAATTTAACAACTGCCAGAACAAATGATGAACGTGAGTACGTGCGTGAAGTTGCGAGGTACTATATGGCTATTGGAAAGTTTACCAAGAGTGAAGAACTAGTGAAAAGCATGAGCCCAGTCGAACGTCGTAAATTTTTTACGGAATTGACAAGTCCACAACTGATTGAATATTTCGTGAAAATCGCGGGACCATTCGCCAAGAAGTTTGGTTCAAAGATGAAAAAGGTGGAACTGGTCAACATGGCGGTGAACTCGATTCGATCTTCGAAGCGACAACGTCGTACTTAAGTGGTTATGAAATTACAAGTGCGGCTATTATGTCCATGCTGTTTACATATAGAACATTTCCTCCCTATTCGTGTTCGGGGGGTGCAGTGTTTCTTGACCGCACAGTCTAAACAGTATTTGTCACTTGGATCCACATAAGGAAATGGGTACACATAGAGGTCACCATTAACCCAATTGTCCTTTTTGCAGACACTGCACTCCCTATGGTGCCTACCTTTCACGGTATAAACCTTGAAACCCTTAATTTTGAGTTTTCGAATCTCAAGTTCCCGCCTCATTTGGTCAGGTATCGGGGTAAATGACCAGTTATTAAACCGTCAATTATATCCTTGAGAACCTCGAAGAAACCCGCGGAACGCATAGAGGTGTCACGGGGAACGACGCCACTGGTGTCTTTGGAGCAGGGGGACACGTTTCACGGGTTTTTTGGACTGTTTTACGAGAGTCGGTCAGGGACGTCCTGCGACCCCGTGCCACTCGTTGTGTAACCAGGGTCTTCATGACCGGAATACTTTTTATTTTTTTTTGAAAAAAAAAGTATTGGCTCAAAACAAAACTCAGATCATTATAAAAATCGATTCTCCAAAACTACATGGACTTTTTATTTTGGTCAGAAAAAAAAAGTATTGGTCAAAATAAAATCTAAATATTCTCTGATTCCCATAGGATCTGAAGAGACCTGGTGAGCGTCCCATCATCCTCTCCGATGAACTCCTCTCGTGGTAGATTACTATTCAATACATCTCCGTGTGACTGACAGAGGGGGCACGTGGGGGAATATACTCCACACGGGTGGCAGTGCTCGGGTACGACCTTCTTGGGCTTTGGTGTAGTTGTCTTAGGTACTTTCTTGACTTTCTCCGGTCCAGTGCGATTCTCCCCGTGCATCTTACAATACTCCGAACCGCAGAGTGCATTGTTACGACACGGGGTTCCCTTACTCGTCAAACCCTTGCAGGGAACCTTCTCGGCTTTGCGTTTCCGCGGTATAGGTCTGGTGACTTCGAGCTCAGATTTCAATTTTGTGATATCATCTCGGAGACTGTAGACGTATTGGAGCAATTCCTGGTATTCCATCTTAGATATTACAAGGATATGATTTCCCTAGGGTTTATATTTTTCGTAGAGCAAAGGTGAACCGTTGGATGTGTATCTGAGTTCTATTTTTGAATTTGTCAGGCTTGGCAAAACCAACGCTTCATTTGAAATATTTTCCTTGGCGGGAACCATGGCACTGACGACGCAGCTCCGTCCCGGTGACCTGAGGGCCGTCACGTGAAGGGTTTGTAACACACGCGGCTTCATATGAGGGTTCCTTTGCTTACGAGACACCGGCTGCTTGTACTTTTTGGGCGAACCCTTCGGTAAGGCGATCTTCGTCATGGTGCCCCCGCCCGTGCCACCGGTTCAAAAAGTGTGAGACCGCCTACATTTTTTTTTCTTCAAATAAGATAGATATGACCACTGTGGTTATAGAAAATCCGATTACTAAACTACGAATGGTGATTGAACAGATCTTTCAGGGAATAAACAATCTCTTTTTTGATAAGGAAGTAAACAACAAAAAGGACCCAAAAGCCAGGGGTGCCGATCAGTACCGTGAAATTAGAGAACCAAAAAAATACATCCAGAAAGGTGGTATTAAGCAAATGTGTGACGAAAAACCATACGAGGAAGTGCACGCATACGGACTCGTCTATAACTACGAAGAAGAAAAGGTCGCCCCGAGCTTCAGTGGACCCCAGTTTCAGATTTACCTGGAGAGAGCCACCGAGCTATGCGACGATGACCCAGACTGCCGCTACTTTAACCTATGGACGGACGGAGGGATCACGAAGTACAAGGACTGTGCGAAGTTGAAAGACACCGTCAACAGCACACTGACTTACGAAAAGATACCCAACCCTCCGGTCATTGGAACCGAATGTGAAGATAAGGGTTCCACGTACAACTGGTACGATTTTAAACGAGGAAACGTCGATAACCACGCAGGAGCCGGTGAAGCCAAGGCGGAATGGGACGAGAATGGTAATTGTGTTAGAGTCTCCTGTAAAGATCCTGAGAAGAAGGAACTCGACGCTCTCAAGAAATGTGTGCCAACTGATGTACAACAACTCTCCGATGCTGATCAGAAAAATGAAATGGTGTACAAGCGAGAACGGAATCTCCTTGCTAAAGACTATCAGAAGCGGATAGATATGAAGAAAGGGTATGCCGACACGTGCTACAAGGATGTCTTCAATAGCACGAAGTGGTGTCGTAATGGTAAAGAAACTAACAGGGTGGGTTCCGGGGCAACGAAGTGTCCCGGACAGGAAACGATACCATGGCACCCCGCCAATGGTAAAAGATACGACATAGGGCGGGACAAAATAGGGGACTGTCAGAGAGCGGCAGACAACCACGTCGACAGGACTTGGAATCCATACGATATGCAGGATGACGGCTTAGACGAAGACTGGAGTCAATTAGACAGGGACGACCCCTACGCAGCATCGGGTTGGTGGTAAAATTTTCTATATGTACAGTAGTGATGGGGTCTATAGACGTCTACCTGAAAATATTCTTCCAAAAGCTGATGAATATTTTGGGGTCCCCCGATACAAAACCCAAAAAGAAAAAGAAGAGGGAGTATTCTTCATTGACCAGTGTGCCGGCTGGATACACCCTCAAACTACAGGGTAAAGACGTGTGTGACGGAAAGGCAGTCGAGTCGGGAAAGTTTCAGAACGTGGAAATTGTTTCGAAATGGGGCGATCCCAAATCTTTGGTGATGATGAACAGAGCGAGGGAATTATGTGACACCAACAAAAAGTGCAACTTCATCAGCGTATGGAAAACTGGGGAGTACAGCGTGTTCGATGAGTGTGCCTCCTCCAAGTACGACCCGATGAACACTTCAATCACTTTGCAGAACACATCGTTCGTGGCACCGTCTCCACCTCCCCGGAGTCGGTCGGCGGTCGCCGCTCCGGATAATAAGACTCCACCCCCTCCGCCACCACCTCCTCCACCACCCCCTCCACCTCCACCTCCTCCTCCACCTGCCAAACCCTTACAATCCGTGGAGAATGATCAGGCGTGCACGAAGTACATCGAAGAGCTCAAACCATATGACGAGAAAGAAACCTACCCCGGTTGGTCCCTGAACAATCGAAAGAACTACTGCACGTCGATGGTGATGAGACCGGGTATCGCCAGGTCTTGTCAGCAGAGGATATGCGGCTACACGCACGGCCCTCACCGTGGACAAATCGTACCCATCGGTGAAATGGGTAATCCGTGGCAAGAAATGCCATACGGCAACACCAAATTTTACTACAACAAAGAGACCGGCGTGTCGCAAGGGAACGTTCCCCGAAAGGTGTATGCATCGGGTGACGACTTCTTCAGTATGCGAGAATTCTGCTCAGAGGGGTGTAGAAATCTGACGGGTAACCAGGGCCTTTCAAAAACCACGTCCAGAACGGGTAGCATGGAGGACGCGTACGGTGAAGTTACACAGATCCCGGGTACATTAGGTGGTAATCCTTGGATGCCAACTTTTAACATTATAAACGAGCTACCGGATATCAAGGTAGACGACTGTCTGAGCATCAACGTCATCAGGAAACCAAGGTGGGAGTGCGACCCAAATCGAGTGTCAAAGTGTGATTTGAACCCTCCCGTGTATTGGAAACCCACGTCCAACGCATCATTCAACGTGCACGGAACGGAAGAGATGGGGTGCGGCGAAGATCCTCGAAACGTCGGTCAAGGTGTTTACAAAGTGAAAAAAATATTAGGCCTGACGGAAGATAAGAAGGCGTGTCGCGTGGAGTACAGAGCGACCAAATATACCTGTTCCCGCGATTGCAAAATCAGATTTATGAACACCGAAGCCGCCGAGGCGGGTCAGGCGAATCGTAACCGTAAAAAAATGACGTGGGCGGACATGGACCTGAAAAACGAAGCGGGTGGCGCGACGACCGAGGAGTGGAACAATTTCTTCGCCGACATACGCTTAACTACAGATTTACGAAAGACGTGGGAAATCGGACGACCGAAAGGTATAAAATGGGGACTGGACTGGAGATCGGGGTCTTCGTTGAGGTACACTGGTGAAGGTGAAGGTGAACTTCTACACCCGGATGATTACATGAAATTGGGACCCGAAGCGCCGTACGGCTATAAGATATACGCGGAGTTAGTGAAGATCCAGTATCCTTCTCTGTCCAACGGGAAAAAGTGTCTCATCGAGAAGGAAGGGTGGTACAGAACGGCGAAGATTCCCATCACGGACAAGGATAATAGAGACCTTACGAAACTTAAAAGAGAATTCGGTTTCTCCGAGAGGGGTTTTGTAAAAAATTCTGAATATAACAAGTTAATAAACGAGGACTGGGACGACGGTCGTTCGGTGCTCATCATACCCTTCCCCAATTCCAAAGAGGAACCCAGGTTCGAGAAGGTTCACTCGAAATCAGCATGAAGTGGACAGCCTGTCGTGGAAATATTCACAGAATTTCTTGAGCTTGGGGAGGATGTCGTCCTTCCACATCGCGTCGTCCCTCTCGACGATGTGCAAACGCTGCTTTCCACCGTGCCTCTCAGTCACCTTGATAGAGCTGGCGTCGATCATTTGCATGTAGGTCTGGTACTTGGGTACGTCATAGTCCGGAACGTTTTTGAAGCCTTTGGTACGGTTCACAGTCAAAAGTATAGTCTTTGACCCGTCATCATTCTTCTGCACACAGTCGATTTTACCCCTGATTTGATAGAGTGTTCCTTTGATGGTAAAAATCGGGTACGTCTGGATGTCTTTCATCGAAAACACCTCGGATCCCTTGGTGGTGCGTAGCAGGGTCGAGAAGTAATCCTTGGCGACAAACTTTTCACGGTCGTCCATAGACCGATGACCATTGATCTTGTTCACCACGGAGGTGATCTTTTCGTTTATCGCGGCACCGCCTTCGGATTTGAAGGCGCTCACGTCCTCCAAAATATTCATAAACTGACTGTCGGACTGTATGATATTCAGTGCTTCGTTCTCCCTGGTCATCCCAGTGAAGGTCGAAGCGCTGTTTCGTTTCCACACATCATCGATGAGTTCGGAGATGGTGGTGTTGAAACCACTGCCGACTGCGGTGGGAACTTCGGACGTCCTTATGTTTATAGTCTTGGACTCGATGGGTTTGAAAGTCAACGGTCTGTCGTTCTGGAGAATGTGATTGTACACCGCACCGGTGGCCAAGGCATCCTCCAACGAGTTATGTGCTCCATCGAAATGACGCCTGAAGATCTGGTGAAACACATTCTTCAACGTGAAAGGACCTCTGAGGTAGGAGGTACGTTTGGCGAGTTTGAGCGCGCACACGACGTTGTACTCCTTTTCGTCAAACGGTAAGCAGCCGGTGCGGATCACCTCCGATCGGAGGACGTTGATATCAAACTTAGAATTGTAGGCGACGACCGTGCGGACCGATCCAATAAATTTCACAAAGTTTAGGTAGACTTCCGCGAACGGTTCGCCAATCTCTTTCAACTTATCGAACGTCAGACCGTGTAGTTCGATGGACTTTGCACTGATTTCATCAAACGTGCCGTCAGGTAGGATGTACTTGTTGAACGTATCCTCGACCTTGCCATCGGCGGAGAATCGCGCGGCGGAGAGTGACACCGCCCGACACGTGTCGTAACGGTCAAGGGTATCATGGGCGTTACCCGCACCTTTCTTGGGTAGACCGCTGGTTTCGAAATCGAATGCGACGAATTCCATTATAGTTCACATAATAATAATGTCAGTAGTCTTTATGTGTTTTCCATTTTTTAAACGTCGGTATCAAAAGGTTAAAGACTTTAAAAAATCACTACCCTGCTCTTGTGAAATTTGTGGCGCGAGTTTCGATACTATGGAGGATTTAATTGGACATATGGTCCTTCATAGTACGGAAGATATTAACAAGGCTATACGTGTAGGGTATGGAACGGTCCGGTGCAAAAGGTGCTGGTATCCATTCCCGACGGTGGCCTCGATGGAAGAGCATCATTGCGTCACGATTATCCAGGGTTTATCACCCACGTGCAGTTCGGACAGTCTTCAGTCGGTGGTCATTCATGGAGACGATTTGTAACTACAAAATGTTTTCATCATGGATGCGTCCCTGAAAGTCGTGTTGATGCTCGGGTACAACACTTCGAACTGACCATTCTTCATCCCACCCATGGTCATGACTTTATTATGTTTGTACGAATCGACGAGGCCCTTAGATTTATCCATCCACGCGGTGAAGGCTGTACACGAATCTTCGGGGAGACCGTCTATGAAAGTCTTAAAATCTTCCCGGCTCGCGTCGACGTGTCCACCCGAAATGTATTCCTTTGTGACGGCTTCGTCGACGTTGAACGTCTCTTTGTAATTCGTGATGAAAGGTCGGAGAGATTCGAAAGACTGGCCGAGCTGGACAGCCTTTACCGTCTTAAGAAAATGCGGTTCAGTCCCTGGGATCATTCCCGTGAAGAAACCGCCACCCGCGGCAATCGACGATGAACAGCACATGGCGAGGAGCACGAGAGCCATTTATGGTAAGGGAATATTTTTTTTCTCGTCATATTACAAGTATGAAGTTAGTATCCAGGATAAACCGGGTATACAGAGAGATGGCTGCGAAAAAGAGGAAGAAGAAGACGAGCGCTCGAAAGACCCCCAAGACCCCTCCCTCCACTCCGCGGAGCCGAAAGAGTCCGACTTTAAACAGGCTCCGCGCTGCGCGCAATACCCTCCCCAAAAACCTGAAGACCCTGCGTAACAGGGCCACCAACCTGACGCCCACTGTCCGCCTCATCGGTGCCAAGCCGGCGTTTAGACGAGTGACCAACAGGATTAAGAACTGGGAATCCAGAAAGTTTCGTTAATTTCTAAACGTATAGTAAATGAACCAGGCCAAATTATCAAGAGCTGTTAGGATGAAAAGGATGAAGATGCGACGCGCCACCACTAAAAAGAAGACGACCCCCCGCGCGCCGCCGTCATCTCCGCGCACCAGCCCTAAACGCGTGACATTCCGTGGCAGGACACTCCCCCCTCCCGGAACACGTCTCATGGGTCTTAAACCATGGATGAGGAAAGTCAGTCTTCGTCGTCGTCAATAAAGTATTCCTCCTCTGCAGCTTCTTCGTTGACATCATCATCATCAGGCTCGATATCCATAGGATTATCCTCCTCGACTTCTTCCGACACGAGTGGTTTATCCTCTTCTACGGGTTGTGGAGGTGGCTTCCACTTTTTTACTTTTTTAACAGGGTCCTTATCGAAGATTTTCTTGAGGATGTCAGGAACTTTCTTAACAAATGCCAGCCTCTTTTGTTCACATTTTTTTATGTTTGTTATAAAATCGTCACTGAAACCCCTCGCCTTGTAGGCTTGAATAACGAGTTTCAGTGGGGGTATCACAGCCAGCTTGTAGTACTGTTCGTATAAAATCAAAAAATGCGGGACGATTTTTATTCGGACCACGCCACTCTTCAAAATTTTGAAGTTTACGTAGATTCGATCAACGAAAGACAATTCCGGTTCGACAACCACATCCTTGACTGGCGATGGTATGTGCGGTGGAAAAGTGGGTTCGACGAAGGGTATACCCATTTCCTCATTGTTTCGTTCCAGCGCCTTGAGGTAAGTGTCTTGATACAAAACTCTCTGCTTCTTGAATTCGTAAATGTCAGTGGGCGGTGGGTTCAAGATACGATGCAGAAAGGTCCCCTCATTCGGGGGTTCGGTACTGATCGTTAAGGGTCTATCGCGCTTCGACGGTTGGATGAACATTATCACCTTCGGTGGTGACCCTTTCCCTAGGCTTACAAAAAAAGTCTAGTTCACATCGTATGACCTCGGCTGATTGTTGATTGACGTGTGTATGGTACGGTCCCCAAATTTCGATAACCTTTCGTTCATTATCATACCAAAGGTAATCGAGTTGTAACTTCTGCGTGAGCCAATAAAATCGCTTACCGGTTTTTCCCAGGAAAGAGAACATTTGTTTTTCCGTGTAGTCGGACACGTCCATCTGGGAGTAATGCGCGGTCGGCGGCGTGTAAGGAGCCATCGACTCTCTTTAATTTACTGGCCTCTATTTGTTTAAGTAATATTCGCACGTGCTTTTGTGAATAGACCTGTCTATCGTTCTTCTTATCATTCTTAGTTACACGCTTCCGCTCCATGGTTACATCGGGGGTTAATCCTCTATATCACTTTCTGTTTCGTCAACGAGGGATTCATCCTCACTGTCACTCTCGGCGCTGTCTGAATAGACGTAATCGTCGTCGTCGGATTCGTGGTACTCCACGTAGTGATCCTTCTCCTTCAGGAAGGATCCAGTGTCCTCGAGTCGATCGGCGAGATACGAGGAGATGTCATCCTTGGAGATGGTTTGTTGTTCGGAGGAGAAGCAGAAAGTACTCTTACTTCGCTTTTGTAAGAAATTAACGGTCACGGAATCGTCATGGTCGTCGACTATCTTGGCGATGCGTCCACCTACGTCGATGATCATTGTTGACAGGGATACATTTTTAATCTTTAATTACATCATGATGGAAGGCTTGAAGGTCGCTGGGGTGAACTACATATCTCGAACGATCACGGAAAACGACGCGGTGATGTTCGACATAGATGATACACTGATTTTCACCGATGGTCGACCTAACGTACCCATCATCGAACTCCTGTACATAGCGACTCTGAAGGGTTACAAAATAATAATCATAACAGCGAGGAGTGGGAGTCCCCGGGTGATAGATTTTACGGTCAATCAACTCAAGGAGTACAACATAATGTACGATTACCTAGGATTTACCAGCCCGGAAACGAAAGGTATTATGAAAAAGAAACTTCCGTACAATTTCATCCTATCGGTTGGCGACATGCCCACGGACTTGACCGAGACGCAACACTGGATTAACACTTCCACCTTTTACTGCAGTTGAGGCAAGACACATACGTGGTCATAGGCTCATCCGCCGAGCGCGTCTGTAGCTGATAATACGTAGTCTTTTTACTCTTACACTTCTGACAGGTGAAGAACCCAACCAAATCCTCCTTCGCCTTTCGAATCAGGTACTCCTTTTGCATCTCTTTATGAACCGCATCCTCCACACTTTTCGCGTACACACCCTCTGGTTGAAGTTGTTCAGGACGCATCGCAACGACTTCAACCACTGATATTTCCCGTGTCTTTACCTTTTCTAGTAGGCACCCGTTCGAATTGAGTGCATTTTTTACGAACAGAAACTTGTGTTTGTAGATGTTCGTAAACTTGTGGTTATCCCAAGCTGCGACCCCTTTCTTAGTGTTTTCGATCGTTTGTTTCGCGTGGCGGGTGATGCATTTCTCCAGGTCAGAGCACAAGGTGTCACCCACTTCGAGACCAAATATGGTCGAAAACTGATCGATCACGTACTGTCTCATAGGAGTCTCCATCTTTACTTAAAAATAAGTATCGTGTAATCTTTATGTATGATTTAGATCCGGAGCGTGCTTATAGACTTTCGAAATCTGGATTGTCGACCGTTTCTCTTATTTTCATATACGCACACCTGATAGGTGACTGTCAGGTGTTTGTGTTTATTTTTAATCTGTACACCTTGTTCACCAACATTATCTGTTTGAAATACGACTTCACCCCACCCATCTTGTTTCTCGGCGTAGAGAACGTGATAACCCTCTCGAGTTTCATGTGCATAGCCGGGAACACAGAGGACGACGCGGGTATGAGCAACTACGAAATAGTCGCGGTGGCCACTGGAATACTCTGGGGAATTCATACCAGCCACGTGACCTACCTCATGACCAAATCATCAGAGGGGGTAGACCCTTACGCCTCGTTCCTCAGGTTGGAAGATGAGTTCTGATCCAGGCGGCTGCGGGAAAAAAATGTCAGGATATACTAAAACAAACAAAATGGCAATCCAAACTCGTCGTCAAAAGTTAGCGGCGGCAAAGAAACGACTCAAGCTCCCCTTGCCCGGTGGGCTGGCCCGAGGGCTGCGCCCCATGCCTCATCACAAGAGGGGCAAGAAGTCCTACAAGGCTGGTAACATCCTGAAGGAGCTTTCTATTGGTAACACACCTTGGGTCGGGAAGCGTATATCTATGCCTTACCGTCAGTACAGGTCAGTGACTTCCGGTCCCACCGGACAAGCCAAGTATGGTCCCACTGACAAAAGGATGATCCGCACGCGTACGACGCGTATGGTTTCTCGTCGTTGCCAATCAAAAAAGCAGTGCAAGGATTGGGCCGATAAGTACGGAGGCAAAATGACGTACATCAAGTACGCAAAGAAGAAGTTTTACCGTAACTCCACGGCACTCGCAGCTCGTAAAGACTATAACAAGGCCGAATCTAGGGGAGGACGCGGTTTCATCCAAAGTTACCGGAAGGCTATGAAGGCCGCTAAGACCCGCCCCGCCTCGCCCGCCGTGACCCGACGCTCCGCCGCCGCCAACGCCCTTCGCCGCTCGGTAGCCGTGAAGCGCAAGCGAAACAACGGGATGAACAAGTCGTTGATCATCTCCGGTAAG
>Ga0181410_1000843_pt1 | contig 13223 bp, 11 predicted proteins | sample 33SPOviralmetaG_FD_130112 | JGI IMG/M metagenome (GOLD analysis project Ga0181410, IMG submission 130112) | Marine viral communities from the oligotrophic San Pedro Time Series (SPOT) site, San Pedro Channel, CA, USA - 33 SPOT_SRF_2012-06-20 | ecosystem: Environmental > Aquatic > Marine > Strait...
CACTATAGGATTTTGGATTAGGTCCGGCCATTGCTGCATTTATACCTGTTGGTATTAAATATCCATTTACCGCGACATTCATAGTTGATCTATTAGCTCTATCTGAACCACTTTCAAGTAGTATAGGTGTATTAAACGTATCTATATTAGCTCTAAATAAAAATCTTTCAGGATCACCCCAATATGAACGAGCAGCAAATTCTATTGCTTCTACTATTTCATTTGCTTGAGTTGTATAATCAGTAAATACAGATAATGTATAATTTAAATCAATATAATCAGGAATTACACCTAAAATATAAGATTTTTCAACTTTTTGATCTCTTAGTACATTAAAATTATCATATATATTATTTCTAGAATATTGGGTTTCAAAATATTCTACATTATTTACTCTATTTCCATCTAATTTATTACCTAAAGTATTATTTTTTGAAAAATTCTCTCTTTTAATCATAACAAGAGGAACCATTGTTTTTCCATCTTTATCCCTATAAAAACCATCAGCTTGCATAGATTTCCATCTTTCAGGAGAACCATATATTACTGGTACTTCAATTTGTCTATTATTTAAAGTAACTGTTGGTTTAATAACATTTTCTAAATAAAATACCATTGCATTATCTATATCTTCTAAACCTATAGAAAATGATTTATTTTTAGTATCATCTTTTAATGAAACTTGTGTTGCTCTATTAAATTCAGGTTGACCTGGTTTTAATACAGCTGATTCAACGTCATTAGGATTGCCTGCTGCCTCTACTTTTGTATCAGGGTTAACATATGGTTCAGGCATTTTAGCCATAAACTCTCTTCTTGTATATGGTCTAGGTTTAAATTCCATTATAATCTTTGTTCTTTAATACCCCATTTTTCTGGTCTTGACCAGTAACAATTTGCTATTATTGAATGACTTTCTCCAAAGTCATCAACTGTTTCACTATACGGATATGAAGGATCTTTACCAACTACTAATTGGTTCTCTACTAAATTATTAACTTCATAATAATTTTCATTCCATAAAATAACATCACCAATTTCAGGTACTACATTTTGTTCAACTAAATCATACCTAAAAAATCTAGCTGATAGTATTCTGTTTCTATCTACTCCAAAATCATCATCTGTTACAGTTTGTTCACCTCTATCCAGCAAACATTTAATTAAAACAGGGCCTATTAACGTTTTATTTTGCGCTTCACCATAAACATTAGCAGGCGTATCATCAAGTTTTACTTTGTAGTATCCAACCTGTTGTTCGATGATTCTATGAAGTAATTCAGTATTTAATCCTCGAAATAATCTAACGTCTCTTGCTTTTCCGTATAATGCCATATCATGCTATATAAATTGGGATTGGTACTTGATCTAATGTTGTAGCCATAGCGGTTGCTTCTTCAGCTTTTCTTTGTAATTGATTTCTTCTAGAATTTTCATCTAAATCAGCTCTTAATTTTTCTATTAAGGCAGCTTTCATATCAGAAGCCGAAGATAATAAAGCATCTTGATTTAAAGTAACTTCAGCACCAGGAATCGGAACCTGGGAGTATTTACCTCTAATATATCCTAATAATTCTTTTGCTAAAGCTAAAGTATATTCAAAAATCCAATACCTACCAGGAGCATTTATAAAATTATAATCTGGGTTTTCATATGGAACTGTAGACATATCTGTTACTAGATTGCTTCCTGAGAATTGAGGTCTAATAGGTGAATTTCTTTCATCTACTAAAATATATTGAAAACGTAAACACCCTCCATCATCTTTTGGAATAGGGAATATTTTTAATTTATTATTTACTAGTTCAAATGAAAATGCAGATTTTCTAATAGTATCATTTAATTCAATAGCTTGAATTACAGAAACATCATAATAAATTGGCATTAATAAGAAATTAATCGCTGGGGAATAATTTCCAAATCCAAATACATCTAATAATTGTTGAGATCCATATCCCGTACCAGCATAAGGATCAAAATATCTTACAATTGCGGGGGTATTTTCATAAAAAACACGTTTTACTTCAATTGATCCTGTAATACCCTGACTATCTTTCCATTCATTTAAATCATAATCTTGTTGATTAGAAACTAGTTTTACTGATCCAGAATACCAATCTATATAACCACCAGCACCTGCTTCTGATCCATAATCTTCTGCTATTCTAATTATATTACCTAAATTGGGTTGAATAACTGATCTATTTAATGAAGAGCCAGTATCATATGCCTCTAAAGTTATAAAGTTATTTCTTATTTGATATAAATAAAGCTCATTACCATATGTAGTTACCGCTTCTTCAAAACAAGCATAAAGTGACCCACTACCCATTTCTATATCAACAGTAGGATATCCTAAACGAGTAGCACAAAATTGTGCTACTTTATCAGCATCTGTTTTAAATTGGGATTCATTATCATAAAACCCAAAAGGGGTTTGGCCAGGGGAGAAACTAGAGGTTCCAGTCCATATTATAGGTACTTGTTCTGCCATATTATTTTATATATAAATATTAAATACTTATGTTGTTGCAATGATATATTCTATTGCAGCACTACTTCCAGTAGGAGGTGATACAGGTTCAACTTTTATTGAACTTATATCTCCATAAGAAAATACAGCATCACTACCTGATAAAATACTTCCTGTAATATTAGATGTAGATAACATAAATGAATCACCTGCAGTAACTTTAAAGTTTAATTGTTCAGTTGAAGAAGAAACTTTTAGATTAATTGAAGATGTTGTATCAATATTAGTTATTCTAGCATATTTTAAACTGCTAGTTACAAATGTTCCTGCCCCATTAGCATCTGATAATTCAAATATAGTAGTTTCAGATCCAGAAATTGTATTTAAAATTCTATTATCGGTATAATTAATACCTGAAATAATTTTATTTACTTGAGATCCTCTTTCAACACCATTTAATTTTATGTTTTCTATAATTTGTACGGTAAAATCAGCCATGAGTTATTTTTGATTATAAATATTTACCTTTTTTGTGCTCCACTACTACCTGCAGTACCTACGATAGTTTTTTTATCATAAGCATCATTGTAATAATTAATTAAATCTTCTACTATTTCATCTCTATTATTGGTTAATAAAGTTACAGATTCCATATTTTTAACTCTTTTTGCGGCATTATATAAAAATTTAAATCCTGAATCAGATTTATTTTTTAAATCTACCTGAAATGTATCTCCACATACTATCATTTTAGAATTTTTACCTATACGAGTAACAATCATTTCCATTTGTTCATGGGTAACATTTTGAGCTTCATCTACTATTACTAATGAATTTGAAAATGTTCTACCTCTCATAAATGATACAGGTACAATTTCTATTTTTTCATCTTGTATATGTTTTTCTATTTTTGATTTATCATAAAGAAGATACATATTTTGATAAATTGGTTGAACCCAAGGATCCATTTTTTCTCTCATATCTCCGGGTAAAAAACCAATTTCTTCTTTTGATACTGTAGGACGAGTAATGATAATTTTATCATATATTCTTCTGAATAAACCATCAAGCGCTATATTACAAGCTAATAATGTTTTTCCAGAACCTGCTTGACCAGCTAAAAGAGTTATTGTATTATCTAATATTATTGCTTTTGTTAATTTTTGTTCTTCGTTAAGGGGGATTTTAAATTTTATAGGATTTTTAGGTATTCTTTTTTGTTTATAAACTTGGTCAGTATGAGGTTTACTTGACATAAACTATTATTTAATTAAACAATCAGTTAAAAACGTTCAAGTATAAATATAAAAAACCCGCCTTAACAAACGGGTTTTTCTTAAAAAATATTTTAACTATTTATTATCTTAATATAGTAGTTCTTGTTGTTGGTTCTGAATTTTGTGCCGCACCATAAGTTAAATCAGCACCTTCTTTATCATCAGCATCTATAATATGACCACCAACTCCAGGATATACACTATATCCAGGTTTTTCTTGTGTCCAAAGTGCATTTGGAGGGAATGTTAAAGTATCATTTGAATTTGTAACAAATGCAGCTGAATTTATAGTAATTCTTGAACCTGAATTTTTGCTACCAAAGAAATTATCTGGTAAATCTAAAGTATCACCTTCTGTAACGTAAATACCTGCAAATCCATTTCCACCTGGTAAAGCTCTTAATGCAGTTAAAGCAAGTGATGGATTAACTGTACCTGAAACTATCCATACAGCGGATGATGAAGGATATAATCTATTTGAAGATGAGAAAAATGCTGATGCTGAGAAACTTCCACTATAAGAACCTGAGTTTAAGTTTGTAAATGTAGATCCCCCATCTTTACCAGAGGCAGTAACTTGACTAGCCATAGTTAAAGCATCAAAACCATCATCAGTATCATTATCTCCAGTTGTTGAACAAGCGATAAATGTAGATGTAATTTTAAATGTTTGGCTATTATTTCCTTGACCTGTAATATTTAATACATCTATTGTATCAATTGGATTAGTAAATGGATTACCATTACCATCTATAGTTTGATCAGCAGCTAATTTAAAAGAATCTGCTGTTGAATCTGTATTTTCTAGTACATAATAAACTCCTCCATCTGTAATCCCTGTAGCTACTGTTCCACCTTCTGCTGAGTATTGAACTAAATTACCTCTTTTAAATAAATTAGTACCACCAGTATATTCAATTGCATTTGTTTCTGTATCAATAGCACTAGTTGGAACTACTATTGACATAGAATCTATATTAGATTGAGAATAAGCAAAAATTAGGGCATCATCTGCAACGGATTCATCAGTATAACCAAATATTACTTCTGAATTTACACCACCACCATTTCCATCATTATTTGCAATATAAGCTGGAACTCCTATAGCATCTGGATCTACTTCAACATCTCTATCAAATAATATTACTACTTCAGCTTGATCAACTACACCTGTAAATCCAGTCATGTATCTATAAAATTGAGTTGAACCAGCACCATCTACTCCTATAAAGTTAGTAACATTTACTATTTGAGCAGTATTACTACCACCACCAGATCCTGCACCTGAACCAGCTGATCCTCCTTGAGCATTTATTAATGCTTCATTATGTTGGGAAATTTGATGAAGACTTTCTTCAATTACTATGGTTTGAGCTAACAAAAGTTTGTTATAAAGCTCAATAGCTTTTTTTTCGGATAAATTTTTATTTTCATTTAGATTCCTCCAGATTTTCCAATCTGGTAAGTCTGTTGTGAAGTGTGCCATATTTTTTATTGCTTAATTCTACATCGATAAATATATATAAAGATAAAAAAACCCGCCTTAATAGACGGGTTTTCTTTTAAATAGTATTAGTATTTAACTAAAATGTTATTATATTACATCTAAGTCACCAACAAATACTTTTCCATAAAATTCAGGTCTTACCATTTTCTTAGCATATCTAGTCATAATACCTTTTCTTGGAGTGAAGGTGTTAGGATCGTACACTAATGGTGTCATGATTAATGGAATATATGGAGCATAAACAGCACCACTTTCTAGGAATTGATTTCCTCTAAAGCCCATCAAGATTGTGTTTTCAGTCATGTATGGGTTTTTGTACACTTTGTATCTACTATTTAGAGCACCAATCTTCTGTACACCGAAAGCGTAAGTAGATTTAGAAACATCTCCATCACTATCAGCAGCGAATCCTGGAATAGATTCTAGTACTGTAGCAACTGTTGGAGAAATTACCATGAAATTTGCTCCACCTCTTAGTGTTCTTTGGTGGATTTCATTACTAATTTTCTGTAGTTTAATACCTAGTGTTTGGAACCAGCTCATTTGAGTATAATATACACCAGCAGTGTTAGAATCAAATGCATTACCTGCATTATTTAGTTGATTTCCAACTTTAGCTGACCATACTTCTGAAATAGGAGCGTTTTCAATTAACATTGAAAGAATTTCAAGATCAATTTCCAATGAGATGTATTCTGAAAGAATTGAAGTTAATTCAGCTTCAGCATCTAAACTATGGAATGCATTTAAATCTTGAGAAAATTCTGGTGTCCATTGAGCTTTTAGCTTTCTAGTTTTCGCAGAAATAGTTTCTGATCTTAACTGAACATTAATATCTGGGATAACAATATTAGGGTTATCACAAGAATCACAGCTTTCACTTGATAGTGAGTTAGGAACAGCATTTGTGCTTCCAGCTTCAAAATCACCTCTAGCATTAAAGTTAGTTTTCTTATTATAGAATATACTACCTGTACCATTAGCTAAATGAGCAGCGGATGCACTAAATACAAATTTAATAGCACCACCTGATTCAGTAACAGATGTAAATGCTGGTAATTGAGCAGCAATTTTTGCTTTTTCACCATCTACAGTACCTGAAGCGAATACAAATGCTTGAACAGCGTTCATATCAGTTAAGGCATCGTTTAGGAATAAAGATCCTGTTTGAACTGTAATAGTTTTAATTGCGGCAATAGTATTACCTACAACAGCAGCAGCAGAAGCTGAATATGTTGCATCAAAATTTACATCTTTCCAAGATCCTGATTTTACTGTAAATCCATTTGAAGCTGAGAATTGGTTCATTGAGTAACCATATCTTCCAGCGCCATATAGACCACCTGAAGCTGCGTTTCCGAAGTTTTGAGTTAAATTACCATAAAGTGAGTTACCATTTACAAATGGTTTTTTAGTATCACCATACTGGAAATCTAGATAAAATACTAGACCAGCAGGTAAAGACATAGGCTGTACAGAAACAAATTCTTTAGCAGCGATTTGCCCAAATACTTTACGTACAAGAGGCAATGCTACAGCAGCATATTGTCCACCAGTTCCGTCGGTCCATGAACCTCCAGTACCAGTAGTTGAAGCTTCAACAACAAGTTGTTTAGCTTGGTTTTCAAGCATGATTGCCATGTTAGATTTATCAGTATCACTACTGATTCCTTCTAGCAACCCTGACTTATTCCACTTTCCAGCAAGTTTAGCAGCATCTTTTTGCACTGACTTGTATGGATTAGCGGTTTCTAATAGTTGATTTACTACGTTTGACATTTTAATGTTATTTTAAAATTGTTAATAATTAAATTAGTTGATTATACCAGCTAATTTTTGCATTCTGGAAACAAAATCATTTCCTTCAACAATTGGTTGCTTTTTAGTTGATACACCTGCTGCTTTAGAAGCAAATCCTCTATTTTCTTGGATTGACTTTTTAGCTTCAGACGTAATAGCGTCCTTAATTGTTTCAAAAATATTTTTGACTTCCTTAACTGATTCTGCACGATCGAAAGCGTTGATTACTTTAACTTTTTGTGCTTCAGTAAGAGTTTTGTTACGGAATAATTTATTTACATAAAGAAGTTTCGCATTTAAAAGATTTACTTCATTAAGTTCAGTTTTTAAAGTTTTAATTACTTCAATAGCTTCATTTAATTCAGATTTGTCCTCATAAGTCGGTTTTTTACGGCTCATTTCGTCCATGTCATCTTTTTTAGCTTCATCCATGTCGTCTTTAGATTTAGCTTCGTCCATATCTTTGTCCTTAGCTTCATCCATGTCTTCATGGTGTTTTTCAGAAATTTCAATTTCTTCTTCATCAGAAGTCATTTCTATTTCTTCTTCTCCACCACCCATTACGTCTGTTATAACGTCACGGATAATGTCTCTGAGTTCGTCTACTGTAATTTCACCAACCTCATCTTCGTCATCAGCTTTACCAGCTTCTTTGCCTTTTTCGTATTCATATTTGTCTACGTCAGCTCTTTCTGCTTCAGATTCTTCGTTAGTTGTTTCAGTATCAACTGCTTCACTTGTAGTTTCAGCAGCTTCTAGCTCAGCTAAAAGTTCATCTAGATCGATTTCTTCGATTGCTCCTTCTTCAACGTCCTCTTCGAATTTTTCTTTTTCGATTTTACGAGTTACGCTTCTGACAGAAGAATCTCTTTTACCATCTAAATAACCTTCTTCTTCCGCATCTGTTCTAGCATCTTCATCCATATCTTCAGATTTCTCTTCATCCATATGTTTGTCGATACTTTTAAGTGCTTTTTTAACATCTTTTTCAGCGTCTTCAATTCCATCTTCATAGCCTTCTTCTTCCGCATCCGTACGAGCGTCTTCATCAAGGTTTTTGTCGATTTTTTTCAGAGACTTTTCGATGTCCGCTTTAGCGTCTTTGATACCATCTTCGTATCCTTCTTCTTCAGCGTCAGTACGAGCATCTTCCTTTACAGTATTTTCATCTGTATCGTGTTTTGCTTCGTCCATGTCGTCTTTTGCTTTTTCTTCATCTAAATCTTCACTTTCTTCTTGAAGTTTCTTTTCAAGCATAGATTGGATTTGAGGAGTAAAAGCTTCTTCTAATGCTAGCTTAGCGTTGGCAAGAGCCGTTTCACGGATCTCCTTAGCTTCAGCGACAGCATCGTTGAAAAACTTAGTGTTTGACATTTTAATAAATTTAATGTGAGATTACTTATTGGGAAGTAATATAGGGTTTTATATCTTGAGGGAGATATTATTGAGAATATCTATCTTATCTGTAGATAAATATATAGAAGTTTAAAAAAAATGAGGGAAATTTAACGAAGACAACAAATTCCTGACTGAGTGCAAATTATGTCAGATATAATTTCGTTTAATCTTTTATATTTAGTAGCTGTTTTAGGATTATATCCTTCATTTAAACCAACTGGTCTTACAAATGCACCATGAGTTGATGGTGTTGATACAAAATCCCAACATAATAATTCAAAATCATCTTGTACTTCTACTCTACCTTCACCTAATGGTTCAACTGAACCCATACCTCTTGAAGAAATACCAACTGTAATAGCATTATTAAATAACTCTCTTAATATATTTCCTGATGGAGTAGGTAAAACTTCAATTTTACCCATTAAATCGTTACCGTCCCAATATAATTCTTTGATATTATGGGAAGCATTTTTTAAATTTATTACTGCTGATTCTGGGTGGTCTAATTCTCCTAATGCTCTATTTTCAGCAATAGGACCTTCAATATATTTATCAACTTCTTTTTTTAAAACTTCATATGGGTAAGTTCTCCCATTATGGTTAAATTCTTCAGCACGTTGAACTAAACCTTCTACAACCATATTTTTATTCCCCCCAACACCTTCATTAATATGAGATTTTTTAGGAGTAAATACAGAATATTCTATTAATAATGATTTCTTCATTATTTATTATTATTTATCTGCTATTTTAATGTATGCTTTTGGATCTTTTTTCTGTAGTTCAAGAGCAGTTGCCGCATCAGGAGCTTCTATAGTTTCATTATTAAATCCTTTAATAGAATCTAATTGAAATTCTCCATCACTTAAATCCATAAGACTTTTTTTTAGTTGCTCTTTAGATAAATTACCTTCCCTCCATTGAGCTATTTCATCTGCAATTGCAGTTTTTGTATATTTATCCATAGCTTCATTTACATCTTCTTTTTCTAATCTGCGCGCTTCTACTCTATCTTTTAATTCGTTAATATCAACCTCATACCTTTTAGCATATTTTTCGTAAATAGCATCACGAGCCCTTCCTAATTCAGCAATATCATCAGGAGTAGCTTCATTAGTATCATACTTGTCGGCATACATAGTGTAGGTTTGTTCATCTAAAAAAGATGTTTTACCTTCCTTCATAATCTTGCCATTAGTTTTCTTTAAAGCTTCAATAGATTTTTTATTAACTTCAATATCATACATACTATCGCCTTCCATTTGGTAAGCTACTTTCTTTTGATAATATTGGGCATCTTTTGTAAGATTTTTTAATACTTTTTTAGAAGCTTTTTTAACATTTTCGGTAGTTAAATCTTCTTCCATCCAATCACCAACAGCATTATTAGCCATATTTAATTCATAATCTAATCCTCTTGAATATTCATAAGGATTAACCATGTCTATAGTTTTAGCAATAATTCTTACCCCATCTTTGTAAGATTCTTCAATCTTTTCATCTTTATTTGATTGATAATTAGATGTATCTAGGATTTTTTTGTAAAGATCTTTTATTTCCATGTATATAAATATTTACTCTCTTTAAAAGCTAAAGAAATATTGTTTATTCTGTTAGTCCTTTAATACGGTTAGTTAATTCTTGTAATTTTTCTGAAATGCTACCAAGAGCATTTTTAGTACGTTTTAAATATGACATACCTTCATTACTTTGTTTTAATTCATTTTTCATTCTTTCAGTATGACTAACGATTTTTAACATTTCATTCATTCTCTGTCTAATTTCTCTAACTGCTCTATGTATTTGTTCAGTAGGAGTACGAAGTTTAGCTTCTTTTTTAAATCTAGAATATCTTACTTCTTGTAAATCATCTCTTTTATCCATTACGGCAGGATATTGATCTTCAAAAGCGGATACGATTTCGTCTTGAACATTTTCGTCTCTAAGACTTATAATCATTTGTGCAAAATTAACAGCACCAACAAATTTAACTATGTTGTTTAATTTATCTTTAGAAACACCTAATCTTTCGTTTAATGATTTTGCTACACTATAAACAACCATTGGTTTATTACCATATCCTTTTTGAATATCTACTTTAATTTTCCCATTAGATAATCTCTCAACTTCCTGTTTAGTATCTATAGGATTTTCATTTGCGTAGTAAAAGTTATTTTTAATTTTACCAGACGAACCTTGTGGTTGGTTAAAATTTTTAACTAAGTCTCCTTTATCATATCCAACACCACCTATATTTACTACATTCCTTGAAGGACTATAATAAACATTCATTTTTGGGTTTGCATCTAAAATAACTTGAGTAAGATATTTGTAATCAACTTGCTCGTTTATGTTTTCGTTTGTTCTAAACCTTTTATAAGCATCAGGATAATTTTTTCTAATATGAGTTCTATATCTATTAAATACATTTCTTACTTCATCACTTAAACCATCAATAGTAGTATCATCTGTTTTTACAGCTAATGTATTTAAAGTACTTCTTAATTCTTCAAATTCTTTATATACTGTGTCGTAAGCAGGTACATAATTAACTTTCCATTGAATTGCTCCAGTTGTTTTATCTATATCTGTTACAGTATATTTTACTCCTTTATCAATATCGGTATCACCAACTTTAAGTTTATTGCTTTTATCTGCAAATTTTGCTAATTCTGATACAGCAGCGGCATCTTGTGAATCCATATCATATCCTGTATTATCACCAGCATTAGCTTGACTATCTGTAAAATCTGTTACTGGATTCCATTTTTTGTATTTTTTATCCTCTTGACTATTAATACCAGCAAGATATTGGTCAATTGACTTTTCAAATAATTTAACGTAATCTATTGCTTTAGATTTTCTATTTGGAATAGAAGGACTAAGTGTAGTAAAAGGTTCAGAAACATCTACTTGTTTTGAAACAGGTGATGTTTTAGCTATACCTAATTGACCTTGTCTTAATTTAGACCAATTTGGACCTTCTTCTGTTTTTTTCTTTTTAAATGCTTTTGCAGTAGCGTATTGTGCACCTATACCTGGTGCAAAAGAAGCACCAGTACCTGTGGTGCTCATTTCTTTTTTTATTCCCTTAATTTTTAATTTTTTCATACTATTTCAATTTCCTTTGAAAGTTCAAGATATTGCAATAAAGCAACTAAATGATCATCTTTCAAATTTTTGGTTGTCAAAATAGGATTGATTAGGTTTATAACTTCTTGTATTTTTATTTTAAGAGCAGGGTCTTTTATTTTACCAACATTTTCCTTTAATACTTTAGAAATAATGTTAAATTTATTATTTAAGAATTTTTTTAATTTAGGTGCATCGGTTGCACTATTAATATATTCTTTTAATACTTCTTTTTGTTCTTTGGTTAATTTATCAAACTTTGTATTATATTTTTCTAGCATTATTTTATATGCTAAAGAACGTGTACCCTTATCCATTGTAGTTAATTCTTCAACTAATGGAGATAATGATATTTTAGAATCTGGGTTAGAAGTGATATGTTCTAAAATAGTAATTTTAGATGTGATAATAGATTCAGGGTTTCCAAACTTTTTATTATTATAAGATTCAAATAATATATAAGTTGAAGCTAAAAGCTTATAATTTTTAATTTTAGCTCCGAAAAAATCACTAATATCGAAATGTGTTTTTATTTCTTTTATTAGATTGTATTTTTCCTTTGAAAGTTTATCTCTATCTAACTTTCTAGATAAATCAAGTACTGTAGATAGTATTGATTCAGCTTTACCTTCTGATAAAGATATTGATCTATTTAGGGTTTGGTATAATTTATTTTCATTGGCTAACTCACTTTTAGTAAAATATTTTTTTACCAAACTCGCTGCCTTTGAATTACTATTGGACATAGTATCCGATGTAATTTTTCGAACCAATAATTCAAAAAGAACACCAGTGTTTTTATACTTGTTGTGTTTCATTTTCATAAGTAGTGCGCTACTGTCTATAAATATTGAATTTATTTTATTTCTTCACGTATCTGTTCTTCATCCAATAAATTTTCCTTTTCAAATAAATTTACTTGGGATTTTGGGAACATTTTCTTTAAACTGTTTTCATTTTGAGCATATATAGCTCGTGTAGAAAGATTATCGTCTTTTTTAGTTTTTTTCTTAGTTTCATTTAACCCCGGTCTATCTTCAGCTTGATTAGATGATGCCATTCTATCTGAACCTGTAACATCTTTACCAAGATTACTATCTTGTTTATTATAATCAGATGGGCTTTCAGATGGTCTCCCTTGATCTAATACAGTTTCGGGATAATTTTTATCACCAATAGCATAACCTGAGGGAACACCTTTACTTCCTGGATATCTTCCAGCTCCATATAATGAAGCTAATGAATGTGGTGTACCATATGCTTCACCAGATTCAGCGGGATCATTTCCTTCTGATTCTATTTGGTTTTCTCTAAATCTACGTTTCTGGTCTTCTACAATTAAATCTCTATATTCTTGATATTGATCTTCACTAAAGTGAAATATATTATCATAAATCCAATCAGTAGGCATTAATTTTTGCTCTAACATAGACGCTGCTAATTCCACTTTTTCTTTCATAAGTGCAATTCTTTCTTGGTCATATATAATAGATGGTGTAGTTAATGATAATTCAAAATTAGTTAATGACGCACCATCATAACCTTGTGCATATAAATGCACTAATGCAATTTTAGTTAATTCAGATACTAATATTTTTTGTATACGTTCAACAGTACGAGCAAATCTTATATC
>Ga0181410_1000845_pt1 | contig 13203 bp, 15 predicted proteins | sample 33SPOviralmetaG_FD_130112 | JGI IMG/M metagenome (GOLD analysis project Ga0181410, IMG submission 130112) | Marine viral communities from the oligotrophic San Pedro Time Series (SPOT) site, San Pedro Channel, CA, USA - 33 SPOT_SRF_2012-06-20 | ecosystem: Environmental > Aquatic > Marine > Strait...
CGAAATGCTCCCTTCTCAGTTGCATATGGAGTTCCATCTGCCTTAGGAAGATTACCAAATCCGTGACCCCATTTATCAGAACATACGATTGCAAGCATCTGACAGGTCTCTAAGGGCATCTTAACAATGTGCTTGTCAGGGAGAACCGTAGCAGACTTGTATGGGGATGGGTCCGTAACAAAGATGTTCATATCAAAAGTTTACTAACGCTAATTGAAAGTAGGAACGTTAACATTATAACAAGGTCCCATGCCCTAGTTCTAATAAAATATGGGATTGTAATCAAATCTGCAACAAAGTGTATTAGGACCCCCCAAAATGAACTGACGTGAAGAATTATAAAGTAGGCAACAATAACTCCGATGCTGCCTATAATCCTCATCCTAACTAGAGTATCATCCAAAAGTCGAATCGGGTTCAAGAGCAATATAATACTTTAGATTATACTTAGTATTAGTGAATTTAGAAAGAAGTTTAGAAGAAACAACTACATCATATGCACCAGGAATGATCTTAATATTTTCCACCTTGAAATTGAAAGAAAACTCTTGGTCAGTCTCACCAACAACAATAGCATACTGGTTAGAAGTATCATTCTTCTTATCATGAACTACCAGTTTAATAACGCCTGCTTCGCCAACGGCAGAAAAGTCTGGGAGTTGATAAACTTGTGCCGCCTTAACTAGTTTTTCAAGAGAAGCACTGTCCAATTGGAAACAAACATCTTGAGTAGGTAGAGTGATTTCTTTTTCTGGCGGAGAAACAATAACCGCAGGGTCAGCATAGAAATACTTGACGCGGCGCTTGCCTTCTTTGATACTGAGATAAGAATCTTCTTTAAAGTCAAGATCAGGGTCTTGGTGAAGACTCAGACCATTCAGAAACTGGTTGAGATCATAGATGGCAAAGTCACGGGGGAAATCTTCATTAATATCTGCTTCTGCCAAAATATTTTTAGCAACAGAGATAGTACGGAGACGATTACCCTCTTTCACCAGGATCGAGTTGTTGATGCCAGCAAAGTTCTTAAGAACAGTGAGGGTATTATCAGATAGTTTCATAGTATTGAGATTCAATTTTATCACTGAGGATAGGTTTCACGGTTTGCATTTTTATCGTTGAAATGCATCAGAAGAACAGCATAATGCAAAATCTTCATAATGTCACGACGGGCAGTGCCTTTCTTATCATATCGTGACGCATACTTGAGGATGTTGCTGCGACAGAATGCCTCACCATCACCACAAGCTTCGATAAGATCAAGAGTTTGAATCTTATCATCGCCAGCAGAATAGTGCTGGTCATATGTTCTAGTGATGTAATCTTTCAGTTCTTTAATGATTACATCTTCACTATACTTCTGTCTATTATTAGATTCAGATTTTCTATTCATATCAAGGTTAAAATTAGTCACATCTTCACCAAATCCACTTTTTACATGAGATCCAGTAAAGGTAATATGGTCTTCACCAAGAGAAAATAAACTATCATAAGGAACTGGTTGTGCTGCACCGAAAGTGATTTGATCATCACCCATACCTCCAGGCAAACCACCAAATTTAGTGATTGTATCGGGAGCAGCGTATGGATTGCCAGTTAAACTGATTCCATCATCTTCCCAGAAATCTTGACTTGAGTCACGTTGTTCATTCATAATTAAATAATCAAATAGAAAGGACCATGAGTTAGTCATATTATATCAGGAGACAACCTCTTCGTCAATGGGCATCACAAAATCAGCATCAACCTTGTCATACAATTCCAGAAATGCTTGTTTGGTTTCATCATCAAAACGATTGACACAGACTTGAATTGCCTTTCCCTTATCTCCAAAGATACTGTATGCCTTCACAATATGAACCAGTCGGCGGGTGCTGATGATCTCCTCAATACCACCATCATAGAAGGTCTTACGGATGATGTCTGCCCAATCAGCAAGTCGCTTGCAGAAGTTTTCATCTTCACAAAGTTTGTTTAGAATCTTAGTTTCGGTAGCAGCAGTAGGATACTCCTGCTCAAAAGTTACTGGGAATCGCTCAAGGAACGCTTCATTGAGCACGTTAGTTCCAATGAATCGTCCGTCGTCGCTACCTTTACCCTTAGTGTTGGCTGTGGCAATGACGTTGAATCCATTTGCAGGGTCAACTCGCCGTCCGATTTTCTTAAGGAATACTCCTTTTCCTTCAAGGATAGATTGGAGACAGAGAATTTTATTAGAGGCAAGGTCGATCTCGTCAAGGAGCAGTACAGCTCCTCGTTCGAGTGCTTCAACGACTGGGCCATTGTGCCAGACGGTGTTGCCATTAAAAAGGCGGAAACCGCCAATAAGATCATCTTCATCAGTTTCGATTGTAATGTTTACACGGATGAGTTCCCGCCCAAGTTGGGCACACGCTTGATCAACAGAAAATGTTTTACCATTGCCAGAGAGACCCGTGATAAACGTAGGATAAAAAACACGAGATTCAATAATTTTTTTAATGTCACTAAAATTACCAAACTTGACAAAGGAATTATCTTTCTGAGGGATAAGGTTCTGTTCAATTACTGGAAGTGCAGCAGGGGAACTATAAGACACCTCCAGTTCTTGCACAGTCTCTTTTGTTACTTCAAGATTCCACTTACCACGACCAACTTTATGATCAGACAATTTATTAGCAATGGTCTGGTAATTGAAATCATTCATCTGACAGAATGCCTTGACCTCAGCAGAAGTCACAGACTCGCCATAAGATTCACGGAGACAATTGATGATGCTTTCTGTAGAAAGACCCATTGGGTTGTTTGTTTTAACTAAAGTAATTATACAATAAAAAAGGAGGTCCGAAGACCCCCTGTGGACAATTAGGAAAGTGGATCACTCACCTTGAAATTCTTGGAGTTCTTCAATCAGGGTTTCTTTGCTATGGCGTCTATCAAGTTCAATACCCATAGTTCTGCCATAATTTTCTAATTCTTTCTTACTCATTTCTTCAAGAGGACTTGCTTCAGTAAGAACTTCCTCTTCAGGAGTAAACAAAACTTCTTCTACAATAGGTTCAGGAGCAGGTGCTGCCTCAACCTTAGATGCGGATGGTCCGCCTTTAAGTAACTCTCCAAACTTGCTCATTAGTCTAACAGTAATTTTGAATTATTTATTAAAAAAAGGAGGTCCTAAAACTTCCAGATAATTATTTTGGAAGTCCTTTTGTTCCTGCTCTCTTATCAGCATAATATCTCTGTAAAGACTTCGTAAACTGAGGATCGCCAGGTTTGTAGTCTAATCTATCAACTGGTTGTGGTCCTGCATAAGATGGTCTACCTTTTTCCATATTTCTCTGCACTACTTGAGTAGCTTCTCTACTCTTATTAGCGTCACTAACAGCACGAGGATCTAATTTAGGTTTAACTTGGGGTGGTTTTATACTAGAAGCATTACCTCTAATAGCAGCATCGAGAGATTTACTTGCTTTACCTTGATAAAGTCTCAATGCCCCAACCTGACCAGATGGCATTTGTGTTGGTGCTTTATTAAACATTCCACCAACTTTAGTAACTAAACCTTTAATAGCAGGAATTTTTTTTGCATTTCTAATAGCAACACCAGCAAGTTGTTTCAAAAATTCTTGAAGTTGCTCCTCATTCAAATTTGCCATCATATACATTGTATCCTCTTCACTATATCCTTCTTCAATAAATTCACCTTTGACAATATCAAAAAGGTCTACACTTTGAAGTTCAAGGGATTTTTTGATATTAGCAGTTACTTTAGGATCTCTCTTTTGAATTACACTCATACTAGAGTCGGGATTCACCTTCGTTTTTATAGTGTCACCTATTGGAACTGTACCAGACTTAACTGTATTATTTACAGAAGTCTTTTGATTTGCAGTCATCCCACTTTTAATAGCGGAAATTTTTGCTTGAACACTATTTTTTTGAGCAAGTCGTTTTTGTTGAGCAGCAAGAGCAGTACCAGCAGGTGCCGGTTTATTCAAGACTTCTGGTCTATTAGCAGATTTAACAGCAGCATTAACTGATGCCTGTCTTTGACCCTGCTGCACAGCAGCTTTAATCTGTCCTTCAGCGCCCTTACCTGCCGCTCTTGCTGCTTGTGCCGCTCTCAATTCTGCAGATGTAGGTATTCTTCTCTCAAACTTTGTTCCACCAGGAGTGGTTCCAATTGCTGGTTTATTAGTTGCCTTAAATGCCTTATCACCGAATGCTTTTGCATCACCGCCAGATTTTCTTAATCTATCATATTCCTTATTAATTTCAGCTTTAGATGAATATGTCTTACCACCAATTGTATATGTTTGGGTTGGTTTTGGGGTTGGTTTTGGGGTAGATGCTGTAGTATTGCCACTACCACGAAGATCAGACAGTTTACCCTCACGACGAGCTTTATTTGCTGCGTCCTGTGCTGCTTTTATTTCAGCAGCAGTCATTCCACTGCCGCCAGTTTTATCCTTCTCTGCTTCTGCCTTTACCTTTGCAACCTCTTGCTGCTTTTTGAATATTTCAACACCTTTATTCAGATCACCACCACCAAGTTTAGTTAAAGATTCACGTCCTTTAGTCCTTACATCAGATTTACCACGCGATTCAATATCATATAAAAATCTCAAAGGATCCGTTTTCAATCTATTAGTAGCAGCCTTTTCACCAGCAACACCACCACCAGCTTGCTGAATTAAACGATCTCGTTCAACTTCTGTCTTTCTTTGTTCTGGAGTTGGATTAGCAGATTTATCCATATCAGCAAGTGCTTTGTCAATCTGTGCCTGAGGCATACCATTCGCTTTCATCCTCTCAATCGCTTTTGCCCTAACATCGGCAGATGAAACAGGATTGGCAGAGATTTCATCAAGTTGCTCTACTTCAGGTTGCTCATAAACCTGAGCAAGTGCCTCCATCATAGAACTTACTTCGTTTCCAGTAATTCTGTCCATCAATCAACCTTCTTGGATTTGTTCAAACCACTGCTCACTCATTCCACTAATAATGGAATCTGCAGAATCTACGTCCGTGGCATAACCTTCCTCAATGAGGTGTGTTACAACCTTTTCATAGATCTCTTTAGTCTCTTTTAATTTCTTTGGGGAAGGTTTCATCGTTAGACACTTTTCTATAAATTTATTTATTCATGCAATTAGTTCAATAAACTCACCCAAGACTTTTTTATTCATTTTTTTACTCTTCAAACTCTTAACAAAAGCAGATTTAATTTTTGATTTAGTCGCGCCTTCATCAACATCAAACTCAGAATTACTTGATAATGCATTACCAGAGAGACCAAAGTAAGTATGATATCCAGATTTGCGAATTGCAAATGCTTTTTCTTTTTTCCAAATTTTTTGAATTTTTTCATATTCATCAGACCATCCATAATAACGACGAATAAAACTATTAGCATCGCGTGGTTCAAGAACACGAATTCCAATAAAGTTGACATCATTAAACTTATCACGAAGATTATGAAGAAGAATATCGGTAAGTTCATACCATTCACAATTAAGTGAATATGTATTTCCTGTCTTTTGATCACGAAGGAAAGCATTGGGTCCAATACTACCAGTTCCGATAAACGGTTCACTCTCCCAATGACGTTGAATTTCACGATGATATTTCAGAAAAGATGCTTCACCATCACTCATCACAACACATTGAACTTTCTGAAGTTTGTTTTCTTGCTTGAACTGAGGGAGAATTTGATGTAGTGCGAGCATTGCTTCATTCAAAGGAGTTCCAGAAAGACTCAATCCAGTAGGAATATTCAACATGCCATAATTACTATAAGATGATGCCAAGCGGAAGAAGTTCTTCATTTGCTTCTCCAGTTCTTTGATTTTGGTTTTACTTGTAAAAATATTCATCATACTAAACCATTCAGCAATATAAAAGAGACCTTCACGTTTTTTGTAGGGAAGATCACGAAATTGTTTAGAACCATCTTTATTGTAAGTAATGAGAGGGTACTCATTAGTGAAAGCATATACTTCAAAAGGAATAGAAACTTTCTTACAAAACCACATTAGATTGAACAATTGCTTCATTGTATCAACTAGTACATCTGCCATAGATCCACTCCAATCAAGAACAAACACAAGACCATGATTTTTACCATCGGCAAGAGTAGTTACTTTCTTGAAGAGATCTTCATTGTAATTATAGGTATGAAGTTTGGTGCAATCTAGAACGCCAGTACGAGCAGTGGTAGCACGAGCATATGAATCTGCAGACTTACGACACTCAAACTCTTTTACAAGATAGTTGACTTCTTTTTGTGCAGATTTTTTAAAATTAAAAAATTGCTTATCAATACGACCAAACACTTCTTCTTCAACAACTTCATTCTCCGTCATCCAATCATCCCACTCTTCAAATCGAGAATGAACTTCAGAGTTAGGTACGATAATTTTTTTCAGATTGACTTTAGGAATTTCAACATAAACATTTTCAATACCATCAGTACGTGCAAGATTTTTCAGAGCTTCATCCAGACTATTCATCGTAGAAACTTCTGGTTCATCATTCTCAGTTCCATCATGCGATTCACTATCCTCAGATTCTTCTGATTGAAAATCATCAGATTCTTGCTGAGGTAAATCATTAACTGCATGATCAGCACTAGTTTCTTGGATTTGTTCAATTTCAGATTGATCATCATCACCACCTTGACCACCCTGAACTTGAAGATCATCGGTTTTAGTTTTCATCTCCTGCTGCATCTTACAGAAGTTGTAGAGTTCCTCAGCAATATCCAGAACATCATCAAAAGTTTCCGTATTAGCAATCTTGTCGATTAAAACATTTTCTTGAGAACTGAAATCAATATCAACAAAGTTGCCAATCTTGAAATAAAGATTTGCCTTATCGGCAAGGTTCATCATATTAAGATTTTCATTAGCAATCTGGAAAAAATCTTCTTTAGCAAGTTCCTGATATCCACGGTAGAAAGTCTTGGAGATACCAAGATATCGACGCTTCATCAACTTCTCAATGCGAACGTCTTCAACAACGTTTACAAACTGAGGAGGAATGTTTCTTGAACGGAACCAATCAGTATCAGGAGTATAAAGAGCATGTCCAACTTCATGTCCAACAAGCATGTCATAGACTTGTCCACTTGCTTGCTCCCACATCGGCAGAGTCAACACACGAGTGTGGACATTAAAGCAGGCAGTCTCCACTTTCTTGTGCTCAACTACCAAATCTTCGGTTGCCAGAAGTTTAGCAAGTTGAGATTTGATTTCGTGTGAGACTGCCATTGCTTGGTTGCGTATGGATCTATTATACAAAAAAAGGAGGTCCGAAGACCTCCCAGTAGACAGTTTATAAACTGGTTCTATTTGGATTGTTTACCTTCAACAATACTCACTTTCCATCCTTCACTCATATTTGCCATAATGGCGACCGCAGCCTCTTCAGTATCAGCAAAACCTTCATCAATCAAATGACCTTTGATAATATCAAAGAGGTCTACATCTTCTTTTTTAATTTTTGCCTCTTGATCCGCCTTTGTTGTAGTACCTCTTGGAGTTCTGTTAATTTTTACACCCATTTTTTCAAGACCACCTTGAAGGGTTCTAGTAACCTTATCAACGGTGGTTGCTAGACCTTCTTCTACAGTCTCTACAGACTCTTGAAGATCAGTTGCTTCTTCAGAAGTAGTGTACACGGAAGCATACGCCTCCATAAGAGTCTTTACGTCTTTTGCTTCCATTGTAATATAGAAAAATTATTCTCCTTTATATTTAGTGTTGTATTGCTTTCCGCGCCAAGAAAATTCTGACTTACCCGCCTTTCTAGCAGCCGCAAATGCTGCATCAAAATTCTTAGCAGAGTTTCTTCTTCTTTCTGCGTTTGCCTTTGCATCTTCTTGCTTCTTCGCATTTGCTTCAGCAGATCGCTCACCAGTTCCTTGGAACTGTGGTGGAGATTCAGGGCGACTGGTAGAAGGCGTTTGAGAAGCAGGCATACTTACTTCAGTTTTCTTAGAACCTTGACTACCACTAAGTGTTAATCCAGTAGCACCAGCGACACCAACTGGGAGTGCAGATTTTTTAACAGCACTTATAACTTTATCAAGTTTAGATGTTGAAGGTTGAGGTAATGGTGCTGAAGATTTACCAAGATTTCTTATTGCTTGACCAACAGCATTTGATGTTGGAGGACCAGAAGGTTTGGGTTTTGACATAGGACTTGCTATAGCAAATCCTTGAGTATTACCAGGAAGTCCTAAATTGGGATTTCTTGTGATATTTCTCAAGTCTTGTGCTTTAGCAGAAGTTCCAGGAATCTTCATCTGTCCTGGTACTTCTGCAGGTGGTCTAAATGATTGTGGAAGTTTAGAACTTGCAGCAGGAACTGGACTGGTGCCAGTAAATGGTGTTCTTCCACCAGTAAAGTTTTGTGCCTTACCGGTTTTGGTGAGGAGATTTCCTTGAAGAGGCGTGCCAGTAATTTTATTTACAGTTGCTTTTACTGCTTGCTTAGCACCAGGTTTTTTAAGAACACCCGACATATATCCAACTGCTTTGAGCACATCCATAAATGCTCTACCTTTATTTTCGGTAATCAATCCATACTCATGAATATTATCTTCGAAGAGATAGTTTACAACTTCGGTTGCTTCCTCATCTCCAATACCTTCGGAGATGAGATATTCATACATCTCTTCGTAAAAGTTGTCCATCGGTATAAAAATACTTTTTAGGTATTTATCAATCTTATGGTCTCATAATACGATGAAACTGCCTTATCGGGGCGATTTTTGTGTTTCTTCTTAAATGCTTGTAATGCTGCTCTCCTGTCACGCATTGATTGTGGTTTGAGAGTCTGTTTCTGTTCTTTTTTAGAATGGTGCTTCCAGTTTGGAACGTTCATTACTCCTCCTTATCTGAAGATACTCTGCGAGAAAACCCTTTAACTTTATCGAACATTATGACACTTTCAAATTTGTCACGCATATCTTGTTTGTGAGAGATGACAAAAATGTTGGCGTCTTTGATAACATAACGGATAATTTTTAGAAACTCATCAGTTCCAAATCCGTCTAGTGAACTATCAAAAACCTCATCCATAATCAGTAGATTAGTGTTTACAGAATTTTTTACACGCGCTACTTCACGCCAAGTGAATAGTAAGGCAAGGTCAATTCTCATCTTTTCACCTTCGCTAAAGGAACTATACGAGAAATCTTCATGTATAGGGGACTTCACAGTTTCCTTGAATTCTTCATCAAGATGGAAGTTGATATAAAAATCCATCATCTGAAGATAGCGATTTACCTGCTGATTAATGAATGGAAGATACTTTCTTATGATCTTCGTTTTAACTCCATCATCTTTGAGTAATGAATACGCAAAATCATTGTGAACGATGTCTTGTTTTTTGTCCGAAAGTTCGTTAAATGTACTTTGGAGATTAGTTTTAAATTCGTCTAATTTTTCATGTTCAGAATTTCGGTTTGCAAGGTTCTCGGTAATCGTTTGAATTTCATATTCAAGATCTCGGATTTGTCGTTGATTTCCACTAACCCGAGTATTGTTCTGAGAAATGCCATGCGTTAGATTCGTAATCTCCTTAGATAGTGTATTGAATTGACGTTCTCGTTCTTGTTCAAACTTAATGGTCGATTCCAATTCATCGAAACCTTCCTTTAGTTCCTTTGCCTTATTTTGAACGTCCTCAATTTTATTTAACCGGAACGATTCTTCTATCTCTTGAGTACAAGTAGGGCATACCGTATTTTCCATAAAGAACTTATGCTCTTTAGTAATAGAAGATACTTTCTGAGAGATTTTTCCCCGAAGTGTGTTTAGTTTAGATAACTTTTGTCTTGCACCTGCAATATCTTTTTGTTTCTCTGTAGTGTTTTGTAGATCTTCTTGAAGTTTAGTGTTCTCTTTGAGATATTCATCAACCTCAGTCATAAGATTTGTAATCTTAGAGTTATTACCATCAATATTTTGATTGCCACGATTTTCCAACTCATCAATAAAGTTTTGTTGCATTTTCATCTTGTCTTTGAGAGTTTCCTTCTTCAAATCAAGAGATTTGACCTGCTCTTTCTGAGTACGGATCTTATCTTTAAGAATATTATTCATTAAAGAAAAAATACGAATATCCAATAGATCTTCAATCACTTCACGACGATTTGCGTTCGTCAACTGCATGAAGGGAACAAAAGTACTACTACCCAAAATTACAATCTGAGTAAATGACTTATAGTTTACTTTAAGAATATTATCTTCCAATACACGCTGCATAGCACGATCATCTGCTTCACGATGAAGTTCCGTACCATTCACAATGATATCAAATACATTAGGTCTGATTCCACGCCTAACAACATACTGGCGTGTATTAATTTGAAACTCAATCTCAACTAGACAATCTCTATCATTCTGAGAATTGATTAGTTGTGGTTTGTTAATTTTACGGAATGGTTTATTGAATAAAACAAAAGTCAATGCATCCAGCATTGTAGATTTGCCTGCTCCGTTAGTTCCAATGATTAGGTTAGTATTGTTTTTTTGAAAATCAATCTCTGTGAAGAGGTTCCCGGTAGAAAGAAAATTTTTCCACCTAATCTTTTGGAAGGTTATCATCTAAATCTCTGGGAGGAATCACAATGTCGTTCGAACTGACGACCGCATATTTGTAATTATACCTCTTACAAGTAAGAATTGCAAGTGCATCGTCAACCTCTACAACATCCATCTCTGCTTCTTCATCTTCTTCTAACTGCATTGCATAACGCTCCGCATCATCTTCTTGCTCAAAGAGAAAGAGGACTTTCTCACCATAGCGATTTTGAACAGCATAAGCACCGTCCTCTTTATTATCCCTAAGAGTGAGAAGAAACATTACTCCACCTCGCAAGCTTGTGAATAGACTTTCTGAAGAATTCCCTTAATGATGCCGCTATCACAGTCAAACTCTGCCTCATCAATATATCTATTTAAGATAGAGATAGTATTTTCACTTTCCTCAATTTCAAAATCTTCATTCCCTTGAACTAAAAAGTTCTCAACAATTTTCAAATCTTGAATACCACAGGACTGTAACTTATCTATAAATCTTTCAAATTTCTTTGGTTCGGTTTTCTTCCTAACAATGAGTTTTACAATCTTGCCTTCGTATTCACTAGTATCAAAAGTTTGGAAGGGAGTATCATCATAATATATGTTATAAAAAAGTTTGTAAGGGTTATTAATATGCTCAAAATCTAAAGTCTCAGTATCAAATATCGTAAACCCACGAGGATCATTCACATCATTCCAGAACATCTCATAAGGATTTCCTAGGTAGAAGATTTTTCCATTGTCGCTTCGTGTATGGTAGTGTCCTGAAAACACCTTGTCGAACTTCTCAAATTCGTTGATCGCCATACCTTCTTCCATGACGTGACCGCGATGCGCTCTAAATCCGTTGAGCTCAAGGTGCCCCATCGCACATATGCTACTAGAAACTTTGATAGCGTCGATACTACTTTTAAGATTTTCCGCATTAATCCAAGGAACAAACAATACTTGCAATTTATCTATCATCACCTCAGTACATTCTGAGTAGATTTTCACATTATCATACTGCTTAAGCAATAAATCTACAGAATTAATTGAATTAGTATCCTTATAGTAAGCAGTATGATTACCAACGATAGTATGAACGGTTATGCCCATCTCTTCCAACTTCTTATAATAATTCTCCTTTGCCCACTCAAGAGACCACAAATCAATAGAACGACGGTTGTCAAACGTGTCTCCCATATCGATTACAGTAGTGATACCACTCCTTTTTAAGTATGGAAAGAATATATCATCATAGAACTTTTTAAAATATTCATGAAGAAACTTAGAACCCTTCCTCGCACCAAAATGCTGATCCGTTATGATTGCAACCTTCATTGACGATTTGTCTTATATTGAATGTTATCTTTAATGGTATTATATTCCGAACTACTACCAGAAAGCAAACTATCATCAACCATCATAACTTCATCAAAACCAGTCCGTTCGATGATTTTAGTTTTTATTTCTAATTGCTTCTTTTCTTTCTGAATTCTACGTAGAAAGGCGTAATGAATAATCTGTGTAAAGTAAGCAAATGGGTTTTTAGATTTTTCTGGATCAAAGTTGTGAATATACTGAACACAATTTTCGATGCCATCAGAGATCATATCGTCTCTGAACATATAATTGACAAAGTTCGGTTTGTAGGATAAGTGTGTTGCAATCTTAAGAAAGCACTCACCCATATAATTAGTAATTTGTGGTTTTCCTTCCCAACGCTGTGACCTATCTGCCTTAGTAGGTTCTCTACCGTTGATCTCTCTGAAACTATCAGCAACCTTTGCCCTGTAGACAATCAAAGCCTCAAGCAGTTCTCTGTTATTAACATAATGTTCGGATTTCTTTTTAGACATAACATTGTTTCTTTCAATAAACTATCGTTATGTATATTATACCATACTATCAGAGCTTGACAACATACCGATTCATAAGTAGAATATCTTTGTTAGGTTTGAAGAGACAGCTTTAGCTTTCTTTATTATCTTTAAGTTTATAGATATTCTCTAGCATTTTCCTTGCTTCATCGACAGAAGATACATATCCCATTTTATCAGTAATTCTAGTTTTACCATCTTCTTCCCAATCAAATTCTTCTTCATTCAGATATTTGTCATAAAATCTTATCATTTTAGTTTCTTTGACTTCTGTCATGGTAACTATTTTGTCATATTTAATAACGTACATGCTATCAGTTGCTAGTTCTATCCAAGGTTTTACTTTGACATATTCACCTATGTGATTACGCATTACTTTCATAATTACTGGGTTCATCAGTAGAATAATTGGATCACCATCATTCTCGTCTACACAGACTAGTGAAAATATTTCTTCTCCTGTAATTAATTTTATTGCTGCATGAAATTCTTCACCCATTTAACTCTTTAGCGGTATGTTTACAATGTCGTAATTAAAGTTCTCTTCGTTATAAACTTTGATTCTTTCAATTAGATGATTAAGTGTGTAGTTTCTCCGTGAGTTGTGGGAAATGTCGTCAGCAATGTCATAGAGAGTTGCCTTGGTCTTGTTATTTCCTTTCCTGAGCACCCTTCCAATAGACTGGAGATTCCGAATTCTAGATTTGGATGGAGAAGCAAAAATAACATTATGGAGGTTCTTGATGTTAATACCAGTACTAAACGTTCCA
>Ga0181410_1000846_pt1 | contig 13199 bp, 10 predicted proteins | sample 33SPOviralmetaG_FD_130112 | JGI IMG/M metagenome (GOLD analysis project Ga0181410, IMG submission 130112) | Marine viral communities from the oligotrophic San Pedro Time Series (SPOT) site, San Pedro Channel, CA, USA - 33 SPOT_SRF_2012-06-20 | ecosystem: Environmental > Aquatic > Marine > Strait...
ATAATTTTCTTTTAGAGGATGTTTCTTTGATTCCTTTATTGGTTTATATTTTACACCATTAATAACTTTGGTTTCATTCTTATCTGAAACACCAGCCAGCTTTTCTCTTTTTGCCTTTAGTTTTTCTAAGTCTTGGGATAACTCACCGGCCAACTCTTGCTGTTGAGGATCACCATAATTTGAAGCGGCCATATTCATATTTGCTTCTGTATCTTTTATTTTCTTATCCAATGCGTCTAATTCACTTTCTGATTCTTCATCATCAGCTGCAAATCTCGCATCTCTATCCATATCATCAGCCTCATCATCAGCTGCATTATCATCGTCGCCCTCATAATCCATAATTTGTTTTTTCAAATCAGCTAAAGTCATACTAGCATCATCAGGTATAGATGCTATTGTATCATCATCATACTTTGAACTAACTAAATCCATACCATCCCAATATACATCATCACCCATCTTATCAACAACTTCAGAGTCATTTTTCAGCATATCTGTAATATCATCCGTATCAATAGGACCAGAGTTAGCATCCGATATTTCTACATCATCGCTTTCAGAATTATCATCTGACTTATCTGAGTCACCACTATCTCTATCGAAATCACCACCACCTAATTTACCACCAGAATCCTTTTCACTATCACCACCATCGTCCTGCATCTTATCATATGATATCTTGGCTGGATGATCTTTAGGCATAGTTTTAGCAGAACCGGCTTTCATTTCACCAGGCTCACCATCTTTGGTTTTATATTTAATGATTTTTTCATCATCTACATCAGCTTCATTTACACCTTCTTTTACATCCTTACCAAATATTTTTCTCATCTCCTTTTTGAATCCACCACTTGTCCACAATTGTGATGCCTCATAGGAATAAGGTTCTATTCCTTTTTTAGCTATTAATTTCTGATGCTTTTTATTAAGTTCCTTTACAGCTTTTTCTTGTGCTGGAGTCCAAGCTCTTTCATTCAAACCTCCTACTTTTACGGATTCATTTGCTTTTTGAAGAGCAAATTCAACTCTACCATTTTTAGATAATCCCTTTTCCATTTTTTCATCATCTACATCAGCTTCATTGATAAACTCCGCCATCATTCTTTTATAGGATTTTAGTATTTTCATTAATCTTTCTCCATCATAATTTCGGTTCTGAGACTTTCCAATTGTTCTATCCATTGACCAAGTCTCCTTATCATATAATTCTTATCTACATCTTTTTTCTGTATCTCTATCTGCCATCGCTTTAACAATGTAGAAATACTAAAAAGAGTGTCCATATAGGACTTCTTTTTATCTTCAAACGGCATAGTGACCTCGGTTACTGTAACTGACCTACTTTATTCGCTAGTTTAACTAACCTCTCACTTATTTTATTTAAAGCCTTATGTGTATTTTTCCAATATGACTGTGAATTAACTTTTAATTCATTTTTTAATTTAACTTTCATCTTAACAAGTCCTTCTAAATGCTGTAAACCATCACGCACCTCTCTCATTGAACGACCAATTTTTTGCTTTGGAGTCATTGACTCATCATTTCTGTAGTTGTGATACTTGCCTTCCTTAACTACATCATATCCTGTAGAATTGGTGGAAATTTTCTTTTTCTTTTTCTTACCTTTAGCAGATTTGCCAGTAAATGCATATGGTGTCTGATAACCTGGCGTAGCAGCAGAAGTGCTAGCCTCACCAAGCTCTTTTTTGATTAACTCTCTGATAATTTCTTTGAGTTTATCCATTTTAGACATTCTTTAGCTCCTTAACTAACTCATAATATCTCATAAGGGTAACCACCTGTTTATCTTCGACTATTCTACCTTTCATTAGCGTATCTGCTTGATTAACAGCTTCATTAAGCTTAATCTTAGTGATTTTATCATCAACTGTAGGTAGAATTGATTGGAGTTTTTTCTTTACCTTTACAGTTTCAGTTTCTATGAATTCTTTAAGAGAATTAGTGTTAGAAATGTTGTTTATGTATTCTTTTAGAAGCTTTTTCTGTTCACCGCTCAAAGAATTATACTTTTTATTAAATTTTTCGACTAAGATACCATAAGCAAGCAATCTTAAATCTTTTTCTTGCTTTCTATACCCTTCAACAAGCTCTTTCTCTTTTACTTTAGTAGAAATATTCTTTCTTGTGATATGTTCTATAATGGTAAAACGATTTTGTGTTTTAATAGTTGGTTTGTCGGAATTTTTATTTTCAAATAATTTATAGATGGAAGCACTTACCTTATAATTTGATATTCTAGCCATAAAAAAATCATTTACTTCATAATTCTTTTTTATTTCTTTGATTAAATTATACTTTTCTCTTCTCAGAGATGCGCTATTCAACTTTTGATGCGCTGTTACTACAGCGTCAACTAAATGATTAGCCTTTGATTCTGATTTGTAATTTTCAGTAGTTAATACCTTATACAAATCATACTCTTTTCCTAATTGAGTATTCTTATTAAAAAAAGTTTTTAAAATATTAGCAGCCTCTGCGTTTTTATTATTATTTAATACATCTACAGTTATCTGACGTGTTAATAATTCAAACAATATACCTGTGTTTCGTATTTTTGAGTGCTTTGTCTGTGAACTCATATTAAACTCCAATTTATACAATTCTTCATATATAAATATACGATTAATTAATTTTTATCATTATTAAGTGAAGAAACTTCTTCCTTATATTCCTCTTCCACTTCATTTGATTCGTATAGTAGTGACTTAGCACCACTACCTAAATGTTTGTATAGACTTTCATAGTGAGCCTTAGCAACACCTCCAAAAGCCATCTTTTTATCATGTGCGCCTAACGGATCTCTTCCCCTCGCACCACTATCCTTACTATATTTATTAGCTTCTTTAGGTCTCCCAGCGCCTGGTTGTCCACCTTCTTCTGAACCACCATTATTATCTAACTCATGACCTGTTCTACCAGCAGCCATATCCGATGGAGTGCCTGTCGCTTCACCACTTTTAGCAGGATCGTTACCCTCTGCCTCTATTTGTGAACGCCTAAACTTAGTTTTATAGTCAAAAATAATCTGCTCATCATTTTTCTTAATATCTTCATCAGAAAAACTGAATATATTTTTGTAAATCCATTCGGAAGATACCAATCCATCTTGTAACATAGATGAAGCAAGAGATGTTTTACTACTCCATAATTCTACTTTCTCTTGTTCATATATCGTAGATGGATTTGTTAAACCTAAATCAAAATTTACCAGCTCTTGATCTCTAAATCCCTGTGCATATAGATGAACTACAGCAATCTTTGTTAATTCACTAACAACTATTCTCTGTATTCTTTCGATTGTTCTAGCAAATCTAACATCTTCAGCGGCCAATGTAGCTTTAGAACCTAATCCTTCCTCATATCCTAAGAAAGCCTTTGGCACCCTTAAAGATGCAAGTAATCTATTCTTTAGATATTCAATATCATCAACAGCCTCATAGGTTAAGCCAGCCATATTTTCAATATTAGTCCCACTATCTCCACCACGAACTGGCAAAAAGAAATCCTCTGTTAAGTTCTGTATATTGTATCTAAGGTTATAGTCACCTGTTTTTTCATCGATAACAGGAGCCTTCTTCATCTTATTTATTACCTGTTGCATATAGTTATCAACTTCTGCAGGTGGTATATTTCCTATATCTAATTTGAATACTCTCTTTTCAGGAGCTCTCATAATCCTATGAATCAACATAGCATCTTCCATAAGAGTTAATTGTTTCCAAACCTTTCTTCCAGCCTCTAACATAGAACGACCATAAGGAACATAGTTAGAATCTGATAATAAACGAAAATGTGCAACTTCGTAGTTTTCAAGTGTTTGAGCTTCTTGCTTTTGCATTGAATGTCTTGCACTATCTCCCTGAGGAGTTAGCATAAACTGAACCATTTGTGGATTTTTTACATCATGTCCCTCCAATCTAGCAACATCATATGCAGATATCGGAGTCACATTTGTAACACCATACTTATCAGAAACCTCTAGCTGTAAAAAGAAATCTCCGTATTTGGTCATATTACGAATCCAAGGCCATAGATTAAATTCTATATTTAGAACATCATAGAATAAGTTGTGTAATACATCATAAACCTGAGCATTATCTGTTTTTATATCTAATACCTTACCATACTCATTTTTCATTGTTGATTCATCGGAGTAGATATCCAAAGCAGAAGCAACTATTGAATCAGAATCCATTGATTCATAATCTTTGAATAATCCTAATCGTAATTGCTGAGCATATAATTGATCGCTGTAACCACCCTGCATCATATTTGAATACAATTTTTGATATCTATCAACCAAATTAGTTTGAGTATTTGATTGTAGTTGTCCTGTATCAACTATTTTTAGTTTTTTACCGCCGATATTTCTTACTATTGTATTAGTAGAAAATAATCGTTTTAGTCTTGAAAATATGTCTTTGTCAGCCATAATATTATCCTTATTTAATTAACCAATCTAAGTTTTCTTTTTCACCATTGGGTCCTATTTCCATTTCCCAACTATTAGTTTCAGTTGATGGTTTTGACGGCATCATCTGAGAAGAAACGCCGCTTAAAGTTCTCCTCTGCAAATCTATTCCTTCATTTCTAAGTCTTAATGCTGTGTCTCTAATCCAAAGGGTTAGAGCAAAGCTCATCACCAAGTCATCATTGTAGCCCTGCATAGCTTCGGCTTTATTATTGTTATATATAAATACAAAAAGTTCTTCTATTAATCTGTAAGAACGAACAATTACTGTCTTTTCTCTAAAATATTCTTCTAACTTAGCAATAACCAATGGTCTTGTCTTAGATGTCATACTAAATCCAGCTACCATATTACGATCTTGACTTCTGTATCTATTATTTATTTGATGCTCTGTATCCACATATTTTAAATCTTTACTCATATAAAATAAATTTTCGTAACCTCTGTCAATACATTGTTGTAGTGTAGCCCAGCCTATATTGTTATTTTCAACTACTAATAATGCATTATTATATTCAGTAGCAGTATTTACCAATAGATTACCAAAATCTTTTGTAGAAATTTTACCTTTATATTCAGCAACTTGTTCCATAGTCTCTACTTCCATAATATGAAATGCAGAAAAATCTGAACCATCACCCCTACTAACATCAGCACATACTATATAATCTTTAGTATAGTTTGCTGGTTGCCATACCCAAAGACAACTATCTATACCTCTTTTCTCCAATGGATCTTGCGCATGGACTTGTTTGTATTCTTCTAATATAACACCATCAACGACAGTTTGTCCAGAAGTTAGAAAGTCACAATCACATTCTTGAGCAGCTAAAGAAGGACCTAAGAGTCTGTCTTGTTCCAGTCTCCAATCATCATTTCTTTCAGGATGTAAGTTCCAATGAAGTTTTATAGTATTCCAATCATTTGAACCATCTTCAGCACCAACCCAAGTCTTATGAAACCAATTACCAATACCATTTGGTGTAGATAGAGCAATACATTGTCCACCAGTAGATAGTGTCTGTGAAGCAGCAGCCCATATTGGTTCAATCTTATCAATGAAAGCAGCCTCATCTAATATCAAAAGAGACAAAGCCTCAGAACGACCACTATCCTCACCGCTTGAAACGGCCTTTACTTGTGAACCATTACTATACCTCAATGATAATTTATTATCTTCTGTGCATTTTTGTTTTAACCAACTTGGTAAGTTAGCGTGCATCACTCTAACTTTTGTAACTAAGTTTTTAGCTGTATCTTGCTTCGTAGCAATAACTAAAATGTTTTTGTCTTGATGAAATGTCATCATCCACAAAGAATAACCAGCAGTTAATGTTGATAAACCTAATTGCCTAGCTTTCAATATAACATTGAATCTATGCTCTTCAAATGTTTTTAGAGATTCTTCTTGAAACGGCCAGAGGTGAAATGGAACTTTTCCTTTAATTGGATGCTGAACAACACAATACTTTTTTAAAAAGTATATAGGATCTTTAGCGCATTTAACATACTCTTTTTTTATCACATCCTTTAGTGGAGCAGGTTTCATTATATTTTTCCTAAGATAAATCCTATTCCCATCCATAGATATTGATTTTCATACCATTTAGGTTCAAGAGCTTTTATTATCTTTTCATTAGCTTCATCACGTGATTTCAACAATTTAATTTGTCTACTTTTAGCATCAGATAAAACAGCTTCTATTCCAGCACTCTCTTCTATCTTTGATATTAATTCTTCGCTATCAGAAATAACAACTTTCTGAGATTCTATTAGAGAATCAGCTTTAGCCAACTTACCTTCCCATTGAGCATCACGAGCTTTCAACATTTCTAAAGCTTGTTCTTTTGTAAAGGTAGTTATTACTTTTCCATCTTTCTTTATATCTTGTCCATCAGCTATTGATAATACAAAAAATGATATTAGAAAGTATTTTAATATTTTCATAGATATTCTCATTTGTTTTTAGCAAAACTTCTTAAAAAATCTTCAGCTGATTCAACCTCATCATTGTCATAAGCATCCTGCATTTTTTGAGTTTTCTTTTTGCTGTTAGTTAATTTTCTTTTTAAGTTTCCAATCTCTTTTTTAGAAACTTTTTTATCTACTTCTAATTTTTTAATTTCTTTTTCTACTTTTTTCTCTTCTTTTTTATTTTCTTTAATAACCTTTTCAAGTTGTTTTATCTCCTTACTCTTAACAGCTTTAGCTGCAAAAAGACCACCGACAATACCAAAAAAGCCAAGCACTAATTTCCATATTTTCATTATGATTTCTCCAGTTTATTCAAAGTCTTTGTATATTCTTCTAATGCCTCTTCAGCCATATTATTTAGCTGAGTCATATCACCACCCCATTTTTCTTTTTGCAATTCTGGATGATTTACACCAACGTTATTGAAAAATTCTGGAGCTTTCATATCTCTCCATTCTTCAATTGCTTGTATTTGTTCTTTAAGAAAAGCAATTTTATTTTGTTTTATCTTGTTCTTTTCCCATTCATCATATTTACCTTCTAATCTAAGTTTATGTTCTATTTTTATTTGGCAATCAAAACAGTGTCCCATCATTCTCCAAAACTTATTATCTAATCTTTTCTTCATCACTCTGTCACATTCAGGACAAAACATTGGCATTCTAGCTTCTTTCATTACATCTGAAAGTCTACTTATCTTATCGCCGCTCTTTTCTTTTTTCTTATCATATCCAACCATTACCCTTTTTTCAGGCTCTCTACCGGATAATAAATCGCCTAATACTTGATTTTGTCTTTCTTGTTCTTTACTATACCCCATACTTACCTCGTAAACTTTAATATTCCTAATATCTGATTAACAGGTGCAAATGCGCCTGTGTATTTATAAACCTTTCCCTTAAACATAAATGTTATCCCTTCGCTCGGAACAATAGCATCAAACCCACCTAAAGCCTGTAACCTATCTAATTGAGTTTTTAGCAATCCCATCTGCTTTGGGTCTTTTGCATTTTTTATTTGTTTAATTGCTGTAGTTAAATCTTTTTTCATTTTTTGAACAGCTTTACTAGGATTAGCTGCTATAAAATCTTTCATATTTTTTAACACTTCAGCCCCCAACTCAAAGAAAAGAACTTCCCAATCTCTAATATGCTTTTTCTGTAACTTAGCATGATCATTTTTATCAGTAGATAATACCCAATCTAAAAACTTAGGATAATCTTTTAAGTCTTTTTTAATTTGTGGAATCTTATATGATTTATCAAAGAAAGCCCATCTCTTTAAAAGACCAGCCATAACATTATTTGTTACATTAGGATTGTCTGTTTGCTTTCCAGCATTAAAGATATACTCATACCAATATGCCTGATGATAATCTGATAATGTGTCTGTATCTTTTAAATCAAATTCTTTTTTTAATTTGTTTAACTTACCTAAAAAGTAACTTTGTCTTTGTGAGAAGTCTTTTACTTTTGGTAAATTAGCAACAAATGGCTTTGTTATACTATATGTCTTTTGAATATTTTGATTAATCTGTTTTATCATACCAGCTAGCATTCTAGCACTTCCTCTATCCTCTCCCTGCGGCGTTCCAGCTGCATCATATTCTATTGTTCCATGAAACTGTAATAGTGCTTTATCATATGGTATCACATTTGTAGTCTTTGGATACATAACCTCTAACGACATAAATTTTTTACCTTCTGCAAATATCTTATCCTTTTGCTTTTTACTCAGTCCTTTAAGTGCTGTTTGTAAATCAAACATAGCAGATACGAAAGCTTTTTCTATATCACCTCTACCTGCAAACATATTTTTTATTCCATTAATATCCAATGCACCTGCACCAAAGTTTTTAATATGTCCTTTATTACGAGCAGCTAGAAGTTTATTATTCTTCCAACTTATCATTATATTCTGACCATCAGTTTTTTCTGTAACTGCGCCTTCACTACTGAGATTACCCTGTAATGTGTTAATAATTAGTGTTTTAAAATCTGAAAATGTAAGATTTTTATTATCAAACGGATGACTTAAATGTCCGTATGCACCACCCATAAGCAGTAACTCCTTTCCTTTATTTTTTTGTGTTAACATATTTTTTGAATTTATGTGCTCAAATAAATTTACATCATAGGAATCTCCATCAGCACCAGCTGCGAATAAAGAACCTATTATATTATCCAATGCTGCTTCTGTTCCCATCCAATTCACGATTTTCCATCCTAAAGGTTTAACCACATCAGAAATCCATTTTTTGTAACTATTTAATGCTTTAGTAGAACCTTTTGCTTGTCCATGATCTAAGTAAGTAAGTGGAACTGACGCATAGTGCTTTTGTCCAACATCTCTTCTCTTATGAATATCACCAGCCTTAGCAATATTATTTTCAGGCTTTACAGACTTTTCATCAAACATATAATCTATAACCTCCCAACCAGCTTCGGAGTAAAGTGAGTCTAGCCAATCTTTTGAATCCTTTTTATATGCAGATAAGCTCTGATAATAAGTAGAAGGACCATCATCTAAATTTCCAGCAGGTGTAGCTGAAACTTCTAATAAAAATTCTTCTATTAATTCGCCTGTTAATGTGTATGTTTCAAATAACTTTCTAAAGCTATTGGTCATCATAGTATACACAGCTTTATCATAATATCCAAATGATTTTTTAAATAACTTTTGTCTTTCACTATCTTCAATTTTTGGATCACCTAATAATTGTCGCATCTTTGTTCCACTAACATTACCTGATGGTGGAGCAGCTACAAAGTATCCATGCTTTTCAAATCCAACTAAATCATTCTTATTCTTATTGTAGTCTTGATAGTAAGATTTACTACCATCTTTCTTAGTTCCTGATTTTAACCTACCATCATCCTTTGAACCAAAAGCATAAACAACTGCAGTTTTATCTGAATCAAACTTCTTCAGTAAGTTAACAGCAACATATGGAGACTTTTCATTTACAATACGGTTTTTAGGAATACCCATCTTAACCATATGTTTAGCTTTTTCCTTAAAATTCAGAGGATGTCTCGGCGGTTGCTTTATGTTAGATGTTGTTATATATACCTCATTGAACTTTGACTTTAACCATTTATAGGTAGCCATATGTCCTGAATGAAATGGTTGAAATCTACCACCGTATACAGCTATAGTTTTTTTAACTTCTGAAGCTTCTCTTATTCCTCTACCACCCTTATCAAATGTAGTAAATTTTTGTAATTTACTAAATCCTTTATCTTTCCTCATCTTATCTTGTTTATGCCATCTCATCTTATCAAACACTTTCATTCTCATATGATTCTTTACTATGTAATGAATAGTGTCAACATCACCACCTAATGATTGTATCCACTTTTTGTGTTTCAATACAAGTTGAGCAGAAACTTTCTCGTGTCCATAATGAGTCCAAAAACCTTTTTTCGGATGTAGTTTAGCAGTAGAGTCTTTTCCTATATCGTGGAATAATGCTGATAAAGCAAAGTCTATATCACCGGTTTTTAATGCTCTGTTAGTTACAGCGATGGTATGTTTTAAAACATTACCTTCGGGATGAGCATCTCTTCTTTGGTCATAGTTCTTGAGATTATAAACCCTCTTCTTTAAATCGGCGGGAATAGCATCATAGATATCTCTGAATTTCTTTGGTTTCTTACGGACTGCTATTTCTTTTATTTTTTTACCAGTATCGGTTTTTGTAAAAGGTCCTCTTCTCAATGTTGAAAATTTTACGGGTGTCTCCATACCAAATAAGTTCTTAGGTGCTAAAATTCTCAATGTAATCATCTTTCTACTATTATCAACACCCAATGTTTCAAATTCTATTTCTTTATATTTCTTACCCTTCATAGTAAGATTATGACCTGTAATAAACTTTTCTACTTTATTACCTCTAACTGCAAATGCTTCGTTCAAGAATTTATCCCTTTCTAATTTTTGTATAGCCTTACCTATTTCTCTTCCTTTTAAATCCTTTGAAACATCACTACCCTTTACAGATAGTTTAAATTTAACCATCTTCTTTAAATCTTTTCCTATATACTTACCCCATTGAATAATTTGATCATCAGTTAAGGATGTTTTCTCTTGAAACTTTTTAGTTAGAAATATCTTTTCAGGTTTAAAGTTCTGTAATGTATTTAAGAATTGAATATTTTGTGCTTCTTCTTTTGAGTATCTTAATTTGTTTAATTTAATACCCAATGAATTAGCATCATTCTTTCTTAAAATCCAAGCCAATAATAAGATATGGTCATTCTCATCTATATATGGTTTACTAATCTTTAAGCCAGGTAAGATTTGGTCTGTAAATTTTAACTCATCAGTTTTCTGTAGGTAGTTTTTGGTTGACTTAGCTTTCTTAATTGACTTAACAAACTCATCTCTAATTCTTTCACCACTAATACCTTTAAGACTTGGATTATCCATCAGAGCCTGCTTGGTATCCTTAGACATCTTACCACCAAGAGCACCGTGAAATCTAAGGGCTCTCATCTTCCTCAATGGGTCCTCATCAAACCTTTCACTAGCCTTCCCAACAGTTCTTATCTTTCTCTTCTTTAAATCTGCTATACCACCAACTAAATCAACTATATCTTTTCTATCTATATCATAAAATAAAGCATTGATGGTTAAATCTCTTCTCTTTACATCACCCTCAATGTCTGTATAATCAACAGCACTCGGCCTCCTACCCTTTCCAATATCTTTTCTGAATGTTGCTATTTCATGCCCACCTACAACCACCACCCCAAAAGATTTACCAACCTCTGTGGTTTTTAATCCACCATTTTTGGCTATCTTCAATACCTCATCGGGTTTAGCATCGGTGGCTAAATCAAAATCTTTTGGATTCTTTCCTAATATTGCATCTCTAACTGCTCCACCTACAATATACAGTTTTTTATTATTTTTCTTAAATAATTTATGTATCTTTTCTATGTCATTTGGAATATTAAGTTTAAGGTCTTTACTTTCATCTACTTTATCATAACCACTACCATAAGGAACTGAAGTGTTTCCTTTTCTCTTCATTTTCTTTACCATCTTACGGCTTGGTGATGGTAAGAATCCTTTAGGTGCACCAAACTCTTCATTTTTCTTTTTGGTTTTCTTCTTCATCTTATTGATGTAAGCCCTATAGACAGCCGCTTGTGAACTCTTACCCATTTCTTTAGCCCTCTGTTCCATAGCAACAGCAGCTTGTATCTTATGTGCGTGAGGTTTACCGCTTCCGTTTATCTTACTAACTGATGCTTTAGCGTCTTTTACTGTAGCAAACTTTAATCCTTTGATTGTTCCTTTTGGATTTTCATCTGTGTATAAATCCGAATGAGACTTTGAACCACGATGCTGTCCTTTCTTACGAGGAACTCTTGGTGCTTCTTTCAAAAGGGTCGTATTATCCCTATTATCAACTATAGAATATACGAAATCTTTCATGTGTTTGTCAAGGTTTTCTTTTACTTTTTTTAATAATCTGAATTTTAGAGCTGGTCTGCCATTTACAAGCAAATCACCTTTTTCATTGTAATCAATGGACTTAATAACCACCTTTTTATTCTTAAATTTACCCATAAGAATAGTATCTCCTATTTCTATAGGTAAATCTACGGTTTCTTCTATTATTGGATTAACTAAGCTGTCTACTAATGATTTCATTTATTTTTGTCTTGAGCAGCTTTTTGCTTTCGTTGTTTATCAGTTGTTATTGTTCTGGGTTTAACTTTAAAAAGTTGAGATGAACCCGGATCTTTAAATACCTTTTGATTTTTCTTTTCTCTTTTCAACCAAGCCTTTCCAATTTTACTTTTAATTCCCATCTTTAAAAATTTATCTATACCTTTACTAACCAACATCTTAAATCTCTTTTGAGCTTGATTTTTATCTAAGTGCTTATTGTTTTGCACAACTAAAAAATTAGAACCACCGAATAAACCTTGAAAAGCACCTAAATTGTTTTGAACATCTTGCCAGCTCTTACGAACAATCTTTTCTGGCACCACCCTATCTCTTTTTTCATTTCTATCTAAAGCAACAGATAAATTAGTATTTACAAAAACCATGTAGGTATCATAACCCATATCCATCAATTCTTTTCTTTTTTTCCTTATCTTACCAAAGTCGTGACCGGTTCCATCTATGATAACACCCAGCTTACCATCTGTATAAAGTTTTAGTCTTTGTTTGGTTAGTGATTTAGCAAAATCTCTTAAGCCACTTGTATCGTAGTCTACAGGCTCACCAGCTTTATCAACACCAGTTAAGTCAGCAAATAACTCATCGGGCATCAAATCAATATCTGTTGTGCCAAAGTATTTTTTAAGCAACATTTCTAATTCAGCATCAGAATTAATCATCTTTAAGCCGGTTTTAGATACATTTACCTTTTCAGGTATACCAAATAATTGTTGTGCTACATAAGATTTACCACTACCAGGTCCTCCAGCTAAAAATATAGCTTTAAATATGCCTGGATCTCTAGCACCTTCTAATATCAAATCTACTAACTTTATCATTTAATGCCTCCACATAGATATTCATTAATAAATATAAACTTAAACTTTTTTATTTATTTTTTTAATTCTTCTATCTCTTTTTGTTGAGCCTTTACCATTTCTGTTAGTTCTTGAACAGCTTTTATCAAAGGTGTAATCAATTCTGTTTCACCGAGTTCTTGCATTCCATCAGTATTTTCTTTCCATACAGGAAACTCAGAGTGTCCTAC
>Ga0181410_1000848_pt1 | contig 13188 bp, 17 predicted proteins | sample 33SPOviralmetaG_FD_130112 | JGI IMG/M metagenome (GOLD analysis project Ga0181410, IMG submission 130112) | Marine viral communities from the oligotrophic San Pedro Time Series (SPOT) site, San Pedro Channel, CA, USA - 33 SPOT_SRF_2012-06-20 | ecosystem: Environmental > Aquatic > Marine > Strait...
CGGGCTTGAGCGTCTACGCAAGAACACGAGAGATCTCGAAGCAAAGTCATATGCATCCGCTAGCGTATATGGGTGCAGCAGTGTTTCTACTCTTCTGCCTCTGGTTACCAAGCGGATTGAAGAGACCAAGTTACGACTTACAAAAGGTGGAAATGGGCCAGCCTTTAGAGAGATACGCCAATATCTTGCATTAATAGAAGCAGCCGCCTGTGCAGCTATTGCGCTAAAGATCACCTTCGATAAGGTTTTTAGTTATAGGGATAAAACAAACAGACTTGTCGATGTATGTGATGCCATTGGCAACGCCGTCGAGCAAGAAGCACAGATGCAGTTCTATGAGCGTAATTGTCCAGGGTTACTGAAGACCCTTCAAAAAAACTATTGGCACAATACAACTGGAACTCATCAGAAGTTTGTCATCATCCGTACACTCATTCAACGTTATGATGTACCTCAATGGACATCCTGGTATAGGCCTGACCGTGTAAGACTTGGAGGATGGCTACTCGATTGCATTGTGGAATCAAGTGGCTGGTTTACTAAACAAACCAATCAGCAAGGTAAGAAAAAAGAAAATTACGTAGTACCCACTCCTGAATTCCTAGAAATAAAAGATTCGATAATGGCAACGGCTGAGCTGTTCAGTCCTATTGCTTATCCCATGCTGATTGAACCAAACGATTGGTTAGAAAATCGGCAAGGCGGCTACATATTGAATGAGGTGATGCGAGGCCATAACATGGTTAGGCGTAATGTCGCATGTATACAGGGGGAAACACCTTATGCTTTCTTGAACAAGATTCAGAAGGTAGGTTATAAAGTAAATCCTTTCACAATCGACATCGCTGAAACGTTGATGGAAGCAGGAATGCCGATTGGTAAGTTTGTCCCTATTGTAGAGATCCCTCTACCTCCTAAGCCTGTTGATATTGCAGAGAACTATGATTCTCGCAAGCAATACAGACGCAATGCTGCTGAAGTTCTGAATAAGAATGCAGCATCATTTAAAAGGTCATGTAGAACACGCATGACAATGGAAGCAGCAAAGCTATTCAAAGATAAGAAGGAGTTCTTCATTCCTTGGTCCTTTGATTACAGAGGACGTGCTTATCCCATCCCTGCTTTCTTAACTCCACAAGATACTGATTTTGGTAAGTCATTACTTAAATTTAGTGAGGAGTCATACATGACACCTGATGCTGAGGACTGGTTAGCGTTTCAAGTTGCTACTACTTATGGTCTTGATAAAGCACCTATGCATGAACGTATGCAATGGGTGAAAGAGAACGATGCGGTGATTTCTGCGGTCGCTCAAGATCCAATAAGCACCATATCTATGTGGGAAGCAGCAGAAGAACCCTGGCAGTTCTTAGCAGCGTGTGATGAGTATTACCATTGCGTAATTAAATGTGATCGAGATTATACTTCTTTGCCAGTTGCAACCGATGCAACTTGTTCCGGGTTACAAATCCTCGCCGGACTATGTAGAGATTCGTCCACTGCAAGATTGGTCAACGTCTTGCCATCAGATCGGCCACAAGACGCCTATCAAATCGTTGCCGAGCAAGCCAAACCAAACTGTCCTGTAAGTATTCAACCTTACATGGATAGAAAGACTGTCAAACGTGTAGTTATGACGGTACCTTATAACGCTAAACCACATTCTAATAGAGGATACATTCGTGATGCTCTAAAAGAAAAGGGTGTAGAGATTAGTAAGGAGGACTTAACTGCAACTGTTACTGCTGTAAGAGCAGCAATGGATGTAGTAGTTCCTGGACCTATGGCTGCTATGAAATGGATTGAGTCTGAAGTAGCTAAAGCTATTAAGAAGGGTGCAACAGAACTTGAATGGGTAACTCCATCAGGGTTTATTGTTACTCAAAAATTAAACAAGAAACTAACAGTAGGTGTAAAGCTTCAACTGTTAGGCCGTGTCAATATTACTATTGCTACGGAAGATAGCGACAAGGTAGATCTAAATCATCATAAAAATGCTACGGCTCCGAACTTAATCCACTCCTTAGATGCAAGTCTTCTTCACCTATCTGCATTGAGGTTCGATGCTCCAATAGCATTAATACATGATTCTGTCCTGTGTCGTGCAACGGATATGGGTACTCTTTCATCCATTGTTCGTGAAACATATATGCACCTATTCGCTGAGAATTCCTACCTTGAAACTTGGGCAAGCCAGATAGGTGCTGAAACCAAACCTCCGATCATTGACGATCTTTGCCCTGAGTCAGTGATCCAATCAACTTATTTTTTCTGTTAATGCCACGTACTATCCACAAAACTGAACAGCCTGTTGTACTCGAAGGGTTCCAAGCTGTACTGAAGCCAAGTAAATTTGGCTATTCATTGTCTACTGTTATTGATGAATCCATGATCGAAGCTCTTGAAGTAGATCGTGCAGAGAATATCAAGTGGGCTGAATCAAGACTAAAGAACCCTAAGCGTTCTACTCTCAAGCCTGAACCATGGGAGGAGGTATCTAATGGACAATACAAGGTCAAGTTCTCATACAACGATGAGACCAAGCCACCTATTGTTGACACTGAAGGAACTCCAATTACAGACGAATCAACACCTCTATACTCTGGCTCAAAGGTCAAGGTCGCGTTCTATCAGAAGCCATACATTCTCAAGGATGGTGTTACTTATGGTACTTCGCTTAAACTCGTTGGTGTGCAAGTTGTGTCTGTCAGCTCTGCTGCAGGAACCGACTCGGGGAACCTCAGCAGCGAAGATGTCGCGGAACTTTTCGGCAACACGAAAGGATATAAGGCCACCGAGCCAAATGTAGTTCCCTCTACTGATGCTGAGGTAGACGACTTCTGATGACAGTTACTACTGAAGACGGCAACCGTCAAAACTTATTTGCTACAGAACCACCAATGGAGATTATGGAAATGAATGAATCACACAATGAGCGTGCGGAGATGCTCAATGGACGCCTTGCAATGCTTGGTGTCATCGCTGCAATTGGATCTTATGCCATCACAGGTCAGCTAATCCCTGGTATTTGGTAATGGCTTTTCGATCAGGCCTTGAAGAAAAGGTTGCTGATCTTATGGTTGAACTAGGGGTGAAGTATGAGTATGAATCTACTAAGGTTCCATATCAAATTCAACATAACTACACTCCTGATTTTCTTCTGCCTAACGGTATTTATCTTGAGTGCAAGGGGTACTGGGAAGCGGAGGATCGTCGTAAGATTAAGGCCGTCAAACAGCAACATCCAGAAATTGATTTAAGGATGGTATTTCAAGCACCATACAACAAGATATCAAAGAAGAGTAAAACTACTTACGCCAAATGGTGTGAGAAAAACAACATTTTATGGACTAGCTTTGCAAACATACCAATCGACTGGTTCATTTGAACACCATGATTCATGTACTGATTGCGGTTCATCTGATGGGGTTGCTGTGTATTCAGATGGGAATAGATTTTGCTTTGTATGCAACACCTTAACAAAATCAAATTCCACTCGTTCACAATCGACAAACATGAAAAGCACCTACAAAGGTGAAGCAGTCCGTTTACCTAAGAGGAACCTCACTGAGAAAACTTGCGAAAAATTTAAGATCTACAGAGACGGAGATGTTCTTCGTTTCCACTATCAAAACTCGGATGGTCAAGTCATTGGCGCAAAAACGCGTACAACAAACAAGACCTTTTCCTATGAAGGTGATACTGATGGAACCTTCTTTGGACAACACCTTTGGCCTAGTACCGGTAAGCGAATTGTCATTACTGAAGGCGAGCTTGATGCTGCCTCTTGTCATGAAATCGCTCCTACTTGGCCAGTGGTATCGCTACCATCTGGTGCTTCATCAGCAAAGAAGTCGATACAAAAGAATCTACAATTTCTTCAAGGCTATGACGAGATTGTTCTATTCTTCGACAATGATGATGCAGGTATTGAGGCCTCTAAATCTGCCGCTGGGGTGCTACCACCTGGCAAGGTATCTATAGCCCGCCTAGCCGCATATAAGGATGCTTCAGATGCATTACAAGCGAAGGATTATGACGCGTTAACTCGTGCATTTTGGGATGCTAAACCCTACAGGCCGGACGGCATTGTTGAAGGTAAATCCCTACTTGAATTAGTTACTACACCTAATCCTCCTAACGATTATGACTATCCCTTTGCAGGACTTAACGATAAACTCCATGGCATACGACGTGGAACACTGTGCACAATTACTTCAGGCAGCGGTATCGGCAAGTCCAGCTTCTGCAGGTGTATTGCAAGTTCTCTATTACAAAACGGAGAACGAGTCGGTTATCTGGCTCTTGAAGAGTCCAACAGACAAACAGCTCTAGGTATTATGAGCAGTTCTGTAGGTAAATCTCTGCATTTAGGAGAACCTACGCATGAAGAACTGACAGAAGCATTCAATAAGACAATGGCTAACTGGGACTTATACTTGTTTGATGGCTTTGGTTCTTACGATCCAGACGTTATCTACAATCGTATTGAGTACCTGGCAAGCGGTCTTGATTGCAAAATTATCTTCCTTGACCACCTATCCATTCTGTTATCAGGCTTAGATGGGGATGAAAGGAGAATGATCGATATCACCATGACTCGTCTTCGTTCATTGGTTGAAAGAACTGGCATTGCACTATTCCTTGTATCACATTTAAAGAGAACAACTGGAGATAAAAATCATGAAGAAGGAGCACGAGTTACGCTCGGACAATTGCGAGGATCTGCTGCAATTGCTCAGCTCAGCGATACGGTCATTGGACTTGAACGCGACCAACAATCAGACCAAGCTGGAGGTGTTACGACAGTTAGAGTCCTTAAAAATCGCTATTCAGGCGAGACTGGTATAGCTTGTGCACTTACGTATAACCTTGAAACTTGTAAATTTACAGAGACACAAAGTGAAAGTTTCGATTCAACAACTGATTTCTAATTTTCAAACCATGAAATTAAATAAACCTAATCCCCCTACAGAAGCTGCTATCAAACGTGCTCAATTTGTAGACAAGACTTATGTATGGAAAACGAAGTGAGCCTTGTCTTTGACATTGAAACAAATGGATTTTTAAGCACCGTTTCCTCTATCCACTGCATTGCTATTCATGATTTTGAGACTAAAGAAACTATTGCGTACAATGACACGGGCCAAGCGGAACCTGTTGTACGTGGGGTACAGAGACTCCAGGATGCTGATTGTATTATTGGTCATAACATTCTTGGGTATGACTGCCCTGTTCTCAGCAAATTATTTCCTTGGTTTACTGAGCCTGGCATTATGGTTGATACTTTACTTTTATCTAGGCTGTATCATTCTGACATGATGTCGCTTGATAAAAAGCGTAGTTGGAAACATATGCCGTTGCAGTTATACGGCAGACACTCTCTGGAATCTTACGGTTATCGACTCGGTGAATTTAAAGGTTCATTTGGCAAAGACACTGATTGGAAAGAATGGTCCCAATCAATGGAAGACTATTGCATCCAAGATGTACACGTTACCACCAAACTATTTTGTCACTTCCAAAAATACCTGAATGGGTGCAATTAGAGCATCGTGTTCAACAAATACTTACTAAACAGGAGATTCATGGATGGTATTTCGATGAGCGGTCTGCATGGGAACTTGCATCGACTCTCAGAAAAGAGCTTCTCATCACTGAAGAAGTACTTCGCAAGAAGCACCCTTACGTCGCAGGAGTTAGCTTCACTCCAAAAAGAGATAACAAAACTTCAGGCTACATCAAAGGCGCATCTTTCACTCGATTAAAAGATACAAATTGTACTTCACGCGATCATATTTCATGGATCCTGCAAACATTTCATGGCTGGAAGCCAACCCAGACGACAGCTACTGGGAAACCAGTTATAGACGAAGTTATTCTGACCGAGATTGCGTCTCCGATTTCTATTCAGTTCGCGAGAGTATTGAAGGTAACGAAAATGCTTGGGATGATCTCCGAAGGCGTGAACGCATGGCTGAAGCTATGTACGAATGAAAGAATTCATCACCACTGCTCAGTCACAACAGCAACTCATAGAGCAAGCCATCGAAACCCAAACCTCGCCCAAGTGCCAAGTGACGAAAGATTTAGAGCACTTTTTACAGCAAGTCCAGGTCTCACTATGGTCGGCGCTGATCTTAGTGGCATTGAGCTTCGCATGTTATCTCACTATCTTGCGAGATTCGACGGCGGAAGATATGCCGACATCCTCCTCAACGGTGACATTCATCAAGTTAATGCTGACAAAGTAGGCGTATCTAGATCTCAAATAAAAACAATTAGCTACGCTTTTCTTTATGGAGCAGGCGATGAAAAAATTGGACACTCTTATGACAAACAACTATCTTCGACTCAAGCAAAGAGAAAAGGTAAAGAGATTAGAGCGGCATATGTGGAGGCTATCGATGGACTTAGTGAGCTTCTTACCGCCATTAAAAAAGCGAGTGAAAGAGGCTATGTGCAATCGATTGACAAGAGACGAATTGTACTTGATTCTCCACACAAAGCGTTGAACTATTTACTTCAGTCAGGTGCTGGTGTAGTTGCTAAAAGATTTATGGTCATTAATCAAGACCATATCAAAGAATTAAATTTATGCTGCTCTCAATTAGGTTTCATCCACGATGAGATTCAATTTGAAGTAGAACCAAAACATGCCAAAGACTTATGTTCATCCTTGGTACTTAGCGCAACAGAAGCTGGCGAGTACTACAACCTCAGATGCAGAATTGATGCAGAAGCAAGCCAAGGAACCACCTGGAAAGACACCCACTAATGCTATACGGAAAAAAAGTTCAAAAAATTGATCGTCCTGGAAAAAAAACACGACAAGGACAAGGAAGGAGATCTAAGCCTAAAGGTGATCGCAAACTCAGTAGGGGGCAAGGATGACTACCCTTCTTATTGATGCTGATTACATTGTCTACAAATGCTGTGCAGCAGCAGAGTATGACATTGATTGGGGCGATGATGTGATCATGGTCGGAAGTAAATTTAGTGAGGCTTATGCAGCAGTTATTAGAGACATTGATCGTATTAAATCTGGATTCTTTGATCCTAATGTCATTCTTTTCTTCAGTGATTCTGTTAACTTTCGCAAGTCAGTTGCCGCTGATTACAAGGGACACAGAACCCGCAAGAAACCCTGTGGATACAGACGAGTAATTCACAAGCTTCACGATGATTATAAAGTCATCCGTATGCCACAACTAGAGGCGGATGACGCTATGGGAATACATGCGACATCGAATGATGACTGCATTATTGTTTCTCCTGATAAGGATATGAAACAGATACCCGGAACCCTATATGATCTCAAAGAAACGTTCACAATCGACAAACAAAGCGGCTGGGAATGGTTCTTAATTCAGACATTGGCAGGTGACAGTACCGATGGCTATAGCGGAGCACCCGGATTCGGTGTAAAAACTAGCTCAAAATTTTTTGCGGATTATGGGTATACCTGGAATTCTGTAGTGCAAGCGTTCAAATCAAAAGGTTTGACAGAAGAAGATGCACTCATGAATGCACGACTAGCAAAAATACTTACCGCAGATGATTATGACGGAACCAAGCCAATCTTATGGTCTCCCTCCAATGCCGATACTCCAGTTATCGATGGAGCAGGAGTTCAAGATGCGACAGATAAAGGACAATCTAGAGAAGATATCGAAGGAGGATATGCAAATTTTATTTCTGGATCTACAGGAACAATGTTTCGTACTAACTAACACAGTATCTCAACTAATTAAAGAATGGCCACTTCACCCAAATATTACACTAGAGGATCGATAGAAGTTTGGGACTTCATCCGAGACCAAAAACTTAATTATCATCTTGGCAATGCTATTAAATATATTTGCCGAGCTGGTTATAAAGGGTGTTCCTCAACAGATTTATCCAAAGCAATCCACTACTTACAAAATGAGCTTGACTACGCAGGCGGAGGAGTTCCGCACGGCTTACAACTTCAACAACAGTACGAAGAACCGTATGATGCAGCGCAATTTGATCGCTGAAGAGTACAACGAATTCATTTGTGCTTTTGCATCTGAAGGCTACGACGCAGAGTTAAAAGAACTTTCAGATCTTGTATATGTATGTTTTCAACACGCTGCAAATATGGGATGGGATCTAGACGAAGCTCTGGATCGTGTGCATAAATCAAACATGTCCAAACTTGGACTTGATGGTAAACCTATCCGTCGTAGTGATGGCAAGGTTCTAAAAGGTCCTAATTATTTACCCCCTATTCTTACTGATTTAATCCAATGACTGCCACCGAACTTAAAGAAACACTTATCAAGCAATATAACGAAGCTATTGTCACTGTACAAAGGTTAGAGGGTGCACTGGCTGCATGTACTGAACTTATTAACTCTACTGAGGAACCAACTGAAGAAACCTCTGACTCTCAAGAAATCAATGACTAATTACATCTCAAGAACTGGACGTGTCCAATCGTGGATCGATGATCCCACTGGCCGTCTCCCCGTGTCGTGCACGGTGATGAATGTATCAAATGAAATGGAAGGACCCGATGGTATCGAAGCATCATGGAGATTCGCTAGTCACGCTCTCCGCAATGGAGCAGGAGTTGCAATTCACCTATCAGAACTTGACCCACGGGGCTTCACGCGAGAGTCTGGCGTCGTTGCGAGTGGTCCTGTATCATTTGGACGAATCTATTCGGCTCTTAACGAAACTCTCAGACGTGGAGGAAAGTATAAAAACGGGGCAATAGTTCTCCATTTAGATCTTAATCATGCTGATGTATCGGAGTTTATAACTACACCTCGTGAGGTTCTTCCATGGGTTAAGCGTTGTGTAAACATCACTGACGAGTGGTGGAATGAAACACCATCTGATGTTAAATACCAGCTCCTTCAAGGAATAAAAGCTGGTGATGTATGGCTGAATAAAGTACGTTATGAAGGAACTAAACGAATCAGAGGAAATGTATGTCTTGAGGTGTACTTGCCCTCAAGAGGTACGTGCTTATTGGAGCACATTAATCTTGGAGCCTGCAGCTTCGAAGAGATCCCTAGTGCTTATGTTGAAGGGATGCAAGAGCTTTGTGAGTTACATTCAAAAACAGGCGTCGGAGAGACTGGGGAATACCTACCTTCTACCACAGATCGACAGGTTGGACTTGGAATCTTGGGTCTTGCGAACCTCTTGCGGAGGTATGGTGTGTCCTATGAACAGTTCGGGCGAGCACTTGATCAATACTCAGCAGGAGAAATAAAAGCTACTGCTGCTTATTCTCTTGCACAACAAATGGCTCATGGCATCCGTGATGCTTCTTTAGTTGCTCATGAATATGGAATGAAGCGAGCATTCGCTATCGCTCCTACAGCGTCTTGCAGCTACCGCTCACAGGATGCTGATGGATATACATGCTGCCCTGAAATTGCGCCACCTATTGCAAGAACAGTTGACCGTGATTCTGGCACCTTTGGTGTTCAAACTTATGACTATGGAGATGTAGAAATTGCATCAGAAGTTGGCTGGGAAAATTACAAACGTGTAGCAGATGGAATCATGCGTCTCTACCAAACCAGTGGACTTCTCCATGGGTACTCATATAACTGGTGGTCGGATTTGGCTGTCATGGATGAGGACTTTATTGAAGAGTGGCTTAGGTCTCCACAAACCTCTTTATATTATTCGCTTCAAGTGATGGGGGATGTACAAGATAAATCTAATGCTTATGCAGCTATTGCTGAAGATGAAGTGGATGATTATTTGAGCAGTCTCTTAGCACCTGAACGAGAAACCAATGAACCTCAATGTGATTGTGCAGAATGAACCCTTACGAAAAACTACTAAACAGAAAAAGAAAATGGACACCAGTGCAGACAACTGCTGGTACATGCAAGCAAGGAGCGGAGAAAGCAATACACCGTGCCCTTGCATTACGACATATGGAACTACCTGTGGGAGATTTTATCCGTGATGCCCTGGCTAATGAAGTTCCAGACGTGGCGCGGGAACTACTCGAATCCAACGTCAGGGACGAAGAAAACCACGACGTGGCTCTTGGCTACATCGCCAATGCTTACGGGATGGATGAAACATCTGAAGCAGAAGCGTTACGGTTACGTGATGCTTGGGTCTCGCATCCTGATCACACTATTACCAAAGCAATGGTGGCCGAACGTGCAATTTTCTTCGTTCTTCTACCATTCTTTCGCTTTAATGGTGACGCTGGAATGCGAACAGTAAGTGCAGACATTTCTAGAGATGAACAAATTCACGTTGCTACCAATAGTATTGTTTGTAGGGAGCTGGGGCTTGATATCAGTCCTAGTCTTGATAAGCTCCGCTTGGCCACGATTAACTGGGTGATGCAACCACTTAAAGTAGGTGCATCTGATAAATATTTGGATAAAAAATTTTGGCTGGATTCTAGTGACAACTTAATGTATCAGGGTAAAGCACCACAGCTTTCTGCTACTAAGTCTGCACGGATGCCAGCATTTTTTGAGCATAGTAATGTCAACCTACCTCAGTACGCATGAAGTTATTGGTGTTCCTGATGCAACACTACTAGCAGAACTCAATGAGATTTTCCCACCCGTCTCACCTAACCCAGACGACAACTTGAGTAAGATCATGTATCAATCAGGTCAACGTTCTGTTGTTGAATGGATTCAAAAAAGATTGGAGGAACAATGACCGAAAAAGAATACAAAGCTGGCCAAACAAGATGGGCGAATTCGAGGACTAGAACCCGTAGCCCTGCTGGATATAAATCCTGGCAAGCTGCATCCGCTAATTATTTAGAGAGTAAGAATAACTCAAGTAGTCCTAGTTCTCCTGCTCCTATTCCGAAAAAATCATCCTCAAAAGATTACAAAGACAAATATAGGCACCGTAGTTATAAAGACACTGATACTTATAAAGAGAATAAAAAGCTTATTGACTCTAAGACTGAACCACGTGAAGTAAATCTTACTTCGCTTGATAGACGAGATACTGCCAAAAGTGCAGCCGGTCTTAACCGTAGATTTTTAGAAAATAAAATGAAGGACCTGCCCTCTCCTTTAAAATTTCCTGGTAATATTAGAAAACCTAAACTTGATAAGATTGAACCTTATAAATTAGAAGGTAAAAACAAAGAGTCTTTTCTTAAGGGTTCTAGTTTCAAGCCTACGAAGAGTAAATTTAAAAAGCCTACAAGCAATGACAAGCTTAAGGTCAAAATTAAGAATCCACAATTCGATAAGAACAAAAAAAGATATACCGATTTAGGTGTCGGCATAGGTAAAAAAACTAAAAAAGCAAAGTAAATGAACACTTGTAGACAACGCTATGATGAGCTAACAGGTGATCGTTCTCAATTCCTAGACAAAGCATGGGAAGCTGGTAGGCTTACTCTCCCTTATCTTGTACGTCGTGAAGAAGATTATGTAAAAGGTATGCGTGTCCTCCCTACACCCTGGCAATCAGTTGGTGCTAAGGGTGTTAATGCATTAGCTGCAAAGCTTATGTTGGCATTGTTACCTACACAAACAGCATTCTTCAAGCTACAAATTAATGAATCCAATGTTCCAGATCTTGTTCAAGACCCTACAATTAGGGCCGAGATGGAGTTATCCTTCTCTAAAATTGAACGAACTATACTGGAAAATATCGCTGCTTCAAGTGATCGTGTAGTTGTACACCAAGCACTTAAGCATCTGATTGTCAGTGGTAACTCATTAGTGTACATGGGGAAAGAAGGTCTAAAGCTTTATCCTTTAAATCGCTTTGTCATAGAACGTGATGGGAACGGTAACGTATTAGAGATCATCACAAAAGAAAAAGTCAACAAAAAATTAGTCGAAAAGTATTTACCAAAAGAACAGCAAGATCCTAAAACAAATCCTGCTGCACGATCAAAAGAGTATTCTTCGAATGAAGTGGATGTTTACACCCACGTCCGACGAGAGAATAATAGAGTCGTTTGGTATCAAGAAATTTATGACAAAGCAATACCTGGCAGCTACAGCAAAGCACCCCTCGATCAAAATCCTTGGCTTCCATTACGCTTCAACATTAGCGATGGAGAAGCTTACGGTAGAGGAAGAGTAGAAGAGTTTATTGGCGATCTTAAATCGCTTGAAGCTCTATCTCAAGCTCTCGTTGAGGGCAGTGCAGCAGCAGCTAAAGTTGTATTCGTTGTATCACCTAGCAGTACTACCAAACCTCAGACCCTTGCTAAGGCGGGGAACGGGGCAATCGTTACAGGTAGGCCAGATGATATTGGTGTTATTCAAGTTGGTAAAGGAGCAGACTTTGCTACGGCTCAGCAGCAGATGATGAACTATGAAAAGCGTTTATCAGAAGCATTCCTTATTCTCAACGTGCGTGACTCTGAACGTACAACAGCAGAAGAAGTACGTATGACACAGATGGAACTAGAAACTCAGCTTGGAGGATTATTCTCCTTGCTAACTACAGAGTTTCTTGTACCTTATCTCAATCGTAAACTCGCTGTACTACAGCGGGATGGTTCTATTCCTAAGCTTCCTAAAGATATTGTTTCTCCTACCATTGTGGCTGGAGTCAATGCTCTTGGTAGGGGACAGGATCGTGAAAGTCTTACTGCTTTTATTACTACTATTTCCCAAACAATGGGACCGGAAGCAGTTGGATCCTATATCAATCAAGATGAGTTTATTAAAAGACTAGCAGCAGCACAAGGTATTGATGTTCTTAATCTTGTCAAAGGACAGGAAGAAGTACAGCAAGCTGAACAAGCTTCTGCTCAGCAGCAGGTTCAGTCTCAGAAAGATATTGAACTTACTAAACAAGCTGCAGCCTTTGCTAACTCACCAGTGATGGATCCACAAGTTAATCCCAATGCACCCCAAGCTATAGATGACCAACAACAAACCAACCAGGCCGCCTTCCAGCAAGGCCAAGCGGGCACCTAAACCACAGCCTGTCGCCAAAGCTCCACACCTTGAGCCTGAAGAACTTCTAGAAGATCTACGTGATCTTCCTGTTAAATCGAAGTTGTATTTAAAAGACCAACTACCAGCCGACCGTTATCAAAAGAAACCTAAAGTCGGTACCCCCACCCTTGGTAGAGAAACTGGTTATGTAACTGAGGTGGGGCTTGGTAATTTGACATCACTAACAGCATATGACAACACTGACATACCAACCTGATCAACAGCAACCTGAGTTCTCTGA
>Ga0181410_1000852_pt1 | contig 13171 bp, 17 predicted proteins | sample 33SPOviralmetaG_FD_130112 | JGI IMG/M metagenome (GOLD analysis project Ga0181410, IMG submission 130112) | Marine viral communities from the oligotrophic San Pedro Time Series (SPOT) site, San Pedro Channel, CA, USA - 33 SPOT_SRF_2012-06-20 | ecosystem: Environmental > Aquatic > Marine > Strait...
ATAGCCATATTAGATTATGGCATCAAAAATCTACAAAAACAAAACAGTAGCACAGCTTCGTGCAATAGCTGTTACACACTTTCACAAATACATTCGCAATCGTGATGAAGGTAAGCCATGTATTTCATGCGGTGCTTATACCACACTTCAAGCAGGTCATTTTTATTCAGCAGGCAATAATCCTTCTGTAAGATTTCATGAAGATAATGTGCATGGTCAATGTAAAAAGTGCAACTATTTCCTTTCTGGTAACCTTTTGCCATATCGTCAAAACTTAATTGAAAAGATAGGACAAGAAAGATTTGACAAACTAGAACTAAACATTCAGCTTTCAAAGCGCACAGCTTACAAGTGGGATAGATTCTACTTACTAGAAATTATAGAAAAATATAAAGCACTCAATCGATGACAAAGAAAGAAGCCATGCAGATAATCGCTTCTAAGTATAATAAGCTAAAGCGAATCGCTCAGATGTCAGAGAACAAATACTTTCCAAACAACAAAGGCTTGTATCATGAAGACATTACACAGGATTTGTATGTGAAAATTCAAACAGAAATCAATAAACTTCCAAACAATAAAAAAGAAATATTAAAATTTCTAGACCGATATGCACAACCTGGAGCGTATATATATCAGAGCATTAAACAAATATTAATAAACACATTTAGAAAAGAAAGCAAATACACTAGGCTTGATCTTAGAAATCTAACAAAAAATGAAATGAAATATTTGATTGATCCTGGTAAAGAAATGGAAGATGAAAACATACAAGACAAAGTAGACAAGTACGTAGACACCTTCTATTGGTTTGACAAAAAGGTTTTTAATCTGTATCGCTATGAGTTTAAAACACATCCAACAGAAATGAGCAAACAAACAAAGCTATCAGAATCGACTATTTACAGAACAGTTAAAAGATGTAAAATTAAAATCAACGAAAAGCTAAAAAAAGAATACTATGAAAAGTAGAGGTCTAGGAGACGATATTGAAAAATACATAACAAAGCCACTAGGTATAAAAAAAGTTGTCGATACAGTAGCAGATGCTTTAGATGCTGATTGCGGATGTGAGAAACGTAAAGAAAAACTAAATCAATGGTTTCCAAAGCGTGGAAGCCTCAGACAAGATGAACACGCCTTCTTAGATATGTTTTTTGCAACCTACAACGGAAACAGTTTAAAATCAGAACAGGAAAGAGATATGCTTTATGCAATTTATAACAGAGTAAACAAAGCTAAAGAAGAGCCTACAAGCTGTCCACCATGCCTAAAAAGAATAGTCGAAAACCTTAGAGCCAAATTCAATGAGTACTAAACGCCTAGAGAAAATATACAAGCTAAGAAAACATCCAGATAATCCTAGAGTGATCAAGGATGTTAAATATCATTTGCTAGTCAAATCAATTAAGGAGTTTCCAGAGATGCTAGAGAAACGCCCCTTAGTAGTAAACAAAGATTTAATTGTCTTAGGGGGCAACATGAGATTAAGAGCAGCAGAGGAAGCAGGGCTTAAAGAAATATGGATTGATCAGACCGATTGGGATGAAGCAAAGCAAAAGGAGTTTATAATAAAAGACAACTCTGGATTTGGAGAATGGGATTGGGATGCACTTGCTAATAACTGGAATAGTGTAGAGCTTGAAAACTGGGGTGTGGATAACTGGCAAAATATGGACGACATTGAAACTAGTAATAATTTTACTTTATCAGATGGAGACAAAGAACCTTTTCAGCAACAAACCTTCACTTTAGCAGATGCACAAGCAGAGCAAATAAAAAACGCAATAGCTGATGTAAAGAAAACAGAGGAATATAATTATGTAGAAACCTTTGGAAATGAAAACAGTAATGGAAACGCACTTTATTTAATTATATCACAATGGGTAGAGCTAAAGAAATAGCAGTAAAAGTAATACCTTCTAATATTGCTAATCAATTCGTTAAAAATAATCATTACAGCGGTAAGGTTGTTCCTAATAGTAATTTACATTTTGGTTGTTTTTTAGACAATAAATTACATGGAGTTATGTCTTATGGCCCTAGTATAAATAAAAAAGGAACTATCAATTTAGTAGAAGGTACTGGATGGAATGAATTTATAGAATTAAATAGAATGGCTTTTGATGATTACTTGCCAAAATACTCTGAAAGCAGGTGCATAGCTATTAGTATTCGTTTAATTAAAAAAAACGCACCACACATAAAATGGATAATAAGTTTTGCAGATGGCACACAATGCGGAGACGGTACTATTTACAGGGCAAGTGGTTTTAAGTTAGTAGGTGTTGCTAAAAATGCTGGGATATGCAAATTGAATAATAAAGTTGTGCATATAAAAAAAACTTACGATTTAGGTTTAACAAGTAGTTTTTTAAAAAAGAGTGATATTCCTAAATTAGAAATGCAAGGGTATAAAGTTGAAATGTTAAAAGGTTATCAATTAAAATATATCTACTTAATTGACAAAAGTATGACTATAACAAAAGAAATATTACCATTCAGCGAAATAGATAAACAAAACGCAGGAATGTATAAAGGAGAAAAAATAAGTATGCAAGAAAGAAGGGATAAAAATTAAGTAAAATAAATATGCGATAGAAGTGTAATGGTTGCACATTAGACAAACCAGTCTAAAAGAGGGGTTCAATTCCACCCTATCGCTCTAAATAATAAAAATGCTATGGAAAATGATTGGGAATTGACTTTAGGATTTTATGGTGGTTTAGTTTTTGGCTTTAGATCATATCCACAAAAGGACTGCACAGACTATGTATTTTATTTACCACTAATTGATTTATGCCTTACTATTTATGAAGATTAAAAGAAACACAAAAGAAAATATGATTAGCTATTATTTTGACCTGCTGTCATATACCAAAGCACCAAAACATAGAAAATACATAGTTAATATGCTAGGGTATATCTGTGGTGAATTACCTAATCCTGAAAAGAAACCAGGTTATCCAAGAATAAAAAAGAAAAACAAAGAAAAAACAGTGAATCATGGCTAATGAAGAAAATCTAAAACCATTCAAAAAAGGTCAGTCAGGAAATCCGAATGGCAGACCGAAAGGAACAAGAAACAGAAGCACTATTGCTAGAAAGTGGCTTAATGTGAAATCGAAAGCTATGAACCCTATTAGCCAAGAAGAAGAAGACATGAACCAAGAAGACCTTATCACATTGGCTTTAATAAAAAAAGCTAGGCAAGGCGATGTATCAGCTTCTAAAGCATTACTAGATTCTGCCTATGGTCAAGCAAAAGAACAGGTTGATATTTCTACAGATGCACCTTCTATAGACTTTAGAACGCTTTTTAATTTTAAAGATGACACTGACAAAACCAAAGATTGACTTTTCACCTAGATACAGGCTGTTCTGGAATGACACTAGATATACAATTCTTACAGGAGGAAGAGGTTCTGGCAAGTCGTTTTTTACAGGTGTTTTTTTGCTAGGCTTGTTATATGAACAAGGCCACACAATTCTATTTACTAGATACACACTTCGATCTGCTTCAGTTTCTATTATACCTGAGTTTAAGGAGAAAATAGAAATGCTAAACCAAGAACACCTATTTAAAATTACTAGAGACGAAATAGTACACTTAGAAACAGGTAGCAAAATTATATTCAGAGGAATTAAAACATCAAGCGGTGATCAGACAGCAAATCTAAAATCATTGCAAGGTGTTACAACTTGGGTCATGGAAGAGGCAGAAGAGATAGATGAAGACAGCTTTGACAAAATAGATTTATCTGTAAGGCATAAGCAAAAACAAAACAGAGTGATTCTGCTTTTAAACCCATCTACTAAAGAGCATTTTATATATCAAAGGTTTTACCAAGACAGATCAGTACAAGCAGGTGCTAATATGTCAAAAGGGGACACCACCTACATACATACAACTTACTTAGATAACATAGAAAACCTATCAGAAAGCTACATAGCACAGATAGAGCAAATGAAGATTAGAAGACCAGAAAGATACTCTGCTGTAATAGAAGGTAATTGGATAGAGAAAGCAGAAGGCGTAATCTTCACTAATTGGAAGCTAGGCAAGTTTAAGGAAGTTTCACCTATAGTTCTAGGCGCAGATTTCGGCTTTAGCATGGACGAAAATTCTTTAGTAAAAACATCAATTGACAAAGACAGAAAGATTATCTACTTGCAACTATGCTTCTATCTGCCTGGACTTACAACTTCACAGCTTAGAGACCTTTACAAAAAGCACGCAGGTGATTCTTTAATTGTAGCTGATTCAGCAGAACCTAGATTAATACACGAGCTTAAAACTACTTGTAATATAGTACCTAGTATAAAAGGTCAAGGAAGCATCACATATGGGATAGCATTACTCCAGGACTATGATCTGATCATTGATGAAGGCGAAGGTTCAGCACCACTAATTAAAGAGCTAAACAATTACAGATGGCTAGAGAAGAAATCACAGACACCTATTGACAAATATAACCATGCTTTGGATGCGATTAGATATGCTGTAAGCTACCAACTAAAAAACCCTAATGCAGGACAATATCATATTATTTAAAAAACCTAGACCGATTTACCTACCCTTAAACGTATATATAACATAGTATTTTTTTAAATGGCAACAAAAACACTTAAAGTACCTAATAAACTATCCGAAATAACTCTAGGACAATATCAGCAGTTCAGTAAAATATCTATTGAAAATGCAGATGAAGATTTCTTACAAAAGAAAACTATAGAGATATTCTGCGGAGTTGATTTAAAAGATGTAGATAAAATTAAATATACATCTATAGTTCGTGTAATAGGTGTTATAAATAAAATCTTTGATAGCAAATCTATTTTTAAAGATCGATTTAAAATGAATGGTATTGAATACGGATTTATACCAAAGCTAGATAATATGACTTATGGGGAGTTTGTTGATTTAGATACACTAATGAACGATTGGCAAACGATGGATCAAGCTATGGCAGTTATGTATAGAAAAGTTAAAGACAGTCATAATGATAAATACACTATAGAAAATTACGATGCAGATGAAGTAGATGACATGAAGCAAATGCCATTAGATATAGTTTTTGGTGCTATTTTTTTTTTGGAAAGTTTAGGAAAGGAATTAACGATGCATACCCTAAATTATTTGGCGAAGGACAAAAAGAAAATCAATACTCAGCAGAGAGCAGCCTTAGCGAAAATTTTGGATGGTGGACTACCTTCTACAGTTTGGGAAAGGGAGACATTACCAAGTTTGAAGCTATAGAAAAATTAAACTTCAAAGCTTGTCTAACATATCTAAGTTTTGAAAAACAGAAAAACGAAATAGAAACTAAAAGAATAAAAGATGCCAGACAAAACCGATCTTATTGATTCACTCTATGAGAGGCTATTTTTAAACGATGATGAACAGATAGTTTTGTCAGATGGATTTGAAGGTGCTTTGATAGGTGTCAGTGCAGCAGAACCTAAAGTAGCTATTTATGACTTCTGGAAAGCTTTAGACATAGTTATTAAAGAAGCACCTGAATTAGACTTTGATCAATGCTTAGAATGGTTAGAGAAATTTGTCAGTTACAAAATAGAAGATTCTGAATCACTTACACCAATATTCGTTAAAACGCTATGAACAACTATTTTAAAGTTATTGATGATTTACAGACAGCAGCAATAGCAGAGCCATTTGTCAATACAGTAACACAAGGAGACATAACAGACATTGACCTGAACAAAAACACAATATATCCACTATGCCATTTGACGATAAATAATGTGACTCTAACATCAAACATTTGCACAGCAGATGTATCAATTATACTTATGGACATAGTGGATTTTTCTAAAACAGCACCTGCTTCTGATATAAGAGGAAACAACAATGAGATGGATGTTTTAAATACACAATTAGCTGTAGCAGGTAGATTACAAGCTGAATTATTAAGACTAGATACATATTACAATGATTACCAACTAGATAGTCCTTTCAATTGCGAACCGTTCACAGATAGATTCGAAAACAATGTAGCAGGGTGGGCGGTTTCTTTTTCTATTACTATGGCAAACCCATCAACTAAGTGCTAATGGAATTAAAAGAATTAAAAGCAGCCTTAAATATATTCGGTAAAACTGTTGTAGCTAATTCTAAAAAAAAGCTAGATGGCAACAGTTCACTAGCAAGGTCATTGCGCTATCAATTAAACGAAAGCTATGGAGCTATTGATTTTGAATTTTATATGCAACAGTATGGACTATTCTACGATCAGGGAGTAAGGGGAAAAGACCCTAGCAAAGTTTCTCCTAATGCTAAGATAAAAGGTCAGCAAGGAGTGGGCAGAGATATTGTCACAGGGCAGTTTAAAAAAAGTCCATACAGATTTGGATCAGGCAGAAGCAAAGGCACATTTGTAAGCTTTACAAAAAAGATGGAAAAGTTTGCTCGTAAAAAAAATATACGATTTAGAAATGCAGATGGCACTTTCTCAAAAGGTGGTTACAAAAGCATGGGTTTTGTCATTGCTAGAAATATTTATTACAGAGGTTTGAGAGGTAGTTTATTTTTTACTGATCCTTTTATGAAAGCCTACAAAGATTTAATTCCTGCTATGGAAAAAAGCCTTGTATCTGATATTGAAAACTTTTTTGACTTAGCAACTAAAAACATTAATAGATGAGTACTAAAATTAACGTTAGAAGTCCGTATTACTTAGATATACAAGAACCTACTGCGCCATCTGTAGAACTTACCTGCGCCTTAATTGCTTTGAGTGGTTTCAGCGTAGATGAGTTTGGTAACGTTGGTTTGCCTGACACTTCTTATGGAGATATATTGTCCTACACTTCTACAGATTCAGATTTTGCAAATGGAAAATTCGCAACTGTAAGTACAGACACATCAAGAACTGTAACCTTTAGAATAAGCATACCACCTAATTTTACAAATTCTGCGAACGACTATATTGATTGTGATGCTACAACAACACAACCTGAATTAGTATGTACAGGCGGAGTGACTACAAATGGAAGCATACCTAATCAGGCATTAGATTCAGATGGTAATACTGTAGCTATAATATTATCATCTTATTTTGTAGCAGGTGCTGACCCAATAGTAGCATATAAGGTAACTAATTCGCATCCGAATTTTTTTAGTGCTTATGTAAGTAGTGGAACTCTTTACATTACTTCAGGAAATACAGCAGGAACACAAACACTTTTTGTAGAAGCAACAGACGGAAAAATAGCGACTTGTAATGCTACACAAGCTGTGCAAGTAACAATTACAACGACCGAAACATACGATTGTGATGATGCTAGTTTACAAGGAGGCATAGTAAATCAGGACGGCAGTATTATAAATCCTATCGGAAATTTTATTACAATAACTGCTATAAGAACAACTCCTACAGGATCACCAATAACAAGTTTAGCTGCTAATAACACAGGCAGTTTTATAAGTCATACTTTGTATTTTGATATTACAGTACCAACAGGCTATACTAATATAGGAGCAACGGTACAATGTTCTAAAAATTACGATCAAGTAAGCAGTGCATTACCTTTATTTGATTGTGATGTAGCTTCATTAACAGGACAAGCAATTTATACTAGTGGGGCTATTTTTGACGGCGTATCATCAAAAGGTACTATTTCAGGTTTCACACCAATATCATTTGATCCTGTAACAACTACAATAACAAGAAGCGTAACTTTTTCTATCACTCCTCCTGCAAGTGGATATTCAAATAGCGGAGGGTCTGATATAACTTGTGCTATACCATTATTACAACCTGCTATAGCAGATTTACCTTGTGCTTCAGGATCAGGTTCAATTTGGTATATGAATATCGATCAAAAAACATATTTGACACAATCACAAAATCCAAACCCTTTAGATTACCAAGACAGCTACGAAGGAGAGTTACTATATGGCACAGGTGTCTTTGAAAAACCGACAACAAAAATTAATCTTAATTGGACTACACAAATTATAGGACAAGGGATTTGTTTTTATGGTACAGGTATTAACCGTAAAAGATATATACCTGCACAAAATGTATATATCAGAATTGATAGAGGGAATGGCAAAGGGTTTTATCCTCAGTTTGTCTATTATACTACAAGTGGAATTATAACTGAATATTGGAATTATAATACAGATACAGAACAGTTTGTCAATAGAACTCCTTAAAAATTAATCATGGCATTAAAAACAGCAAACTTAGAATTGTATATCTACACAGGTACATCAGGGAACTATGTATCAACAGATTTAAGATATACCCTACAAAAAAGCATAGTAGGTCAAAACACAAAAATATTGTTTGAAATTTCAGAATTAATTAGAGATTATATCAGCCAAACTTTTAATAATGATTATGTTTCTCAATGTGTTTGGGTCACAGCAGTGACTACTCTTTTTGATGATGATGATACAGTATTTACTTATGGTTCGCCAACTGTAGAAACATTTCTTGCATTGGATGGCTACGGATATTTCGAAGATGAAATAAATCCTGAGCTTACTCGCAATGCACTAATAACAGCAAACACTATTTATCTTCCTGAAAATACAACAGGCAAATTGCCAATATTCGCAGAAGGTGTTGGGAAAGTTATAATAGACTCAGCTACAACAGAAATTACAGATACAGGAAACACAAACCAAAAAATACAATACATAACAATTCCTGCAAACAGTTCTACTATTCAGGTTTATGACACAGACGATGCGACACTCAAAAAAACAATAACAGTTAATAATATTTGTGAGCCTAAATTCACACCTTACAAAATCACTTTCGTTAATAAATATGGAGCATACCAAGATTTATGGTGTTTTAAAAAGAGCACAGAAACATTTAACGTAACGGATGAAAAATATAAAAGAAATACAGTAGTAAATAATAGCGTTGAATATCCTACCTATAATGCACAAGAAGAAAGATATAACACCAACGCCAAACAAAGTATCACATTAAATACAGGCTTTATAAATGAAGATTCTAATAGTGTAATTGAAGAGTTATTTTTAAGCGAAAATGTTTGGATCAGAAAAAACTCCAAAACACTTCCTGTAATACCAAAGACTAAATCATTGACATTTAAAACAGTAGTCAATGATAAACTAGCAAACTACACAATAGATTTTGATTTTGCATTTAATAAGATAAACAACGTACGTTAATGTTAAACTTACAGCTTTATATAGAAGGGCAAGAAGTTGATTTATACAAAGATGAATCAGTTACATTGACACAAACTTTACAAGATGTAAAAGATATTGAGAAAGTGTTTACAGATTTTAGTAGGACTTTTAATGTGCCTGCATCAAAAGTAAATAATAAACTATTCAAGCATTTTTATAATTATCATATAATAGGCTATGATGCTCGTAAAAAGAAAGATGCTGAAATATATCTAAACTACAAGCTATTTAAAAAAGGCAAAATAAAACTCGAAGGAGCAACAAGAAAAAACAACAAAGCACACACATATAAAATTACTTTTTTTGGTAATGGAGTAAACCTTAAAGACTTATTAGGTGACGATAAATTAGATGCCTTAGCACTTTTAAAAGATTCATTCAATTTTACTTATAGCGATGCGAATATAAAAACCTATATGCAAAGCGGTTTAAATGTAACTGCAGGTGGAATAGATTTTAATGATGCTATAATATTCCCTTTAATAACACACACTAAAAGACTAGTTTACGATTCGGCAAGCAGTTCAGCTTATGGTAATACAGACAAACAAAACAACATAGCCTACGAAGCAGGAAGCACACACGGACTTCAACTATCACAATTAAAACCTGCCCTTAGAATCTATCCTATAATAAAAGCAATCGAGGCTCAATATGGATTGCTATTTAGTGAGGATTTTTTTAATACAACTAATGAACCTTTTTACAATTTGTATTTGTGGCTTCATAATAAAACAGGAGGACTATTTGAAGACGAAGGCAATGTAACTCCTGTAGGTAATTTTAACCTAGTAGATGTTAAGGGTGCTACAATTGATTTATTTGATAATTATTTTACAACACCGCAATCTGATCAAATAGGCACAAACAGAGCAAACAAAGAAAAAAAATTAGATGTTACTGTAAAGCCTTCGGTGACAGATGCTTTTTCATTTGTCATATATAAAAATGGTGAAGTATACGAAAGGTTTGACAATGTAACTAGAGATGCTCAAACAAATGATTATGCAATAAGAGATTTAGTCATTGAAAACGGAACATATACTTTCGCAATAGAATCAGATGTGCCGAGCACTTATAATATTAATTTTTTTGTTAGAAGAAAATCTACTTTAAAAAATGAAGTATTTTTTACAGGAACTGCTGAGGTTTTAACAGATGTACAACTAAGAGCATCGAATCAATTACCTGATATTAAAGTCATAGATTTTATCACCTCTTTATTTAAACTTTTCAACCTTACATCATTTCAAAATGAAAGCGGTGTCATAGAAGTAAAAACACTAGATAACTTTTATGCAAGTAGTAAAAAAATATGGGATGTAACTGAGTTTATAGATAAAACAGAGTCAAGTGTCGATTCAGTATTACCTTACAAACAGGTAAATTTGAGATACGATGGACACGACAATTTCTTTGCTAAAAATCACAGCGAACTATTTAACCAAGAATGGGGCTCTTTAAAATATCAAGCTAGTGAAAAGTTTGAGGGCGCAGCATATACAATTACAGTACCCTTAGAGCATTTTAAATACGAAAGGCTAAAGGATATAAATGGAGACACTTTTACGCAGTTGCAATGGGGATGGAGTGCTGATATAAAACAAGAAGCAAATTTAGGTAAACCACTATTATTTTATCCTGTACAACAAAGCGCACAGATAGGAGTAATAGAAAGTGACGGTGACTTAGTATCACATACAGGAGTTTATATACCTTCTAATTCAACATCAATAACTGATAGCAAAAATTTAAACTTCAATTCAGAGCCTAATGAGTTTGCTTTAGTGCCATTTGAAAAAACATTATTTGCTGAGTACTATAAAAACTATGTAAAAGAAATATTTGACCCACAAAGAAGGTTAACAACCACAAAAGCTTATTTGCCTTTATCAATTACTATAAATCTAACATTAGCAGACAAATTTCAAATATTCGAAAACCTTTACAGGATAAATAAAATCAGTACAAACTTTGAAACTAATCAGTCTACATTAGAACTAATAAATATAAAAGAACAAGCAGGAGAACTTATAGAAATAGTTCCTGTAATACCTGACAAATTTGTGCCGAGTAATACCTGTATAACAGTTGATTCTACGGTATATAGAACAGATAATGTAATTTTAACAACAGACATCGGTTGTAATACAGAAGGACTTGATATAATATCAACGAAAGACCCTGTACCAGATGACGTACATCCTGACAATAAACCTGACCAAGTACAAATAGATGTTCCTTTAGTTGTTACACCACCTGTATTAGCCGATCAGGTACAACCTACTGCAACTTCTACTTCGATATTTATCAAACATTCAATTACAGATTTAGGTTCTGTAGGGACGACAAAACAAATAGACGAATATGGCTTTTTCTATTCAACAAATGCAAGTGACTTAACAGCAACAGATATAGATACACTTAAAGCAAATGGTAGTGTGACAAATGTGCCATTTAAGACTACTTCATTTAATAAGCATCAAATACCAAATGCAGTAACATTTGAAGTAACAGGTTTAACTAATGGTGATGTAATTTATTGGAAGTTTTATGGAAGAACTAATACATCTGTAAATTATGCTTTAGGTGATGCGATAACAGAAGTAAAAACAAACGCAACATTATTAGGTTGTACAGGTACTAAGTATGCAACAATTATAGTTCAAAATGATGACAGCACAGCAATAACTATAACAGCAATAGATGCAGGGGTGCAGAAAACATATCCTGCAGCAGCAGGTGCTCAAGTTTATTTAAACGGTTGTATTTGTGATGCTATAACAGCAACAGGAAACTTTACAATTATTCAAAAACAAAACCCTTGTTGATATGATTAAAAACATATTAGAAATGCTAGAACTAGTAAAAGATGACACTAAAAATTTAGGTGAGTTATCCAAGATAGCATTAGGAAGAAATAAAATACCAGAATCAATGAATGAATTAATTCATTTAACACTATTAAGAAATGGCAGAAGAAGTTAAGATTAATTTAAAAGCTGAGTTTGGCAGTCTTAGGAAAGACTTACAGGATGTATCAACTGAATTAGTCGACATAAAAGACGAATCAAAAAAAGCAAGTAAAGGACTAGGCGAAATTAAAAAAGCAGTAACAGGAGTAGGTGCTGTTTTAACAGGTGGACTTTTCAAAGCAGGTGCAGTAATCTTTGAAAAACTTATGGAGCTTTTCATGGGCAATCAAAGAGTGATGGATGCAATGGCTGTAGGTGCTAATATGCTACAAAAAGCATTTAATGATCTTATAGGATTTGTTACAAATTTTTCAATTCCAAGTTTAACAGAATTAAAGGATATTGTAATACAAGGAGTAATTGACCGATTTAATCAGGCAGTTGAAGCTGTTGGTTTTTTAGGCAAAGCAATTAGCTCTTTAATGTCAGGCAATGTAGTAGGTGCATTAGATAATCTAAAAAAAGCAGGTAAAGAATCTTTTGACATTTTTACAGGAGTTGATAATACATTAGAAAAAACAACAGAAGCAGTAAGTAATTATGCTAAAGAAACTTTTAATGCAGCAAAAAATCAAGTTGATTTAAATAAACAAGCACAATTAGCTGAAGCACAAAATGCTAAACTCTTATTACAATTTAGTCAAGAAGCAGAATTACAAAGACAGATCAGAGATGATACTTCTAAGTCTATAGAAGATAGAATTGCTGCTAATGAAGAATTAGGTAGAGTTTTAGATAGGCAGGCAGAAGTGATGATGGCTAATGCACAAGATCAAGTAGATGCTGCACAAGCTGCTTTAGATTTAGATAAGGAAAATCTAGACTTACAGATTGCCCTTATAAATGCTCAGACAGCACTTATAGATGTAGAAGAAACAGTTACAGGTTTTAGATTAGAACAGCTAACAAATACAAATTCTTTATTACAAGAACAAAAAGACCTTCAGGATGAAATTTTAGAAGGAGAAAAAGAATTAGCTGAAGAAGCACAAAAAAT
>Ga0181410_1000860_pt1 | contig 13125 bp, 20 predicted proteins | sample 33SPOviralmetaG_FD_130112 | JGI IMG/M metagenome (GOLD analysis project Ga0181410, IMG submission 130112) | Marine viral communities from the oligotrophic San Pedro Time Series (SPOT) site, San Pedro Channel, CA, USA - 33 SPOT_SRF_2012-06-20 | ecosystem: Environmental > Aquatic > Marine > Strait...
ACAACTCGCAAACTGCCTAAGAGGAGTACGAACACCAGCCATAACAGGCGTGGGAATATTAATTTTAAATCTACTGATTGCGTCATAGTATTTTTTGACATATTGTAACCTACTTTCTGTTGGGTACTTTGCAAATAATGTAGCAGATATCATCATATACATAAACTGTGGTGTTTCAAATATTTCACCTGAACTTCTATCTTGTACAAGATATTTGTCCATGACTTGTCTTAATCCTGCATAAGTAAAACTATAATCTCTTTCATGGTCAACCCACATACCCATTCTATCAATCTCTGCTTCAGTATAATTTTCTAATATACCTTTGTCATACAATCCTGAATCAATGAGTTTTTTAATGTGGTCTATAAATTTTGGGTGTTCCCATAGTCTGCGATTTAATTTTTTACGAAGCGAAAATAATAATAATCTAGCGGCAACAAACTGATAATTAGGACTCTCTAAACTAATTAAATCATTTGCTGACTTAATTAATATTTGTTGTATATCATCTGTTGATATACCATCAAAGAATTGTAAACCACTATTCATTTCAACATGAGAAGCACTAACAGCCGCAATACCCTCTGTTGCATAACCAACCATTGAGTGTATCTTATCAATATCTAAGGACTCCTTGCCCCTACCGTTTCTCTTGTTTACATTAATTTGTTCGTTAGAGGTCATGTATTAAATCCTTTTCCAGTTGTTGATATGTTGAAGTGCTGTAAGTCCGCTGTATGTGTTACTACTTATAATAGTTTGTACCTCTGTTGAAGTCTTTCCTGCTATTATCATGTCATTTAAATCTTTGTATTTCAATGTCTTTGGCCATACAACCAAATTAAATTTTTTATCAACAGCTTTTATCATACGGTTGACTATTTCTTGATTGCGTGGTTCGTTATCAAAGACCATTGTGCATTGTAAAGGGTTGATTTTTATATCAGCGTCAGCACCTGCAAGTGCGACAGCATTACTCAAAAATAAACTATCAATAGGTCCTTCAGTTATCATCACAGATTTATTTAAATCTAATCTATCTAAACCATAAATCTTTTGTTTTGTATCGTCAAACTTAATTGTAATATACTTAGGTTGTTCTTTACCAAAAGCACGACCTTGAAAAGCAAAAAAGTTACCTTCTCTATCAAAGAAAGGTATTACAACTCTAGGATGGTCGTCTCTTAAACTAGGAAACTTATTCGGTACAATACTATTAGTCCAGTCATAAAATTTAGGACAAAAATAAAACTTATCCCAATGTTCTTTTGGTATTAATCTTTTATAAACAAATTGTTTTGCTGGATGTGTTTGTACTAATTTATCAAAACTAACTAACTCGTCTAATATTCTTTCATAAGCAGTTTTCTTCTTTAATACTTTAGATGGTGTAAAATCAAATTCTGGTTTTTCTTCTTGTACTTTACCATCTTTAAATCTTTCAAATATATATTCTTTATGCATAGTAGGATCTAGAAATTTAATTAAATTACCTAGTGTCTGACCCATGCCACAATTATGGCATTTAAAAAACATATCAGATTTTTTACGATAGACAAACCCTCTGGCCTTTGATGATGATTTTTTAGAATCACCACAATGCGGACACCTAAAGTTATATAAGTAATCTGATTTTCTTTTAAATTTTTCTAATCTTGTGGATAAGAGATTGAGAAACTTGATATCAATATAAGAGGACATATGTACACATTATATCAGGTCCATATGATAAAGTCAAGCACTTAAAACATTTTAAATAAAGGATTATCGGGATTAGACATCATAAGTCCAATAATTATAGAACCACCAATAATCAACCAACGCCATTTCTCTAATACGCCAACTCTTTCGGATAGTTGAGTTCGAACAGCACGAATTTCGTTTAGCAGTTTACTCTCTAATTGATATTGAGACTCTCTTAGTTCTCTATTATTAGTAGTGATTCTAGAGTGTAATTCTTTAAGGTCATTATCCCATTCTTTTCTTCTAGATTCTAAAGTGATAAAGATATCATCATCTGTTTGCTCTGCTCTTGTCAACTTACTTTCTTGTTGAGCAATCATACCTTTTAATGATATAGTAATTTCAGTAAGTTTATCTACAGCGACCTCTAATCTTTGATGAATAAGCTCACCTGTTTTAGCGTCTTTCTTTAGTAGTGCGATATCTGTTTTAAGTTTTTCTAGGTCTGACATGCTTATATTTATTCTTATTCTGCTTCATAGTATTCTTTATAAGATAATATAATCTGTCTTTGTTCTGCTAATTTGTTTCGTATGTCAGCAAAGTTAAGTGCTAACTTCTCGTAACCAGTATCAGTTACAGCAAATAAAGCATAGTCACCATTCTTTTCGTTTTTAATTTTTTCAAACACTTCTTCAGCGTTATCTTTTGTAATAATAATCCAATCAACATCTTGTAGTTCAAGAGGTGAAGGATTTTCTAATGCTAATGGTTCTCTTTTCTTTTCTATTTTATATGTGTCTATAACTTTGACACCAGCAGCACAACTACTCAGCAGTATTGCTAACAGGCCAAAAACTAGGACATTCCCTATTTGGTTTACCATTTAACTCCTCCTCTGTTAGTGGACTTCCAGACGCAATCTCCATACATCTAGCAGCACTATCACTTGCTTTGTTTATAATCTTCTCTACAAGACCAGGTTTATTCTCTGCAAGATTACCAATATCATGCTTACCCAATCTACTATTTAATGCGTCTCTATCTTTTTTTAGTTTAGCATTTTCTTCGTCTATTTTTTTGAGTGTACTTCTTATTTGTTTTAAGTCTTTTGTTTGTTGTTCGATAACTTGATTACTTTCTTCTACAGCAATCTCTAGTTTAACTTGATTTGTTTTAAGTATAGCATTATCTTTTTGTAGTTTTTGTACATATAGATATGCACCACCAGCACTTGCTAACATTACTAATACTAAACCTATTTTTAAACTACTAAACATTATTTCTTTTTAAATTGTTTTGAAACTTCTATTTGTTCAAGTCGTTCTTCTAACTCGTCAATCTTTTTAGTAACATATGGATACTTCTTTCTCCATGCGTCATCTGGTTGTTGTAACCAAGTTAATCCCCAGCGTTCAACTAAATAGTCTGCAAGAGTATCAAACTTACCATACATCCAAAGACCTATTCTTGTACTTTTAAAGTATGTTGAGAATGCTAATCCGAATAGTGAACCAACTAACGCTGTGTAAATCCACAATCTATCAGTAGCCATTCTTTCAATCATTTCCCACATTATTTTTTAATTTCCTTTTTGCATAATTTGTAATAGGCATCCATAGAGTGGTCAGAAAACCCATCAATTTTGAGTTTTAGTAAACCTCTCCATGTGCCTTTTATCCATTGTGTAAACATATACCATCTACTGAAACCTTCTTTTAAATTGCCATCACAGTCAAAATATTTTAACTCTGTGCTTTTGTGTGTAAAACCTACAATTTCAGGTGGTACTTTAGTTACGATATCGTTATTATTTCTAATACGATAACAATTGAAATTCATATTGTTAATTAATTCTTTGTTACCAACTCGTGGTGAACCATAAGTATAACATACAGATTCAGGATCATCTATTCTATCAGTATAAAGAGTTGCAAGAGCAGCCCCTAAACTATGACCCGTTACTACTAACTGTTTTTCGTTATGTAGACCATTTTCTTTATAATGAGTCCATAGTGTTTCCCAGATATCATTTAGAGCATGTCTAAATCCAGAGTGTATTTTACCCTTAGATCCTATACCTCTTGAAGATGGCATCCATTCTCTTTTTGATTTAACAAAAAAAGCGTCTGCCTTAATATCTTGCCAAGATGTAGGTTCTGTACCTCTAAAAACAACTACATAACTTTCTTTAGAAGTTAGTACATAACATTCAGTACCACCCTCTGAAAACATAGTAATATTATCCCAATCTTTTGAATAGATTTTTCTAAAATCTTTCTTAGCCAAATATGCGTTCATACTTAATTGAGCACACATTGTAGCAGTTTCCCATGAAAACTTATTGTTCAAACCACGAGTCATAATTAATTAACCTTGTTTTTTAACTATTGAGATAATTCCCCATATAATAGCTGCATATGCTGCTAACTTTACGAAAGGACCGCCTAGTACTACTAGTAGACCAAGTGCTACTAATGAAGCGCCTGACCATGTTGATATCTCTTTAATTCTTGCTTTAATAAAATCCATTTGATTTTCTCCTTGTTTAACTTATTTCCTCTTTTTGAGTTCCTTGATCCATTTTTCTCTCACTTTTTTTACATTCTCTTTTTTTCTTAATGGATTAAGTGCTGCCATAGGTTTCATATAACTCGTAGAGGGAACTTGTAGTCCCATGGCATATTCTTTAACAAACTCTTTGTATGATTTTGACATTTACTTCTGGCCAGCACGAACTTTTTTTGCTAAATCTTTATCAGCGCCGCCCCATGTTCCAGATGATTTAGTTACAAAACTATTTACTCTAGCAAATGCCCATTGTTGTTGTGTTGCACCAGGTCTATGTCCGCCTTTCCATGCAGCCATACCTCTATTGTAAACTTGTTTTAATATTGAGTAAGGCATACCAGTTTTCTTTGCCTTATTTTGTAGACCTTTGATTGCTTCATCTAAATCTACTTCGTTCATCGCCATTGCTTTTAAATGTTTTACTTTTTCTTTGATTTCATCTTTTGGATATTCTAAATCAGGAATTGTTCTATCAATAGTTTCTTTAATTTTAAATCTTTTTAATAATCTATCTTTCATAGTTTCCTTATCTTTCTTTTTCTTCATTACCACAGTAGATGAATCATCGCCTGTTCCTACAACGGCCGTGCCTGTTGCGTTTGCAGGTGCATCCTCGCCATACATTTTTTTATACTTTGTTGTAAATGTAGATGGTTTTGTTTTTGCCTTAGCGTCACCAGGTGCTGCTTTATAGTCTTTATTACCATCTGATTTCTTATAACTGCCTCCTTTTTTCTTAAAGAAAGCTGCTCTTTTCTTTTTTGTATCTTTGTCTAATGTTTTATAATACTTTTTAGGTTGAGTACCTTTTACTTTTTTAACATCTTTATCTTGTGGTTGTGCGTCTAAATCTTCGTACTTAGGACTTACTTTTTTAGTACCGTCTGCTCTAGGTATTAAACCTTTTGCTTTTAGATGTGCCTTATCTGTAAAACCAGCTTTACCTGCTTTATGTCTTTTCATAGCGTCTGCTGTATTAGGCGTTGGCATATAAGTCCTCCGTTGTTAAATAAACATTTCTATACTTGAATACATCATAACCCATAATAGTTTCTGTATTGCCTTCAAATATAACTTCTTCGTCTATATTTATGACTATATCACCTTCTAAATCTGTAATATCTCTATTTACTCTATATGTGCCAGGTCTTAAAGGATCCCCATAGTTTTCATCTACTTGAAATTCAAAACCGTTTTCTTTTAAATGTTTGTAAACTACTTTTTCTACTTCTGGATTGTAACCATTTTCTTCTTTAAAAAAAGCAATTGCAGCTGCGGCTGATGTTCCTAATGGACCTCTAATACCTACTTTTGCTAATAATTTTTTGAGATTGAATACAAAGCGAATAAGTAATGTGTACGCTTTTCTTTGTTCTTGGTTAACAATTTGTTTTGATTTGATTAATACTTTACCCTTGTCATCTATAATGCCAAGTTTATATGCTTTAGTTTTGTTGAAAGGTGTTACTAAAAGTTTTAGTATTCGATAAGCAACTAAAGCGTCTATTACTCTACTCATTAAATTTTCCCTAATTCTGCCATGACTTTTTGATTAATTCTTATATCGGTCATATCTTCTTCTGGCATATGATGTAAAAAAACAAGAATAGTTTTAAGTATTGACCAATGCTGTCTATCTATCTTAAAAAATAATAAGGTAGTAGCAGCGTCTACACCAAATACATTTGATAAAACAATTATATGGTTAATAATCAGTCTTGACTTTAATTCTTTAGTTGTATCATACTTTCTAAATAATCTTTTCAGATATTTAAATCGTTTCATATCATCTAAAAACTCTTGTTCGTCAATGCAAGAGGGATTATCATAATGTTTTATAGCAAACATATTGATATTCTCTGCGGTCAGATGCTTAAAATCACTCATAATAAAATCATGTTGTACATATTAATATATATGTACTTTGTTAAACTAAATTCGCAAATACTTTGTAAGTGTTATTAGGTTGTCTTTCCCAATTAAATTCTAGTTTTAAACCATTTTCTTTTCTGTGGGAAATACCATCACCGTTTTCAATATCACCATCACCAGATGTTGCATTGTCGGATGTTTTACCATATCTTCCACCAAACTGTGAAACTTCTACTACTGACTTACCACTTTTACCTTCAACTTTAGGTATAGTATAACTTAGACCAATAGTTCCTAGTTTCATAGCTAATTGGTGCATAGCAGCGTCTGGTTGTACATATTCTTGTTCAGCGATTGCGCCTACAAAAGCATTAACTTTTTGCAAAGATTCAGGATTAGCAACATCAAAAATAGCAACATTATCGTTTTCTACTGATTGATGAGCAAATCTATCTGTATATGCTTCGTTGTATTGTTTAAAGCTCTTCATTTTTTTCGTCCTTCTTCTTTTTAGGTTTTTCTTCTTTAACAACAATCTCAGCATTAGGATTTTCAGTTGTTATTTCAGAAAGGACCGTATTAGAATCTTCGTATACTTTTCTCGCTCTTGGCGATAAACCATTTAATTCTTCTTGTGTTAATTTGTCCATTAATCTTTTCTCCTAAGAGGTTGCAATATCAAGTGCCTGTTGTTTTTCAGCAGACATTGGTGCGTCTGTATCATCTGCAAGTTGTTTTAAAAACATATCGCATTGTTGCATAGCACCTGCTAAAGCATTTAAATTATTCTTCATACTAATAACCTTGACTTCACTATCCTCAATTTGTTGTTTCACCATTTGAAAATCTTTTTCTAATTCAGATTTTCTCGTTTCAATTTGTTCTTTACTTATTGACATAATATCTCCATTTTAAATTAAGGAGGGGGCGAACCCCCTCCCAAGTGTTTTTGTTATCTCTAACAATCAGTTATTATGCGTCAGCAATAGTAACTGGTGTATCACCAGCAGTAAAGCCAGACAATGCATACACAGTAGACGAAACACCAACCATGTTGATTTCGTATGCTTCAGGTATCGCAACAGTAATTACGCTGTTTGAGTTACCATCAGAAAATACTGTATCAGTAGTTTGACCTGTTTGGTTGTTATCGTTGTGTTGTAAAGCACCTTTGAAAAAGATTGTGTTTCCAGCAGTCTTAAAGATGTGAGACGAAGCGTCTGTAGCAGCACCAATGTAGATGAACTTGAAAGTTAATCCAGCAGAAGGTGTTGGTAAAACGTATGTTGAGTTCTGAGAACAGTCAACAACCATGTTTACTCTACCTGCGTTAGCAGCAGCAGTAAGTGTAGTTGATGAAGCATCAGCCAAAGTAACAGGAGCTCTTAGAGCATTTTCCATCTCTGCAATTGTTACTTTTTTGTTTATAGGTGTTCCAGAAGGATCATCAACTACATGAAGTAAATCTTCTCTTGCAGTCGCTGTTCCTAATGAAGTTAAAGCCGTGATTTTTTTATCAGCCATTTTTATTTCTCCATTTAATTTAACCCCTTATGTATTCGGGGAATGTTAGCCCAGACATTGAAGTTATCTCGTCAGGGATCAAGTGTATAGGGAGAAAATTCCCCCTATACAAATTATTTATAAGACTTAATTACTTCTATTATGAAGTAGTTACGCCTTTAAGTATAGAAGCAGAACCTGAAGCAGAACCTGCCTGTGTTTCTACTACTAATCCGTCAGCGTCAACTGTAAATTCTTCTGCTTGAATACCGTCAGCACTAGATTCTAATTGAATCTTGCCATCTGAATCTTCTAACAGACCAATTCTACCGTCAACTGTATCAACACCAAAACCAGTTCTCATCGCTTGAGTTCCAATAACACTTGTAGCGCCATCAGCACCCTCAATTAACATTGAGATACTATTTTGTTCAATACCTTCACCTGCGTCAGCAGAGAACAATAAGTTAATATTGTCTGCAACTGTAATTGGTTCTGAAACTGTAAATGAAGTTTGAGAAGCAACTGCTGTGATTGTTAGTGTGTTGTCTGTACTTATTCCTGTATCACCATCTTCAGTAGCAGTAATTGAAGCAGCAGGTGTTGAACCAGCGCCATTTACTGTTACTACTTGACCAGTAGCGATTGTTCCTGATACACCGTCAACTACAACTGTTGTTGAAGCTGTTAATGCACCATTAACTGTACCTGAAGCACCAGATGAAGCGTCTAATACGATACTATTATCTGTTCCTTGAGCACTTGCTGTTTCTGATAAAATACCAGAAAAAGTTTCGCTGTCAGCCTGCATTGTAGCAGTACCATTTACATGAATAAAATTATCTGTAAATGATAAGAAGCCATTATCAGTAGTGTTTAATCTACCTCTAAAAGTTAATGAATTTGTACCTGAACCAGATTTGTATTGACAGTTTACAGTATTATCCTGTACCATGTCAGTTGCACCTAATTCACTTAATGTAATATATACTTTGTTAGTTATAGTGTTGTTAGCCGTAGCAGCTGCACTAGTAACTGTAATTGCCTCGTCAAAGTTTAGTACTAAATCAAAGTCTGAAGCGTCTGCATATGCACCATCTGTCCAGTCAATAGACAGTAGGTTCGCTGACCTCAATTGTGTACTCGATAAGTTTCTAATTGCTACCAAGATTTCAGGATCAGCACTTGCATTGTCGTTACCAGTAGCAGCACTTGCTGTACCAGGTTGAAATACCCATCCTTTACTTGTTGCAGTTACAAACTCTCGGGAATATGACGAGTTAGAATCATTTGGCAAAGACTTTGGTCTTGCCTCAGTATCTACTGTTTTTCCCCATAAAGCCATTTTATCTCTCCTTATTAATAAGTTTTAATATTGTTTTGTTAATTAACACTACTATTTATCAAAAACCAATTCTCTTAAGCTGAGAAATCGTGTTTGAAGTGGTGGTATGTTCAATACCTATACCCCCAGCAGCCCTAAATTGTTGAACATTCTTTGAATAGTCATCAATTAAGATTGCAGGTTGTCGTTTAATCGCACTACCTTTCATAGCAAAATCTTTCTTTTCTCTACGCCTCACAATGTTTATCATTGAATTTTGCGTATATCCTACTTCTTTTCGTAACCATCTCATCTTTCCTGGTATACAATTAGGATCTTCTATACTATATGCTGATAAAATATGAGGATTGTACTTTCTTAAATATGACCAAAGTTGTTTACCATCTCTAGTCCAAGGCATATTTGCCCAAAAGTTTTTTGTTTTTCTTATAGATTCCCAATCTTGACCGTCTCTTAAACCAACCCAATTTTGACCAGTTGCTCTTTTAGCCGCAAGAATGAAATCACATAACACTCCGTCCATATCAACATAGATACGAGGCATATCGCCTTTCGCTTCTCTGTAAAATTCTTTGTAATCTCTCATAAGAGATTTTCCCCTTAATGTAGATTGCCGTTAGGCGTATTTTTGCCTCCAGAGTACACGCCTATTTCTACATCAGGATTGACCTCTACTTTAGATTTCTTATTGTCTAACTTTAATTTCTTTCTTAAATTTTTTTTAATGATATCTTTTAAACTAGGTTCTTTGACTAAATCATTGTCGGTCAATATTTCTTCTTCATCTTCGTCTTGTTCATTTATCTTTCTTTTAAGATTTGAAAATAAGAATGACTCTTTTTTCGTCTTTGTTTTTTTAACTTTGAGTGATTTTATTAATTCTGATATAGATACTACTGCGCTGTTTACTTTATGAGGTTTTGTATAACCATCATGGTCAGCGCTGTCATCAGTAATAAATTCTATCTCATCTTGTATGTTTGATAAAATATCTTTTACTTGTTCAGCATTTGCAACAAACTTATCTTCTATTTCATCTTTTACTTCTTCAAGGTTCATAGAAATATCTTCTAAAGATTTTAAAGTTTCTATAACCTCAGGTCTAAAACCTTTCATAGGACTTGAATTACCTGAACCAACAGCACCCTCAGTCTCATCTGAGTCTACCATCTTTTGTATAATTTTAAAAGTATTTCCTAAATCCTTAGCCATTGTTTTTATATTTTCACCTTGAAAGTTATTACCTTTTGTAATACCCATTTTTCCCATACTCATTTGATTAGTAAAAAATTCAATAGCGTCATCTGCCTTTCTAGAAAACTCTACTGATTTAACTGGTTTGCCTGCTAAACTTGATTTTAAATCTTGAAATTCTGCCTGAGCATCCTCATAATCCATTTCCATAACACGACCTGCAATACTATCAAGTTCATCTGCAAGGTCATCAAGTCCCATACTTCTTGCCTTTTCTACGGCAGGATCCCATGAATCTTCCTCGTCAAAATTTGGTTCAATTGTTTCACCATCATCTGTTTCTAGTTTGAGATCCTCCATGTCTTTTAAAAAGTTTCTTGATTTTATTTTGATTTCTTCAGCGCCAGCAGCTGCGTCTTTTTTTGGTTCATCTTTTTTTGCACCCTTATCTTTAGGATCTTCAATTGGTTTCTCATCTTTACCGACAGCAGTTAAAGTGCCTCCGATTGATTTATGAGTTACCTTACCATCTTTACCATAACGACCAAACTTTAAATAATCTAACCCTAAATCTTTTGCTTTATCTGAAGCTTCTGATTCTCTAATAATACCTAAACTTTTTTGAAATAAAGATTCGTTTGCCAACTTATCAATTTGTTTACTTGTCATTTTACGTTTAGCGTCATCTTCTTGTTTCTTATCTTTAATTTTTAGAATAGCATGAGCGATACCTGTTTGTAAAGGTATTTCTCCAGTATCTCTATTTGGAATAGCATTTTGAGCTTTTTGTTTTTCTTGTTTTAAAACTACTTTAAGTTTATCAATCTCAGCTTTAAGTTTATCAACCTCAGCTTTAGTAAATACAGTCTGTTCTTCTTCTTTTAAATTTTCATTTGTAGAAGGCACTAAAAGATAGTCTCTTAATTTATTCATGCTGTTAGCTGCAATAGCAATCTTATTCATCCACCAACTAGGTAAATCGCCTTCAGGACTCATGCCTTGAAGTTTAGACAACATCTGAGAAGCGTCCTCAATTGCAGTCTTACATTGTCTTACAGCAGACGCCACATCTGTATGGCCATCTTCTTTAACTTGTCTTACTTCTTTAAGTGCTTCTCTAAATGATTGTGTATATTTCATTTACATTACTCCATCTACGACCATGTCGTCAAGTGATTCGTCCTTAACAAATTTTTGTAGATTTGAAGGACCTCTACCGTTAGGTGTATTAAACATGCCCTCATTACTATATTTTTCAAGTGTTCTTTTAAGTAATTGTTTATCACGACTAGTTGGTAGTTTATTATTAACTAGTTGTATTTCTAATCTATCAAAAGCAAAAAGAGCATTTCTATCATTTTTAACTTGTTTGTTTCTAAAATTTAAAATTGCTTTCTCAGCCATTCTTGCTGCTTCGCCTGGGTTATTAGCAGTAAAAGATATACCAGTTTCAACATCTGCGGAATACATTTGTATATCATCAAGTGCTTTATCAGAATTACCATCTTTTTTAGTTTGATTCATAGCCTTCATAAGGTCATTACCTTTGAAAAAACTAGCATCTGACATTGTAATATCATATTTAGTAACGGCTTCTTTTACTAAACCTCTTGAAATTAAAACTGCTTCTTCTAATGAACCAGGTTTAGTTTGTAGATATCTTTTGTTAGTACTTTCTTTTTTGTACATAGCATTAATCTTTTTCATCGCCGTCATCATTTCTGGTTTGTCTTTTACTTTTGCCATGTCAGCACCACCGCCATCTTTAACAGCAGCCCTTACATCTGATTTCATATAACCTGCAGCCATATCTTGTTTAGGGTCTTGCATAGTCATAGCATTCATCTTCTTAGGGTCTGTCATAGCATTCATTTTCATAGATGACATTGGTTGCATATCGTCATCACCAGTTTTCATTTCTTTTTTGTACATAGCTCTAATAGGCATTTTCATAGCATTCATTTTCATAGCATTCATCGCCATAGCATTTACTGCCATCTCTTGTGGTTTCATCGCTTCTGATACTTCTTCTTTTTTCTTTTTGCCTTTTTCTTTGTAACCACTAGCAAATGCAGCTTTTCTTTGAGCGTCTGAAGCAAAGCCTTCTTTCATAGCCATTTCCATTTTCTTCATCATTTCTTTCTTCATCATCTCAGGCATTTTATCCATTTCTTTCATCATCTCTTTTTTCATCATCTCCATTTTTTCTGGATCTGCTTCTGCCTTCATCATCTCCATCTTTTTCATCATTTCTTTTTTCATCATTTCAGCATTCATGGAACCGTACTCTTTTAAATCTGTTTCGTCTTTAATATCTTTTTGTAACTGTTTTGCCTGTTTATCGTGTGCTGTAACTGATTTTTTTAACTGTTTGATGATAGGTTTAATAGTTTCTTTATCTGTATCATCTAGTTCTTCTTTTTTATCATCTTGTTTAGCAGCGATTGCTTTTTGCAATCCAGCAGGTAATTTCTTTTGTGCTGGTGTTAGTTCTTCGTTCTTTGCACTATGCATATTATCTATGTGATTAAAGAATTTCTTTTTATCAGCATTCGATTTTAGGTCATCCAAGGAGTTAATCCCGAAGTCCTGCATGGCCGCTTTGAACTTGTCTTTATAAGTTGCCTCGTTCATGTTGTCTCCTTTTTGTTTTAATTCAGGTACAAATTCTTCTTCTTCTATACCTAGTTGTTTTTTGACCATATTAGTTGCTGTTGCATATCTAACACTATCACCGTCTTTACCGTATCTTTTAATAAAATCTTTTTTAGGCATATCGTCTGCCTTTTTGTGAACCATTTTAACTTGTGATTTAGACAAGTCTGCTTCTGGTACAAATTCGTCTTGAATACCTAATCTTTTCATTTCTTTGTCAATTTCTTTTTGAGTATTCATTTCGCCTTGTTTGTCTCTTGCCTGTTTCATTCTACCTAGTTGAATTAATTCCTTTCATC
>Ga0181410_1000861_pt1 | contig 13108 bp, 12 predicted proteins | sample 33SPOviralmetaG_FD_130112 | JGI IMG/M metagenome (GOLD analysis project Ga0181410, IMG submission 130112) | Marine viral communities from the oligotrophic San Pedro Time Series (SPOT) site, San Pedro Channel, CA, USA - 33 SPOT_SRF_2012-06-20 | ecosystem: Environmental > Aquatic > Marine > Strait...
ATGGCAGATGCACGGTATGCCAGTTTGATGTCTCGCATTGTTGCTGTCAATGTCTTGATGCCCAACGTCGCCAAAAGCTGGCCCCGCTTATTGGGCGCAATGTTCGCTGCACGGTCCGCCTGTCTGCGCTGGTTTGCCTCGGCGTAGCGCTCGTTCGCTCTGTCAATTGCTTCCTGTTCGTCCACCACGTGGCACGCTTCGCATTTTGGCGAGTGGCTCACTTCATATGTTCCACCGCCAAGGTAGGCCAGTGACCCAATGTACCCGCCCACGTGGAATTTGGTACGCTTCGTGAAGCGCTTACCAGTGTAGCCCGAATGGTACACCGCCTCGAATGTCACAAAACATTTGGTGCGCTTCACGACCTTGAACACATCGTCGTGTTCGTCTTCGTAGTACCGACCGACCACAAACACGTGGGTGGTCTTCGGCTTGGGTGCTGGTGTCGGCTTGGGGGTCGTCTTGGGTGCTGGTGCGGTGGTCATCTCTTGGGCAGGTGCTGGGGTAGGTGCTGGGGTAGGCTTAGGCGCACGGCGGGCGTCGCTCTTCGCTTCTTCACGGTCGCACCACTGGTGGAAGGTGGCTGTGTCGATGGTGTAGGTGGTAGGGCAGATGGTCATTTGGAATGTGTTCATTTACTGTTCGTGTGTTCACTGGTTATACATATATGGTATGTGCGTTGTCTTTAAGTCCCCCAAACCTTTTATTAATAAAATAAAATGTGATGTGATCATTTTAAGATATCCCCACCATATCCAACATATCCATTCCGTCGATGGGTCAAATGGGTAACAAACCCAGTAAACACCTTACCTCCAATTTATCTATTATTTTTTTTATAGTAAGCTTAACAAATATTTATTACACTTACCCATTAGCCCACTATATAACATATTCACAGAGGACGGATAGGGATTCTATGGATGGGCAACAAATGGCCAGCAAATCAACCAAACCCATCAACACAATTGTTATCATTATATTAGTACATACAATAAATGTTCGCAATTACAATAACACTGGAAAGCATCGCCCACATTATATTCTTGGGCTGGCTGTCATACCGACTCACAAAAAATGACTATTATTTGTTGCCCGAGCCAACAGCCCCACCGATTGCCACAATGATGTTAGACGATTGTGAGGGCTTTACACGTATAAAAAATAATGTGCCGTAATGTATCACAATGCCATTTACACCCGAAAAGAAAAAACAGTTATACGCCGAAAACCGCACCGAGGTAATCGCCCGTGCAAAGAAGTACTACGCCGACCATAAAGACACTATTCAGGCCAAAACGGTGTGCACATTGTGTCACGCGACTGTTACACGGTCGTACCTCAAAAAGCATCAAAAAACATATCGCTGTCAACTAAACGCCGCATACAAGCAATCCGCGCCCATACCATGAGTGACTACCGCGATAAGGTCAAGAGCATCAACAAGAAATATGTGCCGAAGTCTCTTAATGCAGAGGACAAGAAGAAGCAAGTGAAAAGCATCATAGAAGGCACAGACAGACCACCAGTAAAAGCACCAAAAAAGCGCTCGACATATGCTGTTAGCTTCGAAAAAAAATTTGGGTACAAGATTACGGATAATCGTGTGGCAAAGGAGCTGATAAGCGCCGAGGGCATCAAACAGATTCTAAACAAGGGCCGGGGCGCCTATTACAGCGCTGGCAGTCGACCGAACACCACCGCCCAGCAGTGGGGCTATGCTCGGCTCGCTTCCGTGTTGGTTGGTGGACCCGCCCGCAAGGTCGATAAAGCAATTTACGACAAGTACAAAAAGACTTAAAGACGTTACACCCTGTATATATTAAATATGCCTGACTACTCACGCGGAAAGATATACAAAATTGTTTCGCCTAATCACCCCAAGGTGTACATTGGTTCGACATGTACGACACTCAAAAAAAGGTTTTCATCGCACAAAAGCGACCGTAATTGTTGCGCTACTGAAATCATTGACGCGGGTGATTCTAATATTAAATTAATCGAGGACTTCCCGTGTTTGGATAAATACCAGTTGGAAGACCGTGAGGCGGAAATACAACTGTTGGACTGGGACGGGTGTGTTAATAAGTTGGTTGCTGGTGCTGTGCGTCGTGCTGGTGGCAAGAAGGCATACTATTCAGCAAATGCCGAAAAATTTATTACACGAAGTAAAGCACATTATGAAGCAAACCGTACAAAAATTAATGAACGACGAAATAAAAAATGCACATGTTTCTGTGGTGGTAAATACACAGACAGGCATAAAGCACAACACCGAAAAACAAAGCGGCACCAGAACTTTGTAGAAATTATTTCTATGGTGTAGGCAAATGAAGCCTATCACAGACATAGAAAATAAGCCATTGTACAAGCCGTTTGTAAGCAGACGCAAAAACAAAAAATACAGCGTGTATGTGAAGATAGACGGTGCAACACGTTTGATACACTTCGGTGACAAACGCATGCAACACTTTAAAGACAAGCTCGGCCACTATAAAAGCCTTGACCACAATGACCCGAAACGCCGCTCATCTTACAGGGCCCGCGCATCTGGCATTAGGAACAAAAGCGGTGAGCTAACATTCAAAGACCGTAACACAGCCAATTATTGGAGTTATAATACACTGTGGTGAAATTGAAAAATAAAAATGTAGCGTCTAAATAAATAAACATGGTTCTCCTCCATCTCGAAGCGAAAGCCACAAGCACATCCACGAACAAGTTTCGTATAAATCTCAATCACTCTATCCCCCCACAGGTTATCAAAATTGTGAAAACGATTGTTGCACAGACACACAACGCATCGGGTGAGAACACAAACCAAATGTTATATATGTCTGCCCCGTTCTTGTCTAATTTTGAAATCACAAGCACAACGGGTCACCCGCTTCTGCCGATTTCATTTAATCCCAAGGCAGACCGCACCGAAAGCGATACACACTACAAGGTGAACGCGGAAGACATTCCCAAAGCGTTCGACGTGCAGTTTTACAAAGATGAGAACCTTACCCCGTTCGATTTGCACAGTAGCGACAACAACAAGCTAACCAGTGTACATATATTTATCGAATACGCGACAAACCAGACATTCAATTGAATAAAAATATTTTATACCATTATACCATGGTCAAGCTGACTGTTTTCACGGCACAGGAAAAACGCAAGTTTAACGAACAGCGAGCACGAGAAGAGGCCGACCGACTTTTTAAGGAGGACCGTGCAAAGCGCATAGCGTTTGAACAGCAAAGAGCCCAGCAAATAGCACAAGAAAGAGCTACGAAGAAATACTACGATGATTTGATTAAACAACAGAACGATGCAAAGGTGGAACGTGAGCGGCAAAAAGCGTTTAACAAAAAAATTGAACGCTTGAAGCTGGCACAAAAAGAACGTGAGCGCAAAGCGAAAGAAGCTGCAGATTTACTCGCCAAACAACGCGAACGCCTTTTACAGCAAGAAAAGGCTACCGATGGACTCACCCCGGAAGAGATGGAAACCATCAGCAACATGACAAGTGAGGAATTAAAGGCGGCTATACAACAGCTCGAAAATGAGCTATTTGAAGCAGGTCGGCGCCGAGGCGTCGACGACACGGACGCCCTCGCCACCGACAGCGACAACGAAGACGACCCACCCAACACACAACAGCCGAGCGTGAGCAAAGCGCAACTTATACATGCCATTGATGAGTGTGACCGTGCATACTTCCCCGATAAAATACCCGTAGAGGAACGGCCAATATATCGTGTTCTTGAAAACGAGGGTGCACAGGCCATTGTAAAAAGGCACGAAACAGCCATACCGAGCCTTGATATAAAAGCGGGCACGTGGGAAATATCATTTCGCGGTACACAGTTCCCCGATGTGAAAACGGGGATGTATAATGCGATTGCAGATTTAAACAGTCATATTATCAGTCTCGACCATGCATTCGTGGCGTTACAATTATATAGTGACCACGGCCCCGTCCAGTTGGAGACACAAGGCGTTACCACGGTAGGATTTGCAAAGCATTTAGATGATATATATGCTAACATCTTGAATGTTATTACGGAAAAGCCAGAATACGATATAATTGTGAACGGCCATTCACTCGGTGCCGTGACGGGTCAGCTCTTCGCATTGCGACTGTTTTTAACTGGGGCACAAAAAGTAAAGCGTGTGTATGCTTTTGCTTCTCCGCGTGGTTTTGACACGCTAAATACATACGTTGCTCAAAATCTCGAATTTATACACATTTTAGACGAACGCGACCCCATCACATATATGTATACTATATTTTATGAATCACACGCTGGTTTTAAAATCATCCTACGTGAAGATACTGGCCTAATTGAATTTTTGAACGATGACCAATATGTACCGTGGTGTATAAAGGACAAAGACGAGAGCGCCAAGGTGTACAGCTCGCGACAGGTCACCGCCTCACGACAAGCCACAAAATCGGGAATGCGTGGTGGTGTTGGTGATTCACAGTTTGCGCAATATTGGTTTAAAAATGTTGGTGTAATGAACCAATTCTTTAAACGGTCGGCGGGCTCGTTTTTGGCATTTATTAAGCAGTTTCAGTATGCTCTAAATCTTCAAGGTGGTGGGCAGTTTCTGTCCAGAATCACCTCAACAGGTGACACATACCATTACATACCAGAATATAGAAAATTAATTGATAAACTCGGCGACGAACCACATTTTTTTACACGGTCAGGTGTCGACTACAAACAAATGCGAGACGTAAAAACATTTTCACCTGGAAAAGAGAAATTACATTTTACTGACTATTGGCAATTAAAAAGCGCGCCCACATTACCCGAACCGCAAACACCCGAACAAACACCCGAACAACAAATATCTCAAAATCTTGCGGATTACATAACGGGTGATATGCTTGTGAATGGATTTATTGTGTACAATGAAAACGCGAAAAATAAACACGAAAATAATTTTATCACCTATTAAAATACAAACACTCATACACTGTTAATATGTCGAATCCGGTTCTTCAATCTGCTCAGTCCTCCGCCGTCGTCGCTACTCTTCGCGAGAGTGACACCGTCAACCCCTTTGTGTACAACGAGAAGGGGCGCATTGTGTCGCCTCACTCCATGAGCCTCTTGAAAATCACCAAGTCTTCGGGCTCGGTTGGTGCTTCCAAGACTTGCAGTTTTGATATCTCTAAGAACGGCCTTCTTACTGGTCTGTACCTTGAATTGTCGATGCCCGGTGTAAATATTGCAGACGGTGAAACCGTTGACAATAACCTTGCGGAAACGGCCGCGGGTGCATCGGGTGCGGTTGGTACAAATGCCAAAGGCTTTACGGTCATGGGCATTCTGTCTTGCATTGATAACATTGTACTTCAAACCAGTGGCCGACAGCTTGAGCGCCTTTCGCGTTTCCAGATGCTTGCCCGTTATTCGTCTCTACCTGCATCAAAAAAGGTCGCTGTTCAGGAGTCTCTGCGATTTGCTCAGCAACCTGACGACAATGTGGCATACACCGCTGTTATGTGGCTCCCGTTCTACTTCTTCCGCGAAATGGAGAAGTACCACTACAACACCAGTTTTAACGAGCCTCTCCGCCTCGACATTACCCTGGGTGATTGCAAGTACATGCAAACCGCCGCGCAGTTGACAGGTGGCAATCTGGAAGTCCACGCACCGACGGAAATTGAATGTGTGGCACAATATCGCCAACTTGACGCACGCGACGAGGACGCCCTTGTGAATTCACAGTATGGCGACGGCCTTCTGTCCCAGTGTGTGAGCATGATGAAGGAGGAAGCCATTAAGGTTTTTGAGTCCGCTGCATCTGGTTTGAGTACGGTTACCTTTGACCTGAAAGAGAACCTTTGTGTGTCTAAAATTTACATCATGGTAACTAACCCGAACTCGATTGCCGCTACCGACGCATACAATGTTACCCTTCAACAGCGTGATGTAGCCACTGAGATTGACTCCATTAAGCTTACCGCATCAGGTGTAAATATCATTGATTGTCACGGCGACCTTCTCAAATACTTCGGCAAGTGGGGCGAGCACGACTCCGCGAATGTTTCACACGGAAATGGTGAGCGCGCTTTTGAGAATATTTACTGTATCGATTTCACCACCACCCACAAGGGGCACACAAACACGGTTGCATTCCGCGAACTGTCCACGCCACGCCTCGAACTTGGTGTGAAGTGCAGAACCGCAAGCAAGGCAGGGTACGAGGTGCGTGTTATGTACGAAACCACAACATTCCTCTCCACGTCGTCTGCTACGGGTCGCGTACAGCTGTCTATTAGCTCTTAAATTATTATCTCATTATAAAATAATAATGGAATCGTATTATGAAAAGAACCGCGAACATATTTTACAGGTCCAACGTGAACGCCGTATGATGAATGACGATGTTAAACGAAACCAAAAGAAATATGCTCGCGAATACTACAAGACAAACAAAGAACGCATTAAACAGCGGTACCAACAAAAGATGATGAGCCTACAAAATAATGAATCCATCACAATTGAAAAGAAACAAATTATAATCACATTCGATTGATTAAATGGGTTCCACTACTTCATGCTTTGACAGTATTAATGACGAGCAAAAAAATGCTCGGTACTACGACGGCACACGATTTTTTAGGGTGCCGCGTCATATGTACCCGCAATACACACGTGGGTACTTTTATGGCTATTATGAAAGCGTTGAATACTATAAAAATTATATCACACAGTATAATAATGATTAATCATTTGCGGGTATACTATTTCTACGCGGTATACTGTCTTCATCGAATATATCACGCTCTATGTCAACACACGGGCAAGTTATTCGAGTGCATCGAGACCGTCGAGATTCGTTGCAAATGACTGATATACAACCACCGAGAGAAAGCAAAACGCTGCTAATTAATATGCCGAGTTCGGTAAGTCCAACCATAGCACAGTGTTTTTATTATCTAATTTTGATTTTATTTGATATCTGTGTATGAAATGGGTTTTGTTGTTCCATACTCACGGCAAACGTTGGGCGGTTATCGCTCTTACCACCTAAACGACTTTCACCACTCATGCCACCTTGGAACTTGCCATTCTCGTATGTACCATATCCCACTTCGTTTGCGGTGTAGTCCTTGACAGGGTCAAAGCGTAGTACGCTTTCATCCTCGAACTGGTCTACATTACGCTCACCTGCGAGATGCTTTTTATGGTCGATAAACTTGCCAAATTCAACACTTTCATCGCTGAACTGCTTGGCGCTGTCTTTGTCCATTGTCTTAAAAACGCCTTTGCCAAATGTTGGATTTGGTACGGCAACACTTTCACGCTTTGTCATCTGTTCCACGTTCGGGGCATAACGCAAGCCATTAAAACCGTTAGTGCTTTCACGCTTTGCGATATTTTCGATTTTGAACATTATGTATTATTATGTGTGTATATATATTATTTCGCAATGTTTTTTAACTGCATATTCAACTGGCTACCGTTCCGCGGGTGCTGTGTGTCCGTTGAGACACACCCCGATACCCCAATTAACCGTCAAACTTCACCATTTTCACCCCGCTGTCCTTCCTCAGGGGTACCGCCTTGCCAGACGCGGCCTTCTTCTCTGGAATTATCGCTATACTCACGCCGCTCTTCATATCATCGACAAATTCCAACTCGGGCGCGTTGAGTGCGTTGAGCCTCATTTCCTCATTGCTCTTCGTGTGGTTGTCAATTACAATCTCATTGTATAGCTCGCCCACACGGATTGCATCGGGCGCGTGCTGTGCTTGTGGTGCGGTCTTGCTCGACAGAATGCCGTTGTTGTGTGCAAGGCCTTGCTGTGCCACGTATTCGGGTTGTCGTGTCTTTCTGTATTTCATGCCACTTAGGCCGTTCCTGTAATTGGCGAAACCACCGTGTGACGCGTAGTATCCGTATTTCTGCATTTACCAGTATTACACATTTTATTTTCTGGTGTTTTTGTTTGGTTGTGGGTTAGCTGTTTTTGTTGCCCAATACTTACTCCATCGTGGTTTCCCTATCCAGCTATCACAAACTCCCTATCCAGTGGGCTAATGGGTAACTATTACAATAATAATTTTAACTTACTTCAAAAAAAAATCAAAAACAATTTTTAAGCTATGTCTTCTTCCTGCTTTTAACCCACTTTACCCATTACATATATCTTATCGATGGATGGACAGGGGCGTGACTGGTATTGCGCTATGCAGTCCATTTTTGACCAGACAAGACAGTGGAAAAGGCTAACCCACTAAAATTTTATACGTGGTTTGGACTTCATCCAGTCACGCTCATTGCCAAACAGGCGCCCCGTTTTCTGGGTTATATCAGCCTTCAACTTACGTACATACGCTTGATGATTCACACGTATGGACTTGTAGGCAAGCACACAGATAAATGTGTATTCTTGTAATGTGATAGCATCAAATACACGGCGTGCCTCTTTGAGTCCCTCGCGACCGCTTGACAGTGTTAAAAAGTTCTCAATGTAAGTTTCACGCTCCACTCTGGAAGCGAGGCGAGCGGAACATATAATGTCGGCATTCTGTCGAATCACTGGTGGAATCATGGTAATCTTTTGACTAATGAGAATAACGCCGAACTCATTTTTCTTGTTAGGGTCTTCACGCATTATATGGCGACCGTTCACAGCTATCTTTTGTAGATAACCACCGAGACGCCGTATGTCCTTTGCATCGCCAATCACATCATCCAGTATCAACAAAAATGAACAATCAATATAATGTTCTATGGGTTGCCCCTTCTCTTTCACCTTGGCGTTGTACTCGGCGACATCCTGCATCTTGTTAATAATCTCCCCCACGTGGTCCATATTCTCGAACTGATACGTGTATGGAATAACACCTTCATACCCGCTGAGCGTTTGCGATACCAATGCGTAATGTGTAAAGCGCTTCTTTGCGTGGAACTGTCGCAATAAGTGTAGTGTTACTTCACTTTTACCCGCTCGACGTGGCGAGCTTATAAATATGAATGGGTTGCTTGGTACATCATCGGCTGTCAACTCTTTGAATGAATTAAAAAGTTCTTTATCATCGTTGTATTCATTGGTAATCGCTTGCTTTGGGTCGAAGGTGTCGCCGTCGTACCCCTTCTCGGTTGCCTCAGTTGGTTCCATAATTAATACAGTAGATATATATTTTATTATCCTTTGAATCCGGGGATTTTCTGTATGTAACGGGCCAGCGCTGGCTGGTTTAGTTGTGGCTGTGGGTCCGCTACACGGCCCGTCTTCTCTTGTGCATCATCTTTAAGAACGTGACGACCGACCGCGCGCCGTTGGTATGCTTCAAGTCCACTGTTACGATAGTTGACACTGACGTGGAACCCGTGGCCGAACCTATCACCGCTTTTCTGCAATGCATCGCCCGCGTGTGCCTTGACACTACCCACACCACCCTTCGCCGTGGGTGGCGTCGGCTTCTCACCCGCCGTACTCTCTTTCTCTTCGTCTTCATCGCTTTTGCTCTCCTCCTTACCCTCCTCCTTACCCTCCGCCTGTGGTGGTGGGTCATCTTCGGGCGCCTGTGTTCCACTTGCTGGCGGTGGCGGTGGTGGTGCGCCTGCTGATGCTTGTGGCATTTGCATACCAATCTTCGACATGATAGATGCTACAAGCTGATGTGCGGGGATGATTACACCGACCTGCATGCTCGAACTTTCAGCATAATATTCACGTACGGCTTTCAGCATCATTTTAAGATGCTTACGCGCGGTTGCATCGTTCTTCTTGCTTTGTTCTCTGTCTTTCTTGTGCCCGGGTGTCTGGAACACTTTAATGACATCCTCGTATAAAGTGTGTAGCGCTTCGATGCGTTTGCGCACGTCTTTAATCGGCATATCATCAACATCCTTCTCCTCCTTTGACACATCAAGCGTTGACATCTTCATTGCTTGTTCGGGCGTTAGCTCATTGCGTCCCTGCTCAACCACGGGTGTGTTATCGGTTTCTCGTGGTATTTCTGTGACATCTACAATATTTTTTTGTTCTTCCGGGTCAACATCAATATTAATTTTTCCACCCTGTTGTGCTTTGAGGGTCGCCTCTACCTGTTCTTCTTCTCGCTGTTCCTCTTGCTCTTTAATTTTTTTGTCGTCTTTGACCTTTTGCTTTTCTGCGGCTTCTTTAGCCTCCTTCACCTTCTTGGCTTCCTTGGCCGCCTCTTCTGCCAGTTTCTGTGCATCTTCTTGGTCTATGCCTCTTTCTTTTTCTATTCTATCGATTTCTGCCTCTACTTGTTCAGGAGTCATGGAATCAATCGTCATTATTTCGGTTTCACTCAGTCCATCCTCACCGTAATATAACCGTAATGTTTGCTTTCTCTCTTCCGCCGTGGGTTCAGGGGTTTGTGCTTTCTCTGGTGCTGGTGCTGTTGCAGGTGGTTGAGGTTGGCCACCCTTCGAGGGGTCGTCCACGAGTGTACGCATCATCTTTTTAGCATCATACAAGTCATCCACGGCGACATCTACATTTTTTGCGTTTGGTTTAAATGTCTCGTCATAATATGGAATGTCGCCGGAGACATTTTTAGTAAATCGCAATTTCAATGGGCCATTAAATTTATACCGATTATTCGGCATTGTTTGTACAGTACGCTTTGTTTCCCCATCCTTTGGGTAGTCGTTAGGGTACGTCTTTGTAATGTCTTCACCGCCCACAGATTCACCGTTAAACAGTTTGGCAATGAGTGGGTTGTTTTTTGCGTACTCTAATTGCTTTTTTGTGTAAAATGCCCGTTGTGCAGTCATAGCGGCTTTAAATGCCTCCTGTGCCTCCTTGTTAGCACTTTTAAACCCCTCATCCGCTTCAATGGCAACCTTCCCCCCTGCGTCTTGAACAAACTTCCCGCCAGCCTTCCGTAGCGCTGTGTATTTGTTGCGGGCGGCTTGTAGTTTAGTTTTAAATTCGTTCAGCTTAGTACGGTAAGTCTCTGCCTTAGCAATAAGTCCGCTGAAAGTTTTGTAGCTCACTGGCATTCGTACAAAATCTTTTTTTTTTAATTTTGAAAAAAGAAAATATTAGCGGTATTTCAAATGTCAAATGTCTATAATGAGTCGCTGTCGTTTCATCCACAGGAAGAGGACGGGTCGTGTCACATCTTCGCGCCTGGTAAACTACAAGTACACGCACCCCGTACACAATTCCTCGGCACGGTCGACCTTGGCCCCCGTGCACAATTCACAGAGATAGATGACCATTTCGGCAATAAAATGATTCACACCGACACGAGCAACGCCAGAACGCTTGTGTGCTCCGATGGTTTAACAATGGATTTCAACAACTGCACGAATAAAAATGTTGTCGTGGAACAATTCACATCAAATGATACCACTAATACATTTGCAACCGCGTCCATACAACCCACAGCAATTGCCACATGTAACCCTACTGCGGGATACGCTCACTTGGATGCAGAAATTGATGCGTTGACCGTGTCCACCAATAACGCATTGACACGAACGCAGGGATTTACGACCAACCGCATACTTCGTTCCAATGGTGCGGGACTGATTGAGGAGGGAACTTTTGACACGGATAAGGTTGTACGCAATGACCTAAACACCCAACAGAATGTAAACAGTGATATCAATTTGGCATCTGGTAAACGTATTAAATATAATGGTGTTGTTATGGAATTGAGCAGTGCCGATAAATTAGATAAAGATTTTGGGAACATTGGGACGAATGAAATCCCCGTTTCAAATATACCAGCAAGTGTAGCAAGAGTTATTTCCGTCAATCAAAGTCTGTCGGGGAAAGCAGATAAAACAGGCGTTGTCTTTACGGGTGATGTTTCGTTAAATACAACAGGAATAACCGCCAATAAAGTGTTGGTAGTGGATGGGACTAAAAAAATAACAACAAGCAATGATTTGCTTATGACATCAGCGGAACAATCTAAACTATCAAATTTAGCAAATGATGCAAATGGCACATATGCAACGGCTGACGCACCCACACTAACGGGGAATATTACAGTGCCCACATCCCTACACGGAACAGGCAAATTTTTAAGTGTTGATTCAAACGGTGTCCTTGAAAGTGTTACACCGCCAAACACAGAATATGATTCGACGGACTTTGTAGATTTGACAAGCACGCAAACCGTGGCAGGCGTGAAAACATTTTCTAACATTCCCAAAATACCCACGTCATTGTTTGGAAGTGGTAATTTTTTAAGTGTTGATAGTAATGGTGCCATCACCTCATCGGTACCACCTGACACAAATACACAATATGATAATACCGATTTTGTCGACCTGACAAGCACGCAAACAGTGGGAGGCGTTAAAACCTTTTCAAGTATTCCCAAAATACCGACATCTCTACATGGTAGCGGGCAATTTTTACGTGTGTCATCTTCTGGTGTTCTCGAAAGTGCTACACCACCCGACACCAACACACAAGCAGATATAACGGGGAAACTCAACACTGATTTATCTAATCTCGGCAGTAGCATTATCCCTGATAGTAATATTGCCACAAATATCACAAGGGACGATGAGGTGAACAGTGCCACGAATACACAACTGAATAACAAGATGAACAAGAACGCCGACAACATTAACGGCACTATTCCAGAAACAAATATACATGCATCCATCGCCCGCCTCAGTGGTGGAACATTCACGGGGGCGTTAAATCTGTCAACACTAACAGCGAGCGAACACCTAAAACTTGACGGCAGTAAAAACATCATTTCGTCTACTCTACAAGTTAGCGACATAACCAATAATAATACATTGGTGAAGACGTCAGGGGCTCAGACCATCGCAGGCGTTAAAACATTCTCAAATATTCCCAAATTGCCCACATCATTGTCAGCAACTGGTCAATTTCTAAGAGTAAATAGTTCAACTGGTGCTATTGAGAAAGCAACACCAACCGACACAAATACACAATATGATAATACTGACTTTGTAGACTTGACAAGCACGCAAACCGTGGCAGGTGTTAAAACCTTTTCATCCGTTCCCAAACTGCCCACATCATTGGCTGCAACTGGTCAATTTCTAAGAGTAAATAGTTCAACTGGTGCTATTGAGAAAGCAACACCAACCGACACAAATACACAATATGATAATACTGA
>Ga0181410_1000870_pt1 | contig 13030 bp, 16 predicted proteins | sample 33SPOviralmetaG_FD_130112 | JGI IMG/M metagenome (GOLD analysis project Ga0181410, IMG submission 130112) | Marine viral communities from the oligotrophic San Pedro Time Series (SPOT) site, San Pedro Channel, CA, USA - 33 SPOT_SRF_2012-06-20 | ecosystem: Environmental > Aquatic > Marine > Strait...
TAGTTGTTCTACCAACTTCGTTGTAAATTCTGTAATCATCACCAGTGATTCTATCACCCAAGTAATAAACTGCTGTTTTGCTTACACCTGGCAATGCTAGAGTATTTGTAGCCTGATGATTACTCAATTGTGCTCCATTATGATCTCCATCTGTGCCTGTGAGTGTGTATGTTAAAGTGTATACATCATTGAGTCTGGTTAATGCAACATCTGTATCCTTGACAAAGTTGTTTGCATTGAGATCAGTTCGCCAATTCAGTGCTGTGCTCAAGCCACTGTCTGTGTATATCACATATGTATCAGTGCCTGTTTCATCAAGATACAAATCACCTTCAAGATCTAATTCAGTGCTTATACCTGTTCCTGCTCCTTTAACACCATGTGTAGTTGAGTCATTTGGATCAAAGTTTGCAACACTGCTGTCCGGTATTTGATCCAATGCAGCATCAGCAAGCATTTCCACTGAACCATCAGTGTTGAGTATAAAACGCTGAATACTGTTGTTGTTACTACTAGCAACGTAAGCAACAAGATTGTTTCCTGCACTGTCTGTGCTAAGGTTCAATGTTGTGCTGGTTGCATTTTGCACATAATAATTATTACCATTCAAGTTTGACAATGATCCATCAAAACCACTTGCTGTTACCAATGTGCCATCAACTAAATCATGGTTTGCATCTGTGAACACTGCTGGACTTGCAGCTGTAGCACCAGAGATGTCTGCATTTTCTAAATCATAAAATTCAATCAACTGTGTTAAATTACTATCTGTTGCAAGTTGAATAGTATCTGCATCAATCTTCTTTACATATAGTTCATCACCATTTAGAGCACTCCAACTGTTGTTGAAACCACTCAACAACATTTTTTGTCCTTCATAAAAGCCGTGGTTGCCTGAAAATTCGATGTTTGATGTTGTAGCGTCAACAGCGGTTGCACTGCTGATGTCACTTTCAATCACTTCTATATCACCGTCCAGTATTGGTGATTCCCAAAACTTATACAAGCTGTTGTTGCCATTTGATTCTTCTAGGCTTGCGTGATTGTTGTATTTGCTGATTGCTTCCATAATAGTATCAACACTACTGGTTGGTGCTGGTGCAAGATGAGTTATAAATGTGCCATCTTTAATACTTTTGATACGCTTTTGGAAGCCAACTGTATCATCACCAACATAGTTTGGATCAATAAAGTGATCGCCACTGTTATTTGGATATGTAAATATGTCTTTCATTATGCAATTCCCCTCCTGCCACGTCTTTCAAATGCATTTTGTATTACGCCTTCAATCTGTTTTTTGTTTTTCAAGATAAACTCTGTTCCTGTCTGTGTGTCTACTGCGTTTATGTTAAAGTTAACAACTGGTGCAGCTTGTCCCATGCCAAGTTCATCATTTGGCACTACTCTACCTGTTGTGCCTGGCATAAACAACTCTGGTCCTTTTTCGCCAACTATACTTGGTCTGTTTCTTGGTGGAACACCACCTTCAGCAAAGCCCAACAACATTCTACCAATACCAAGTATGGTGCCAAATCCACCTCCGCCACCAAAGCCACCGCCTCCGGCGCCTGCAAACAATCCGCCCAGTGCTTTGTTGATTTGTGATTGTAATATCATACCTAATATTTGTGTAAGTGTTTGTTTTACTGTGTTCTTCAAAATATCCATCAAGCTCTTACCTTGTGCAATACCTTGTGCAATAGTGTTTCCCAATCCATCTGCTACTCGTTGCAAACTCATTTCCAAGTTGAATGCAAGTTTTTCACCTTCACTCATAAACATTGTCATACCACTTTTTGCTTGCATGAGTTTTGCATGCAAGTCTGTGTAACTGATGCCCAGTTGATCAGCCAATTGTCTTTGCTGTTCTGTTGAAATGTTTAAGCTGTTGTATGCTTTTCTGTTGTCTTTTATGCTTTTTGTTAGATTTTCTAATGCTGTTGCTTCAGGTGGTTTAGTTGGAGCATTGCCACCAGCGCCGCCATTTGGATTGAGTGCATCATCCATTTGACCACCAAGTCCACCATCGCCGAGTGGAGCACCAAAAGGTTCAAGTGCTCCAGCCATGTCTTGTAATTCTGCTTTGTTCTTTTTGATTTGATTGCTTACTTCGCCCAACACAGGATTAACAAATTCATCCACAAGTTTTTTACCTGTAATAATAATCTTTGTTGCTGCATTGCCCACAGCATCACCAATCTGTCCCACTCTATCTACATCATATACATCTGTTATGCCTTTGAAGTTTACACCTTGGAAGTCTTTGAATGCTGACTGAAATGCTTCACCCATACCCATGCCAGCATCTCTGCCAAGTGCTTCCATAGCACCTTCAAAATCAAGTGAGAATGCTCGTTGAATTGCTTCACCAATGTTTTTGAATTTGTTAACAATTGTGCTACCAAATGTTGCTGTAAATTGAATAATACCGTTGTATGCTTGACGGAACATTTCTGGAATTGCCATTACAATACGTTTTACTGCTTCAAAAAACATTACATATGTGTTGATATAAAAGTTGACACCTGTTCTAATGTATCCGCCAACTGTGTTCAACATGTCTGTGAAAAACGGTGTTACACCTGCTACAAGATTTACAATGTAACTATACCATTCTTTGAAGTAACCCATCACAGTGTTTACCCAACCTGAAATATACTGTCCAGCAACTTGGAAACTGGCTGTTATAACTTCTTTTAGGCTGACCACATCGTTGCCCAAGTTGAATGTTGTATCTTGGAAGAATGTTAGAGCACCAACCACAGCCATAATAATACCAATTATGGGATTAAATCTACCCATTAGTTTTATAATTGTGCCCAACACAGGAACTGATTTCATAAGATTACTCAATGCTGTGCCCAACATTTTTATTCCACTGGTTCCACGCCTTGCACCCTTTGCCAAACTGCTCATAAACAGGAATGTTTGGTTCAATGCCGCACCACCAATTGCTGTGAATATAACATTTCGTAATAAATCAAAGTTAGCATGCAAAAACTTCACTGCTTGTGCTGCACCCTTGACTGCTTCTCCCAAACTTACACCAAATTCTTTTGCTAATTCTTGGTTTGCACGTATAACGGCACTCATCTCTTCAACAACACCTTTGAGTGCTGGCTTGAGTCCTTCACCAATTGCAACCTGTGTTTGAAATACTGCACCATTTAGGTTTGAAAAACTTTGATCCAGTGTTTGTGCGTTTTGTGATGCTGCTGCACCAAACTTGCCACCTTCTTCACCCAGTGCTTGCAACTTGCCCACAAGTTCTGCTGTTGTGCCGGCTACAATAGTTTGTCCATTACCAATGTCTGCTACAAATCTATCATTTTCTTTTGACACTTTGATGCCAAATTCTTTCATACGTTCAAACTCGCCAGTGAGTGCATCAGCCACAGCTTCACCTAATTGTGTTAGGCTTTTACCGTTTGCTGTTGCAATATTTGAAAATGCTTTGAGTGATTTTTCAGTGGTTTCAATGCCTCTTGACTTGAACAACACAAATGCTTGTGTGATGTCATTGAGGTCTTGTGGTAATTGATCTGCTAAAACTGTTAGTGCTTTTAGAGCCTTGTTGGCTTTTTCTTGTGTGCCAAGATATGTAGCCAATACTGTTCTATAACGTTCAAAACTTCTGTATGTTTGAACTATACCTCGTATAGCTGCACCAGCTCCAATAGCTGCAATAGCCGCACCAACTTTGCCAACCACGCCAGTGAGTCGCTTGCTTGAATCTTCTAGTCTATTGATATTTCTGTTGATGTTACCCAGTGGACCTCTGGTCTGGTCTACTGCTTTAACTACAAGTTCATATGTTGTTGCTGCCATTATCTTCTCCTCGCCGATGGGCTTTTTTTAGTTGCTCTCCTTTGCTCTTCGGCGATGATTTCGAAGTATTTTATCCAACCTCTGAACTCAACATTACTCATTGTATTTATCAACTGCTCCACCGTCATAGATAAGTCGAGTGCCAACCTATACATCACCAGAACGGTGGTGTTGTCCTTTAGTTTTTTAGTGCTTGTTCCACATCTTCTTGTGCTTCATTCATTTCTGTGATAACACGTAGGATAACTTTTGGATCTGCAACACGCATCAACTTTTGTTTGTCTGCTGGGCTAAACTGTGGTTTGCCTTCTTCGTCTCTTGCACGTAGGATAAGGCTCATAACCAATGCTTCGGTTTGTTTGCCTGCTTGTGTTAGTTCAATAATTTTGTTTTCTTCAGCCATTGTTGTTGCTGGCTTCCAAAATATTTTAGCGTCCCATTCAGGAACTTCAATAGGACCTTGTAATCCTTGTGCTAACACACTATCAAAGTGTGCTTCTACGTTGTCAATTAATCTGCTCATGTTCTTCGCCTTGTGATATATATGGCACGGTCTGAAGCTTGTTGGATTATGTTGATTCTACGATCTAATATGCCTATGTATGGCACTAGGTTTTCAATAACTCTAGCATTTCTACCTAATTTAAATCTATCTCTAACAGTCCAGCCTCGGCGTGCTCGCCCTGTTCTTACGGGGGTTAATGTTTTTGCTTGTGTATTTATTACACCAGCAAGTAGGTTGACGCTACGCTCTACCCATGCGCCTATACTGTTATTGACTGCTTTCGCAGAGCGTAGCACCTTCATTTTAGCTTACAACTTTTACCTTGTAATCAAGCGGACCATTACCATCAAAATTCACTGTAAACTGTGTTGCACCATCAAATGATTGTGTGCGTGATACACTAGTTACAATTGCGGTTCCACGGTAATACTGATATGAACCTGCGACACTTGTGTCGTGGTCATCAATCTCTGGGTAAAGCTCGAACGTAATCTTCTCACCTGCTTTGACGATAGGATCTACTGATTCTGTGTGACTTGTTTGTGAGTCAGCACTATCAAAATAACCTTCGACGCTGCCGGTGAAAGATAGGAAAGTTGCAATAACTTCTCTTGAATTTGAAACTGAGTCCATGCTCGTAACGTCAAGCACTTCTGTTGTTTCTTCAAGTGAGAAGCTTGTCACGTGTAGCAGGGCTGTTGCTGTTGCAAGATCACTTGCTGTTTCGGCACCCATTAATACTACACCATTTAGACCTTTATTCACTGCCATTTTTGTGTTTTCCTTTTAAATTTGTAATACTTTCGTGTATTACGGAGTTGTTCTATCATAGTGATAAGTTACACCATATACAATTGCACCACTTGCATAAGGTTCTGCTGTGTCAATTTCACGTGTAAGCAATTCTTCCACACCACTGTTAAAACATAACCCACCAAATGTTCTATCTTCTTCAAGTTTTCTTTCGATTGCTTCAAAAATCAAGTTCCTTTGTGAATCTCTGTCTACACCATAAACAACTACATTGATTAGAAATTCAATTTTTGCTTCGCGTAATGCGTTGCCTGATTCCATAGTATAATCATTGCGTTGTTCATCTGTTGTTTCCAACAATACATGTGGATAACTTGTTTTAGGTAAGTCATCTACACTCTGTGGTTCCCTGGTTACACTTTTAACATAACGGATCTCATTCAAGTGATCTTCTATATACTGTGCAATTTTCTCTCTATTCGACATTATCTATAAACCCTTGTCTTGCGATACTGATACTTTTCTGATTCAGTGACTACACCATCTTCGTCGTCATCATATTCGACGCCTTTGGCCATTTCTTCTCTGATCTCTTCAAAATATCTTTCTTTGTAAAACGAAATCTGATTCGTAAAACTGTCATCACCTTTGAAGGGTGAAAGGCGGGGTAGGATATAACGGTATAGCGCCAAATAAATTGTTGAATGTTGCCATTGTGAATCTGTTAGTTTTGAAGCATCAAAACTTGGGCTTACATTTGAAGTAATACTTCTACGTGTAGCAAAAGTTTCTTTGAACCAATTAACTTCCAGATAACGCTTAACATCGCTTTCCGCTTTGTTTAGTTCGTCTGTAAAATCCTCAATGCCGTGATCAAAAATCTGTGTTCCGATCAAATCCATCATATTTTCATTTGTTGCATATGCCATCGTTTACCTCTCCTTAAATTATAGTGTTGCGTCTGATGTTAGCTTTACACCGTATGCGTCTACAAGCTCACCTACACCATAACGTGCTGTTGCTACGAACTTGTCTGCACGTAGAGCTGCGTCACGCTCGATTTCAATTGTTAAATCGTTCTGCATTGCTACGCCGATTGCTTCCATTGAGAATACACCGCCGATTGCATCACCTGAACCGTCAACTGATACGTTTGATGATTCAATAACGTTGATGCCTGCAATTTGACCTACGAAACCGTTGCGATATGCTTCGTTACCAATGTCAGTTGCTGCTACACCTGTGAAAGTGTTTGTTAGTGCTGATTTAACTGCATAAACTTGCTTTGGGTGTAATACTGCAAAGTATTCACCTGGTGCGTTTGCTGTTTTTAGATGAGCTGCTGATTTAAACATATCTGCAATTGTTAGTTCTGCAGCTGCACCTGGGCCTTGCTCTGTTGAAAAGCCTGTGAATAGTGCGATAAGGTCTGCATCCATTTTGGTTGCAATTGCTTCACCGAACACTTTACCAAGATGTGAAATCACGTCTTGCTCCGATGTGTCACGGATCATGTCAGTTAGGTGTGTCATAACACCAACTTCACCCAATGTTAGGTTTTTGGTTGTTGTTGTAACAGCTACGTCGGCATTTGTGCCTGCCATTGTTGTGCCTTCTGATAGGTCTTGTGCTGTAACTACAGGATATACTGGAACCTGTGCTACTTTACCAGCATTCATAGGAACTGTGAAGTTCTTTACGATGCCACGCATTACTGATCTTTCATTCGCTGTGAATAGTGCTTCTTGAACGATAGGTGAAATCAGTGATGCAAGAGTTGTTGTTGTTGAATTAGCCATTGCTATTTCCTCTCTTTATTGCCCAATACCCATTTTTTTACGGTATTCGGCATATACTGCTCGATCCTCTGGTTTTTTCATATCCAGACTATCGATGTTTACATCTCTTGATGTATTTGCTTTTGTATTTGATGTGCTGCCACTACCTGAGGGTTGTGCAGCCTTAAAATACGGATTAGCTGTGATAAATTCGCCGACAGCTTCATCTACTGTTAGTGGTGTTGCTGATTCTGTGTTGTATCTAACGTTTCCGTCAGTATCTAAAACTTCAACTTCACCTGTTTCGCCTAATCTCACATTGCTTTTCATTAAATTAGCAATGTGTTCTGGGTTAACAGCCTTGTGTTTTGCTGCGGCACTTAAAATACTACCATCAACACGAGTTTTTACCAGTTCACTCTGTAGTGTTGTGAGTTTTGAGTCATATTCTGACTTTTGCTTTTGTAGTAATTCTTCAAATTGCTCACGCTTCATCATTTGTGCTTTTTCAGCTTCTGCTTGTTGAGATTTAAGTTGTTGATATTCACCAACATCAATACCTTCGTATTTTTTCTCAACTTGCTTGAGTCTGTTTTGCACAATACGATCTACATCATCTTGTGAGAAAGATCGTGTTTCCACCTGGTTGTCTGTTTGCACTGATACAGCTTCAGAGCCAGTCTCTGTCGCTTCAGTTGTTGTTGCGATGTTTTCGTCCATCTTAAACGTCTCCCTTCGAAGGATAGCACATTGGGGGATTCATATCCTGTGCTATGATTAGTATTTATGCCGTATTATTCGTCGTCCATTCCTGGGACGATTATGTCTTTTTCTTCGTGATCTTCGGCAATTGATTCTATGATCTGTTGTAAGTCGTCGTCATCTTCCACAAGCATACGTGCTACTTGATCATGCAAGTAATGCACAAATGCATCATGTGGAACTGTTTCAATTGCTTTGCGATACAGTTCTAAATCTGAATGTTTGTCTCGCAAGTCAAAAGATTTCTCATAATGCACTTCAAACTCGTCTGGCTGTTCAATGCCTTGCCAAGTAAACCAATCACGCCATAGTCTTCTTTCTGCACGTTCCAACATGTTTGCTCTATCTGAAAGTTTAGCGTTGAGCATTTGTTTCTCCACTTGGAGTGCTACACCACTCATTGGAGATCCTGTCTTTGCTTTTACTGCTTTCAAATGTGTTGTTGCATCAATTGCTTCAATGTCAAGTTCGATAGCTGCAATAATACCATCAATGCTTGCACCTGTTGGCTGTAGTAGATATGGTTGTATTTGTGTTTGTTCATCCACATATATGATTGCACCAGCACCGCCATTGATCTCTGCACTTGCTTCTGCTACAATACTAGGATGACTTGACAGTCTAATGTTCTGATAAAGTTCTGACAATTTGTTATACATGGTTCTCATAATATCACATACGTCACCAATATCACTTGTGCCAATGCCTCTGTGAAAACTCTTTGTGTCTGCTACATGTTGAAACGGCACATAACCCAGTGGATTATCATATTCTTCATATGTAATAATGTTTCCATAATTTGCAATATTTGCATCTCTGTTATAGTTCATATTACCAACATTAAGATGATTTGTGTTGCCTGAATGTATGTTGAATTCTTTTGACACTTCATAGTATTCTATCTTATCAGGTGTCCACACTTTGATACAATCATAGTCTTCAAATTGTCCTTCAATAACTTTGAGCATGGTCAGAACCTGTGCGCCATTTGGCTGTTTGCCATATCTCCAATCTAATACGCAAGTCGGGTCATATAACATTGCGTAACTTCTAATTGATAATTCTGCTTCTTGTGCAGCTGTTTCTACCTGGTATGTTGGTCTATCAGTTCCTATCCAGCATCCGCCGTATATCGATACCATGTCATTTACTTCACGCATAAATTGTGTGATGTTCATACCATCAAGATCTACATCTTTGATAAACTGCATTGCAAAATCATTTTCTACTAGATTACCAAGTGTTCTTGTTGGTGGGTTGCGGAATATAAAACTTCTATACGTATCAACTACTGTTTTAGCGTGATTGTGCAATGCTGTGTCCATCAAACGCTGTTGATACTGATTGCCGGGGCCTTGATCCTCGCCAATGTATTTTCTTAAGTATGCACCATCGCGATACTCCTCAGCGCCCATATATGAACGCATATAATAATCCCAACGGTAGATATATTCCGCATAACCGCTGTGAATTGTCATTAGTTCTTTTGCTGATAACATATGTTGTTTCCTTCCAAAAAGGTGTGTATATACAACTGTATTTATCATAAAAAAACCCCAACACTGGATGGGGTTTCAGTGCTGGGGAGGGTATGCCAATGTTGTAAGCATTTCTTTCATACTCTTGTATAAAAGCGAAACACAGCGAACAAAGTTAGTATTAAATTTTGGAGAAATCTATGCTTTTATGGTTCGCTGTGTTTCAGTAAAAGCACACAAAAAGAAATAGGCTATACAACTTGCCGTGTGCTTTATGTTATTTATACTACAGTATTAATTGATATTTGTCAATCAAAAAATCATACAAACCATCAACATCATAACCCATGTTGTCCATTTGGTCCCACAGTTCTTCAAAAAACTCCAGTGCTTCACCTGTGATTGGTAGGTCTTTGCTGTAACTGAAGTGTTGCAGTTGCAACTGTTTGCGGAACATTTCAACCCACTTGTCTGTTTGATCAAGTGTTTCAAAATGTGCATTGTTGATGATTGTTGTTGCGTGTCTTTGTGGTTTACGTGCCATTATTGCACCCAAGATGTCTTTGGGATCAGGCTTTTTGTCACTGGGTGGTTGACTTCTTTCCATCATAGCACGTAATTTGTTGTATAGGTCATCATTCATGCTATTGCTCCTTTTTGATCTTGTCAAACAACATCTTTGTTAGGTTAGGGCTCAACTGATCATATGTTATGTTGATTGGTGCATTCTTGCCTTGCTTCCAGTTTCTAAACAGTTCTGTTGCAAGACTTTTTGCTTTACCACTGTTGCCAGTTGTGCCAGCATTGTCAATCTTCCAAACTTTGGTAAATTGTGCTTGTGTGTTGTTGGCACCAGCGGCACTCAAGTATGTTTGAAATTTGCGAAAGTTTGCACCTTTGCGTGTTGCAGGAACAGTAGCCAGGATGTAATACACTGCCCAATACAAGTCTTGTTGCAACATCTTTTCACCTGGGAAACTTGACACAATCAAGTCTCTTGCTTGACGCATAACTGCAATTCTGTCTGTGGCATCCAACCATTTTGCAATGTTGCGGTATGCTTCATTGATTGTTCTGTAACGCACTTCAATTGCTTGTGGTGATTTAGGTTGTGGCACAGGATAGTTTGTGTCACCTTGTATATACATATCCAGTTGACGCATAACTGTTGCCAATTCAATTGCACTCTTGTCACCACTCTTCCAAGCGTTTACCATCAACACTTCTGGTGGTAGGTTCCTGCGTCCTTGCTTCTGCACATAATTAAAGTAAAATGCAGCTTGTTCTTCTGTGAGTTTGAATACAAGACAGGGAATGTTATCAGTCCATCCTACATGTTCTGCAAGATTCCAACTACCATTACCATCCCAGGCAAGATTGCGTCCATCTGGTGTTCGTGCAATACGTAGGGCACCAAATGCAACCTGGTCAAGCCCTCCCAAGTCTGTCAAGCGATCTTGAACCCAAGTGTCTTTGACACCTCGTTGTGATTCAAGAGGTTCAATATCATAGAGATTCAAAAATTCTAATTTTGGGGTTTGTGCGTTTATAATCTGATTTAGATTACGTTCTTCAATCTTGTTGATTGATGTTGGTTTGTCGCCTCGAAACAGGGCGTCTGCTGTTGTGTGTGTCATAATAATTCTCCTATATGACTATGTTAAGGACTTACGTCCGTTGAATGTAAAACCTCTGTTTACATTATGTGTATATTACAACAGTTAAGGTATGTTGTCAACCATTGGGTTGGGGCCCCACTCGGGACCCCCATAGCCCTCGCTATGATAACTTCCACAGCATCAAGTCTTTTTCAAATTCTACTGTGGGATTTTCAATATGCACAGTTTTGCTATCTGTGAATTTACTGTGTTTAAACATACTGCTTGGCATACTTGTGCCACCATTAAGTTTATGCTTGTGTCTTAATGCTTCAAGCATAATAATTTTATCATTGTCTAAACAGTTTTCTTCTGCTGTAAAATCAACGTTGATCCAGTTGCTATTGTCTAAATTGTCTTTGATGATTGTAATTTGCATCAGTATGTGTTCCTTGTTTGCTTTAGTATGTATACACTATACTATATATCACCTAAAAGGTCAACCTATCTTTATATTTCTTAATTTTATGATACAACAATTCTCTGCTTATACCCAGTTCTCGTGCGGCTTGTGTTCTGTTGTTTCCATATAGGGCACTGGTTATCATTTCTATTTCAAGTTCTTCTACTGCTTGTGGCAGTGTTTTTTGATTAGCAAAGTGATGATGTGCCAATTGATCTAATATATGATTTGATTGTGCATATTCTTCTATGTATGCACTAATGTTGTCCACTGATTTACTCTTGCGAGACATACATCAAAAGTGTCCAAACACTTTGGGTTTATTGGTTGTATCTTTTTTATGAATACTATAATTGTAATCAACAACATACGCTAAACTATCAGTAAGATGGTCATAACCTGATTCTTTGTCTGGCACCATAGTGTCCAACTTATACTGGTGTTTGCTTACTGATTCAATCAATCTCTTACAGTGTGGATCTATAAACATTCTTGCTTCTCCAGCTGCATTACGAAACATACTGTTGACCACAGCGTTTCTATCTTTTACTTTTGAATGTGCTCTTGGTGCTTTAACCAAGTGTCCATATTCTCTCAATATATCGTGATCGCTTTTACCTCTTGAAGCTGTTTTTCTTGCACTACCTGCAGGATCAGGGAACACTGTAACAGGTCCATAACGTGTATACAATTCTTCTGCAAGTTCGTGTGTGTTTGAATTATACATTACTATTTCATCAAATATATGAAATCCTTCTGGTGTTGGTGTTCCCACCACTGCACTCACAGGATCAATGTTAAAGTCTGCTCCCACCCATATGGTTTTAGGTTTAGACTCAAGTTGTGCAATGTTGATCTTACGGTCAAATGCATAGTATATCAATCTACTTGTGCTGGTAAAGTCTGCAAGATATTCTGTGCGGAATGTGTTGTCATCCAAATCTCTTTTAGCTGCTTCTATTTCTTCTGCACTTACTTGCCCACCATCTAATGTTGAGTATTGGTAGCTGCTCCAGTCATCCATTGTCTCTGCATTGAGATATAAATCATAAACCCAGTTTTGTCCTTGTGGTGTTGTTATAAACAGGGCACCACCTTCTTGGTCAGATAGCAGTGGGCGAACCACATCAGTAAAAACAGTTTTGTCAAAAAAAGCACATTCATCCAACACTGCAAAACTACCTGACAATCCACGCATAGTGTCGGCAGCATCTGCACTACGCAACTCTATTGTGCTGCCATTTATTAGTGTAAATGTAAGTTCTGATTGGTTTACTTTTTTGATCCAATTACGTTTTTGTAATTGTTCATACAGTGGATCAAATATAATTGATTTGGCTTGTCTATAGTTTGGTGCAACATATAGCACACGTTTGTTGGGATGTCGTGCGGCTCTTGCAAGTTCCCATATAGCTAGGAACGATTTTCCAAATCTTCTTCCACACACTGCTACACGGAATCTGGCAGTGTCATTGAATATCTTCAGTTGTGGTTCAGTTAGCGGCATACAACACTTCAGTCTTTGAACTGTCTATGTAATCAGAACCTTCCTGAAACTTGCGTGTTATTGTTGTTTTGTGAACATGCCCACTTTTGATGTAATATGTGATGAATTCTTGTTGTATCAAACCTTTGATAGGCAGTTGTTCTTCAGGGGTTAGTTGTGTCATTTTGAAATATCTTTGCTTGTGTTTACTTTACCACTGCCCACATACAAGCCAAAAAAGCCAGCACCTGCACCAACTATTGTGGCTACAAATCCTGCTTGTGCTGTGGTTGGTTCAGGCATTGCCATAAACCATGTGGTTACTTGATAGAATGCATATGTATACAGTCCCATCAACAGTCTTGGAATCAATCTCCAA
>Ga0181410_1000871_pt1 | contig 13028 bp, 24 predicted proteins | sample 33SPOviralmetaG_FD_130112 | JGI IMG/M metagenome (GOLD analysis project Ga0181410, IMG submission 130112) | Marine viral communities from the oligotrophic San Pedro Time Series (SPOT) site, San Pedro Channel, CA, USA - 33 SPOT_SRF_2012-06-20 | ecosystem: Environmental > Aquatic > Marine > Strait...
TTAATTTGTTAATATCACTTCTCGATTGCCATCCTTTAACATCACCAATAAACTTACCATCCTGATCAATCACAGCAACCTCAAATTTATCAAAATCATCAGGTGAATTACCTGCATCTCTAGGTAAACTGTACATCCCAGGACCTGCTACTACAGATAACTCAATACCATTATCTAACATTAGTAATCCTTGGATAAATCCCTTACCCAATTTATGTTGTTTCCACTTTATATCTTTGAATTTTTTCATAACCTTTATTTTATTATTGTAATTAATTTATATTTAATTTTACCTACTGATTTTTTACCTAACATATCGAATGTGTATAATGTAACACAGGTAGGACCCCATTTAGTAACATTCATTCCATCAAGCAATTCAGTATTAATTGAACTTGCATCTTTATTTACTTTAAATATTTTTGGATTCATTCCATACTCACCATTATCATCTGAACGATAAGTATTAATACCTTTAACTGTAAATCTTATATTACCTTCTTGTAATTGTTTTTGTATAATATTCATATAACCTTTATTTTTGTTTTCCGGCGTTTTGCCTTATTTACATGGTAAATATACGAACCCTTTCTACGGTAACCAAGCCTTTATGCGCTTATTTTTTTTCGTTTACTTCAGTATACACTAAATATACTACTGCTATTGTTAATAATGTTATTGCTATTTGTGCTTCGCTCATGTTTAATATATTGTTGTTATGTATTTGTCTATAAAATGTATAGTCCATGCTACTAAACCATTTAATTGTAATACAACAAGATTCCACTGCTTTCTAACACTAACCTGTATTATAACACATATAAATCCAATTATAAACAATACTGGTTCTAACGTCCATTGTCCTGCCATTAACAATCCAGCCCCCATATAACCTACTCTAGACGACATTCTTTCTAACGGTGATATTTTTCGTTCTCTAACTAACGATTTTAACCACTGATATTTAATTCCCATATAATGCTCTAATTGCCTCAGCAGTTTGATTACCAACTAATCTAGCACCAGCATTTCCACTAGCATCTACCTTAATTAATGTAGGAACATTTCTAACTCCATATTGAGCAGATAATGATTGATCATTGTCTACGTCAACTTTTTGTATGTTTAACCCTTCACTTTGTAATTGTTGAATTGTTGGTGCTAATGCTTTACAAGGTCCACACCATGAAGCTGTAAAATATAATATTTTATTCATTGTTTTTATTTTTATGTTTAGTTTTTCTGTTATATTTCTTTTTATTCTTAACAGGTGTAGGTGTTTTTAATGCATTCCACCACTCCTGTATTGTTAATTCTACCTGTTTTAATTTATTTAATTTCATCTAATTCTAATTTTTTATTAAAAATATAATCAAATGAATTATTTTCATCAATTTTAATTTCTCTTATAGGGAACCCTCCAATATTAATTTTTTCAACTTCACCATCAACTTCTAAAGTAATAATACCATTATCTTTTACATCAATAATTATTAATTCTTCATTTAATAATAAATATTTTGTATCATCTATTTTCACCTGTTTTTTACCACCAAAATCCCAAAAATGAATTATTGCTTTATTATTATTTTTAGGGATAGTATGATGACAATTTAAATGTGAATTGTCAACAAACATATTAATATTTTTACTATTAAAATAATAAGGATTTGATCGTATATTTCTATCTGGGGTATTATGAATTGTATCTTTAACTATATAAGGATGAATTGGAACTTGTAAATGATTCTGTATTGACTTAATATAGTCTTCTGCTGTATTGTGTTTTATAAGTTGTTGATATTTAATAAGATCACTATATTCCTTAGCAATTTTTTTATCAAATATCCCAAATATTCCACCACATTCAAAAACAGTTGTTTTTTTTACGTTACCAAAGAAAAAATTTGTAATATTACTATCAATAATACCTTTAATGTTATTATCCATATCTAAATCATAAAGCAATTGATAATATATATCGTAATCTAATTCAACACCATAAGATAATAGTCTTTTAATTTGGTTTAAAGAAGCCCAGGCATAATAGGGGAAAAGTAAAGTATGACGAATTTCAAAATTTGTACTTAAATATTTATAACTATACATTGATGCATTAGTAATAGGAGGAATAGGATTTTCATTAGTTATAATACAATGAGTAGCTAGACCTATTACATCATTAGGTAATAAATCATGTGGTGTAATTATAAGAGTATCTACATCTAACTCTTCAAACTTGATAAGATTATTTTTTAATGTCTGTATTTTTTCTTCATTATCGCAAAATGTACTTATAAGTGCTAGTTTTTTCATTTATTTACTTCAAAATACTTATTAACCCAATAAATTACATAATCAATATCTTCTTCATTCATTCCTGGATGTACAGGTAAAGATATTAACTTTAACCACTCTCTATCAGCAATAGGACATTCTTTATTAGGATGAGTTAAATGTTTTTGGATTATTTCATACTTATGTAATGGTTTAAAATGAACAGATGTATGAATTTTTTTACTTGCAAGATAATCTATTAAATTACCTCTATGTTCTGCTGGTACTTTTGCACAATAATATTGTACTGTTTCAGTATGTGGAGGTCTCTCAACTTGTTTACATAATCCATTATTATATCTTTCCTGAACATGTCTTCTCCATTCTAATATTTTAGGTAATTTTTTCATTTGTTCCAAACAAATAGCAGCTTGTAAATCAATCATATAACATTTATACCCAATTTTATCTACTTCATAATCCCAAGTGTAACCTGGTTTACCTGTAACAGTATCTTCCTTTGCAACTCTTGAATATGTAGAAGTAACACCAAACCAAGTCATTTCTTTTAGTTTATTATATAATTCTTCATCATCTAAAGTAATCATTCCTCCATCACCACAGGGCATAGTTTTAACTGCTTGGAATGACCATATTGCAACATCACCTTTAGTCCCTGCTCCTTCAGTATAACAACTATGAGCACAATCTTCGATTATTAACCCATCCCAAAACTCTCTAATTTCATCTATAGGGGCAGGTACACCTGCTTCATTAACGGCTATTATTGCTTTTGTATTTGGGGTAATACTTCTTTTTACATCTTCAACATCCATATTCATCGTATAAGGATCTACATCAACTACATTTGTAGTGATATTAGGTTGCCATAATGGAATCATTGCTGTTGCCATAAATGAAATTGTAGGATTAATAACATCACCATCTCTAATATCTAAAGCTTTCATTACTAAATCCTGACCATGAGAATTACTAGTGACAGCAATAGCATATTTAGCTCCTACCATTTTAGCAAATTTCTCCTCAAATTCTTTAACTAATGGTCCTTTACCCCACCAACCACTTTTAATAACTTTTGATAATGCTTCTATTTCTTCATCACCCCCATGTGGTTTCAATACTGGCAGCATATTTTCCCTTATTTTCATCTATTTTATTTTTTTCATGATTAATTTATTATTATGTCCTGGAGTGTATACCCCAATCATTTCCCATCCACTTTTTGATGATGTCTCTTCATCATTTATAAAATGTGATATAAGTGATCCTTTACCTAAAATAGGATAAGTAATATCAATTATTTCATTATCTAACCCAGTAGCTTCAGGATAAACCCATTCAATCCATGTTCCATCTATCCAATTATCATCTACTATAATTATAGAACCAATAGGCATTTTATCTTTTAATGCTGCAAACTCTCTCCACCCATGTAAAGCAGAAGGTAGTGGATTTTTCAAATTAAAATCCATAGCATCTAAGTGAACTAAATTAGGAATAAAATCAATATTTTCTAAATATTCAACTGAATCTTTTAGATTATGATTAACTTCTAAATTATGTTTTTTATATAATTTTTTACTTAAATCTAAACTAGGTTTATTTATATCAACTGAGTAAAATTCCCCATTAGTTAATTCGCATAATTTAGCAAAGTATAAACCAACAGCTCCATCATATCCAGCATCACAAGATGCTCCTGTTTCAATACATTTAATTGTATCAAATTTAAAATGTTTTGATAATAAGTCTGATATATCTCTTAGTTGTCTTGGTCTAAGAAATGTGAATAGTTCACCATCATAAGATTCATTAACATATTCTTTTATTGTGTCGGTATACCAGTAAAAGGCGTTTCTGAATGTTTTGTTTTTAGATTCCATATTTTTCGTTTTCTTGTTTACAATATTCTAAATTGTAATAATTAATTTTATTTTTATAGCAGTTCATAGCCTCTGCGTGAGTAGAAAGTCTATGTTCTTTACACATTTCTTGGTTGGTACAAATATAATAACCCACTCCGCTATCTCCAAAATATCTTGAAGATACACATAAATATTTTTCATTCCAATCATGATGTCTCCAAACTTCACATTTTGGTATAAAACCTTTAGGTGATTCCCAAGAACCCAATACAGCATAATCATCTCTTACATCATAAATGTTATAACCTAATTGTAAAAAACTAAATGAAAATCTATGTTGTCCTTCTACAGCATCATCATACTTTTCAGATGATTCATGATGTGGTAATTTTCCAAATCTATTAACTATTCTCATTAAAACTTCTGATGAAGATATACCAACACTATTTCCAGCATTTTTTCTCCAATCGCACCAATCTAGCGGTTCTCTAACTAACATACAAAGATAACCACAATCAGTATATGAATTAAATTTATTTACTAAATAATTATCCCAATTATGTTCTATAAACATATAATCATCTTCGTTAAATATATAATAATCATATTTATCTTTATATTTTAAAAATAAATCAGACCAGGCTCCATAACTAATACCTTTATTTTCCCTAATATTAATTTCTACCTCAGCACCTTGTATTAATTTAGGTACAATTTTATAAACCTCAGATAAATAATGATAATGTTCCTTTTCAATATTAAAATTAAAAATAATTTTAGTTAAATTATGTTTTCTCTTTTCTAATATTTCAACTTGTTTTTTTACAAAATATAATTTGTCATCTTTAAATTCTTGTTCAGAACGCCTCCTATCAGCTAGATAAAAATTCATTATGTAACATACTTTATTTAACATGCTTTCCAATATTCACCTAAAACCATTTTAGTTCTATTTGTTATACTTTGTTTACCTTCATCTACATACTTAGCTACTGGAATAATTCTAAAATCAACACTTACTCTAGCTTTACCCGTATCATTTAATTTATTACCATGCTTTAATGTTGCTCCATTCCAATACCACAATTCCCCATAATCAGCTTCCATAGGTAAATAATCTTCTTTACCAATTTCAGATTCTACCCAAACAGTATTATTACCAAATGCTTTTGTAAGAGGTAAAAAGAAGTTCATTTCATATATTGAGTGACTATAATCACTATCTTTATGATATGCAGCAACAGCTAAATTTTTAGGTTGATGTACTCTAAATGTTGGTATTTTTTGAAAATAAATAGGTTCACCTACAATTTTAACAACTACTTCACTAATAAATTTTTCATATAATGAGTACCAATTTGTAGTATTTACATTATCATAAAAATGTTTATGATAAACTGTTCGTTGGTCTGTTTTAACATCATCTAATACATCATAACTAATAGCCTTATCCCATTCAGAATGTATATTATCTAAATTAGATATATTATATAATTTTTTGATTTCATTAGCAAAATCATATTTTTTTATATTATAATTAAATCTCTCCATATTTCATTTTTATATAATTTCTACCCCTTAAAGTATTTGTTTTACCTACTTTAACAAATCCTAATTCTTCATATAATTTTTTAGCATGATTATCTTCAAAAACATCTAAAAAAACATCTTTATTGTTTTTTAAATATTCTTTATATGCAGCTCTTGCATATCCTTTTCTTCTAAAATTAGGATGTATATCACATCCAATTTCTTTACCATTAGTTCTGAAATAACCTACCATTATATTATCAACTTCAACTACATACCAAGGTGATTTTAAATTATTAAACCATTCTTTACATTCTTCTATGTTATAAATAGAATTATCTTTAAGTTGATAACGTGTTGACTCATCATTTCTAATTTCTAATAAAAATTCTAAATCTTCTATATTAAGTATTCGTAACTTTACCATCCCTTTTTTATACAATCTACAATGTATTTAGTTTGTTTTTTAGTTACCCACCAACCTACAGGAATTGATACTACCTTATTAATAGTTTTATCTAAATTAGGTAATTCTAATTGGAAATCACTCATACAACTATGTTTATCGTTCCTAGCATGAACTTGAGATACAGTTATACCACATTCTTCCATATGTTTATAAAAAGATGGTCTATCATCTACTTTTAGTGTATAAATCCAAAATGCTGATTCAAATCCTTCTTCTCTTTTTAAAAGTGTAACTCCTTTTACGTTTTTAAGATGCTTATCATAATAAGCTGCGTTACGTTTATGTAAATCTAATAATACACCTAAGTATTTAAAGTTTTCAATTCCAACTGCAGCACATACATCATTCATATGAAATTTAAATCCCCATTCTTCAATATCTACTTCACACCTAAAATCAGTCCTTCCTTTAGGATCCCTATCAATACCATACCATCTAATTAATTTAGCTCTTTCATATAATTCTTTATGGGGGCAATATAATAAACCTCCATCAACTGAGGTAATATGCTTAATAGCTTGAAAAGAATTCATTACAAAATTCCCATGATTACCTAAATACTTTCCTTTATATTTAGTTCCTATAGCATGTGCACCATCTTCTATTAAAGCAGGAGCCCAACCAAATTTTTTCTCAGTTCTTCTTTGTATCTCTCTAATTTTGTCTAAATCTAATGGATAACCACCCCAATGTACGCCAATTATAGCTTTTGTTTTCTTAGTTATTTTACGCTCTAAATCACTTAAATCCATATTTAAAGTTGTTGGATCTATATCTACCCATTTAATTTTTAGATTGTTTGCTACGATTGGCCAATTTGATGCTGTACAAGTTAAGGCTGTAGCTAATACTTCATCACCATCTTCTATACCAGGCCAATTTTCTTGAGTCCATGCTATTCCTTGAAAAGCATCCTTAAGCCAATTAGGTTTTGGTTTTTTAAGTAAATGTAATGCTAAATGTAAAGCTGATGTACCAGCATTTGTTGTAACTACTTTTTCATTTCCAAAATATCTTCCTAATTGCATTTCAAATTCATCTACCTTTGGTCCTTGTCCTATATACCCACTATCTAATACTTCCCCAACTTTTTCTTTTGCAGTTGGAGCCATATAAACTTTAAATAATGGTATTGGTGAATTTGGTTTATTTTTCATTTAATATATTAGGATTTTGTTTAATTGTTTGTTTAGTTATTAAATTTTTAATTTTTGTTGTTGACCATTCATGTGAACGAGTTGTATAAACTACATTTATATTTAAATCTTTTCCAGTAAAATCTAATCCAATATAATCTTCACCTAATATTCTTATATCTGGTTTCCAAAATTTAATTAATTTTAATAATTCATCTTCAGTTTGATACATATAAACTTCATCAATGTATTTAATAGCCATTAATGTTTTATATCTTTCATAATAAGGAATTATAGGTTTATATTTGCTTTTTCTATGAAGTGATGGATCTTTTTGTAAAAACACTATAAACTTATCACAATGTTTTTTTGCTTCTTCAAAAGTATAAATATAACCAGGATGTAACAAATCAAAGTTACCTGCTGTAAATCCTATAATTTCATTATTTATTGCTCTCATACGTTTAATATACAAATTATTTATAATATTTCCAAATCTTTCTTAATAATATTAAATACTTGGTCTGATGTAATTGATTTTTGACAAATGTGTTGTAATTTTGTTCCCTTATATACAGGACACCAATCCCAATCACCAGGATCAAATACATGAACCGGGTCATTCCAACATTTAATACACTTATCATTAGTAATTTTGGTTAAATTACTAGTAAATTCATGACCTTCCTTTACAAAACCATTAATCATATAAGTATAATTACCTATTGCCCAATTAATCCAAGATAATCCTGATCCTAAACCAATAAAAATGTTAGCATGTCTTATATATGTTGTTGTTGTTTCTAATGAACGATTTATATCTAATGTATTAGGTATATTCCAAGGCCTAAGACTACAAACAACAACTTTATACCCTTCATCTTTAAATTTACTAGCTAACTCTACCCATTTACTATATTCCCATTCTTTACACCCAGCTGTTGCTTGCGGTGCAAATACCACATATTTACCTTCCATAGGTATAGGTCCATTCCCCAATTCTATACCAAAATTTAATTCTTTAAATTCTAAACCTAATATATCAGTTGCTGTTTGTTGCAAACGTCTTAAATTAACCTGTTGAGGGTTACGTGAGGGATTATCCCAATCTTGATTATCACTTCTAAACCAACCTATTGGGTATCTAACATAACATTTAACTTCTTCATCTATATTTTTAAACGTTATGTTTTTATATTCTTTTTTATTTTCAAACCAATAATTATGAAATGTAGATAATATAACTTTACATTTATGTTTCTTTTGAAATTCAACAGCATATGGAGCCCATGCTATACAATCTCCCATAGATTTAGAGTGATGTATTATGTGGACTGTTTTATTTTTTAAATTAAATTCATCTATTACCTTACCATTTACTTTAATAACCCAATTAGTAAACCACGTTCTACTACATTTAGTCCACATATTATTACTTATAGTATCTGAGTGTATTACTTCATTTTTATCACTATCAATAAACTCTATATGATATTGTAAATCACTATCACCTAATATTTCAACTTTAGGACCACCATCATATGTTGTAATAATTTTGTTTTTATCTTCAGGCTCTTTATAATTATTTATAAATTCATTTAAAACATTTGCCCCAATCTCAGCAACTTTATCCCAATTAAAATTTTCATGGATGATTTTAGCATCCTTTAATGCTTTAGATTTATGCTTGTCATAATTTTTATAAGCATCTAACATAACTTCTTTTAAATTATCAAAATCAGGTTCATAATAATTACCTACTACATCATTAAAATGATTATAATTTGCATTATTAGCTGGTCTTTCTTCTATTATTTTAACAGGTAAACCTTTCCCTTCAGCAAATTCCATTTGACCACTACATTCTGAGTATATAGAAGGTGTACCACAAGCCATAGCTTCAATTAATGGTAAGTTCCATCCTTCACTTCTAGCACATGAAAGAAACACATGACCTGTTTTTAAATAAGATATATAATCCTCTCTAGATGGGAAATGTTTTATTTTAATATTTTTATAATCTAAATTAAAATGTTTTAATCTTTCTTCTGTAGATTCTATACCATCTCCTGAAAATGGGTTATCTATAGATGCTATTAGTTCTACATCATCATTTTCCCCAAAAACGTCAATAAAAGCTTCAATTATTTCTTTAGTAGATTTTCTGTAATCCCATCTTCCAAATAATACGAATTTAAATTTATTATTTTTATATTCATCTAATAATTCTACCTTTTCAGGATAAAAAACATTAACATCTACCCCTTCAGGAACAACTTTAACTTTATTATAATCAGCTCCCTGTTTTATAGTACAATCAGCTTGCCATTGTGAAGGAACCCATAATTGATCAAATTCATTCCATTTATTAAAAAATCTTTCGGGTTGTAGTGTTGACTCCCAAACATTATATCCAATTTTAGGACCTACATATTTGTCATAAAAGAAATGATGGTTAGTCTCATTAAGAATGATATTTACATTATGTTTAAAATTATTTGAATTTTTATAAATATCGTAAACATTATATTTAGTCTCAGTATTATCTTCCCATAACGTTTGTTGACATAATAATTGTTTATCAACATTATTGATGTAGGATTCATTATTGTGGGGTTCATTATTTAAACCATTCCATGTTTCTCCTACAGTAAAATTTCTTACTTTAACATCTATAAGTTTAGACAAATGCCTAAAAAAATCACGAGTGTGATTATTATATCCTCCAGTACCTATATAACTACCGTGAGCAAAAACTTTTGGTTTAATATCTTCCAATTTTCTTTATCCTATTAAATGTATCTACATTAATTCCTTGTAAATCTGCTACATGAAAATACAAATCTTCAGTTGTACCTCCAAATTCATCCATAATATCTACTAATTTATCCTTACTAAATTTAAATTCTTTACATAATTTAGTTTTAAAATCATCCATTCTATCAAATTCAGTTTTCATACCATCTTCATACAACGCTTTCCATCGCTTTCTCGCGCGTCTTTCAATATCTATATAAAGTATATCACTTTCATAATTATCCCCATTATAATTATTAATAAATTCCTTTTGTTCTTGACGCATCCATTCTAATTCCCATTCAGCTTGTTGAAAATATTCTGGGTACTCAAAATCACCATTTCTTATTTTATCAAGTAATGTTGCTTTATATGGTAATGACTTATGTATTCTAAATCTTCGCCACCAATAAAATGGTGTTCGTTTTCTATGTATAGGTTTCTTTGGTGCTTTCATTTTACTCCTAAATATTTTTTATATTTACTACCCATTTTATCAAAATATTTAGTTTTTAATATATTATTATGTGCTATTTTAATTTCTTTTTTATTATTAATTAAAACTAAAAAACAAGGTGCTAAAGACCTAGCATTAAACCCATCTACATCTAATTTATCATCAGGATTAATACATAATGCCTTCCATTCACTTTTATCCATTACTTTTAATATATTATTTAAGAATTTTTGATATCTTTTAGTATTCTTTTCTAAAACCACATCATCTTGTATAAAAACAGCTGAATTCTTACCAGATTTTACAAAATTATGCATACAAATAATAAAATCATTATCATTTGTTATAGTATCTATGTAAATATTGTTACTTTCACGTTCTTGTTTAGCAAAAGGACAAGTAGGCATACCATTATATTCATCTCTTGGTACTTCTAACACATCTTCTATATAACTTAATACTTTTTCTTTCATAAATCCCAAACGCTTTTACGTTTATATTTAACCCACTTATAATTGATAAAATTAATAATTTTTAAAACCATCTCCAAGTTAATCTGAATACAAATAAATACAAATTTAACTCAGTCCAATCTTCTTCTTCTACATCATTTCTACCATAATAAGTAGCTCCAAATAACATCCCATCTCCAATACTTACAATTTGAAAATCCATTACTTTACTTTTTTTGTTAATAACTCTATTGTAAAGGATTCATCAAAAACAATCCCTACAACCTTTTCTTTACCTCCTGCTTCTACACTTTCAACAATCTTCTTTAGATCATTTCTTACAAAAATCCCAGACCTTTCTGCTCTATCCTCTCTAACATCTAAAAACATTCTTTCCATAATTTATATATTTATTGGCGTTTTATACGCATATACCTGCGATCTTACGCATTACTATTATTAATTCACTACGTTAGTTGATAAACTAACTCTACAATATTTAACGAAAACGTCTACCTTTTTTCAACTTACCTTTTACAAAATGATTATCCCAGTCTTTCATATTTTTTTCTAAATCATTTTGATCCTTCCAAAATAAATTAATAAACCATCTTACAATAGCCATTATTGAAATATTTTTGCTAAAATTAATATTACTACCATTCCAATAATACAAAATGCACTTACCTTTAAGGAAAATTCTTCAGTGCGTTTTTTTCTATTACTATCATAGTAAGGGTGTTTTTCTCTTTTTTTCATAATTTGTTTACCTTCGTTTAACCAATGATTCATATTACATATATTTAGGGATCCTAAACTTAAGTATAGGATTACCGTTAATTGTTGGCTGACCTAATTCGTCAATACCAATTTCTTTTACTTTTACAGGTTTATTTCTAAATTTGCCTACCATAATAGTATCTCCTATTTCAACTGGTATAACAAATTGTTTATCTTTATAAGTTGCTTTCATTATTTATATACTTTCATTTTACTTATTTCACTCACTATTTTATTTAATGTTTGGCCTAAGCGAGTTGTAGACCCTCTATTTTCATTAATTTGTTTTTGCAAATTATTTACATGATCAACTTTAGGTTTAGAATACTGCTTATAATCTAACCAAAATCCCATTGCAACAATTAGGTTCATACCTAATGAAGCGAAAAGGATTTTTGCGTCACTATAAACATCCCAATTAAATGATAAATGCACATGACCTACCACCCAAAACGGAATAGCCAACTGTTGACTAATCCAAATTAATAAAAATGTAATAAATTTCTTCATATCTTTAGCCTACAACTATCTCAGCATCTTTAATTGTTTCACAAAATAAAAAATGTGTTTGCGTTCTCAAAACGTGGTCACAATCTAAATAATCCCTATAGGCTTGGCATAACTCCATATTTAACCTATTAGATCCTTTAATACTAAATCTATGGACAGGTATCTCACGTTTAACAACATAACCTTTATCATTAACATACTTTATGTAATGCATTCCAATCATCGTATATACATATTAAGGCCTGGATAGTTGTAGTAAAAAGCTTTCGAATTTACTTCCATAATACTTGTATACAAATTAATAATACTGCTAATATCAAACTAACAAATGTTTTTGGGTTAACTCCTTCACTAAAAAAGTACCAAACACCAATTGCATAAATAATCATTCCAACTCCAAATCCAATAAATCTAGCAGGCCATAACAAACCACCAAACCCATTAACCGTATATTTAGTCCCCCAAATATAAAAAAACGATAATATAAATCCAAAGGCAGCTACTATTATTTCATTTTTTCTAAACCAATCCATTTTAAAGAATTGACCATTTAATTGAAAAAATGCTAGTATGTGAGCTGCTAAAAATGCTGCTATACCTATTAATAAATCATAATACTTCATACTATTTTTGTTCGTTAAAATGATTTAATAAATCCATACCTTTTAATGCATCAACAGTAGCATCAAATTTTTTAAACATATATTCTTCATCTTGTCTATATCCTAATTTAAA
>Ga0181410_1000876_pt1 | contig 13000 bp, 31 predicted proteins | sample 33SPOviralmetaG_FD_130112 | JGI IMG/M metagenome (GOLD analysis project Ga0181410, IMG submission 130112) | Marine viral communities from the oligotrophic San Pedro Time Series (SPOT) site, San Pedro Channel, CA, USA - 33 SPOT_SRF_2012-06-20 | ecosystem: Environmental > Aquatic > Marine > Strait...
CAACATACGCAAAAACTTCGCAGGTATTGGGGACACTTACGATTTAACCCGTGATGCGTTTATCGCACCAAAACCTTATGCAAGTTGGGTTTTGAACGAAACTACTTGCCAATGGGATGCACCTACGCCTTACCCAGATGATGACAATGATTACGAATGGGACGAGTCAACAACTGCATGGGTCAAGGTTGAAGTCCCTGAATAGAGCTATCAATGGGCGTGCTCAGTTGGGCTTGAGTTAGTCTTACTTCATTGTTTCTTTTTTATGGCAAACACCTACCTCTGGAAAGTCGGTCAATGCGACCGCACTTTGGCTGATGGCGTAATCTCAACGCTCCACTACACCGTTTCAGCACAGACTGATGACGGTGTTTACTCTGCTGGAGCGTATGGCTCAGTTGGTCTTGAAGCACCTGATGCTAAAACCATGATTGCGTATGACAGCGTGACCGAAGCGAACTGCATTGAGTGGCTAAAAGCTGCGCTTGGCGGTGACGAAAAAGTCACTGAAATCCAAACTGCTCTAGACAATCAGCTCACAGAAAAACGCACCCCAACAACAGGTGCTGGTTTGCCCTGGTCAGCCTGATGCAACGACCCGACCCAATGATCCCTTGCAAGCCAGGGGCTGAAGATTTGACTGCGATGAATAATCGCAATACATGGCTAACAATGCTCTATATGCTGGAAGGCCGGGACAATCCTGATCATCCACAACGCGGTCTTTACACCGGATTGCACAAAAAACACTTCTCTACGTTCCCTGGAACGGATGAGAATTAAGGAGCAGATTCCTAACTGTCCATTGACTGTTCCAGTTAATGTGCCTACAGAAAACTCAACCCCTTCTACAAATGATCAAAGTTCTCGCAGTAGCTGTTTCTGGTGTTCTCGCTGGTTCAGCTGCCTGGGCAGGCCCTTATGTGAACGTCGAGAATAACGCTGGTTATTCAGGCGGCGATTATCTAGGCGCAACCACAGATTTTCACGTTGGTTTTGAAGGCGCTCAGGACGTTTACAGCTATTACGTGCAAGGCGGCCCAGCTTATTCTTCCCCCCAAGGCGACGATGGTGAGTTTGAACTGTCCGGCAAAATTGGCGGAAACGTTCAAGCAACAGACCAGTTCGGCGTTTATGGCGAGCTGTCATTCATCACTGCAGACGAAGACCCTTCTGTTGGATCCAAGATTGGCGTGAAGTACAGCTTCTGAGCTATAACTAGCTTAGGTTTCTCACACAGACCAACAAGAGGTTCCCGCAAGGGGGCCTTTTGTTTTATCTGGAATCATCATGCAAAAACTATTCAACGTAATGTCTGTGGCCTCGTTCACCATCAGCGTGAGCATGGTTGCTGGTTCGTTAGTCCTTTACACAAAAATCCCATCGCTGACGAAGCTATATATGAGCGAACTAAAGCTTGAGTTGACTAAGCTAATGGTCGACATGGTTCCAGCAGTTGATGACGTGATGTCTGAACTGCCATCAGCTACAGGCCCAGCCATTGAGCTACCTAAGTCACCATTCTGATTAGGTGCCTGAAATTCCTGAGATTGGTGTGGGGCGAGTTGGCGTAAAACCCATTGGCGTTCAAGAAATACAAGCCTGGCGGAGCCTTCCGCCGCAAAGCATCCCGTCGACACCACCGATAACGTCAGTCCCTGGTTATGGATTCCCCGTTGCTGACGTTCCTGGATGCGTTGAGTCCAGATCAGTGCAGCCTGGAAATAAAAGCGCATACGACAACGACCCTCGCGGGAATGTGGTTTTGTGTCACGGGGCTGAAATGCCTTCGTTTAATGCGCTTGATTTCACTCCAGGCACGCTGACTTATACGCGAGCCAAGCCACCAGCAATAAACCCTGAGAAAAAACCGGCTGACAAGCAACCGGCTAAGTCCCCTTCGCCAGGTGCTCCTCCAACGCCTGACATTCCAAATGTAGCCACAGAGCTGCCATGCCCGCCACCAGACGCGATACCTATTGGCGCTAAAAACAAGCAACAGACTGCGATCGTCACTGGTTATAAATTGATCAATGGAAAATGCGAAACACAATTCGACACGTTGGACATACCAACAATTGTCGGCCTTTGGGCTCCTTCTGCGCCTGCTGCTTTTACGACTGCGGGGGTCGCCGCGATAGGCGTCACAAGTGCCATCCTTGCTAAACCATTAGGCGACATTTTGCTGAAAGCAATTAAACCCATTGTCAAAAAGACGATCAAGAAAATCAAAGAAAAGCTTGGGAAGAAAGTTATTGTTGAATCTGACTGGCAGCGTCGGCGTTTCCAGCGTTCTTTGAAGAAGTAGGAATTGAATGCGTGTGAGGCGGTAAAACGCCTGGTGGATTGACTAAGACAACATCAGCACAGATCGACGCATAGGGGCTGGAAGGGTGAAAAATTACGCCTTGTTTCATAAGCTCTGAACAATTTTTTAATCTCGCAATTTCGTAATTTAATCTACGGTCGGCCAATGTTGCTTCCATAATCTGCACTGACTTTTCTGCAGCTTTGCGGCAAGTTCTAACGTGATGACGATCAAGCGGTATTGAAATTGTGGCAGTAATTCCGGCGTTGATAGATGTATTTTGCTTTTGTCCAGTTCTTATTGGTTTTTTATACAATATGTTGCCGGGATTGTCAGGAATGCCATCCGGCTGAGGATTACCTTCCGGGTCAAAAGCTCCTACTAAATCTAAAGTATCGTACACATTTTCATCGTAGTATTTTTCATAAGGGTTAGCCCAGCCTGTCTGTCCATTAACAAAAGGGCTAATATTTAAAGTAGCACCTTGGCAGCTAATTCCTGATCCATAAGTATTTGTAAATTGCCTTCCAGGTACATTCTGAATTGCCATATTCGTAACTGAGCCCGAACTATTCGCAACGGGGGCTGCAGTACCACTTACCTGAGCATTCACAGGCCCGGCAATAAACAAAAGAACCGCCAAAGCACGCTTCATTACTGCGTGAATACAGAAGTTGTTTCAGTTAAGGATTCTACGTCTGTTTCCCTGTTGATCAATGTGTGATTTGTAAGTCCTGGGCCGTTGAGTGTCTCGGTCATTTGAAAAGCAGCCCCTGGCGTCACGATATTCCAAACAGGTTTAGTGGCCGGGTCTAGTCCAGTCCAGCGACTTGCCACGCCGTTAATGCTGTTAGTCGTTGTAGTTAAACCCGCCGGAGAAACTGCGCCGCCAACAGGTGCAATGTTGGTTCCAGTTACAGACCACTCCCAACCGCTGCGATAATCGTAAGAATTGATGACTTCAACAACTTTGGTCTTGGTTTGGGTTGTGCTTGTCAAAGTACCTGAGCTGAATGAAGGCACCACCGGGATTGCTTGAGCTGGGGCAGCTAAAAGCAACAACAACAAGATTCTCACTTAATACTTAGCTCCAATACCAGTTGAGCAACTGCCGCAGTGCCTGCTCCGCCTGCCGTGATGGCCATTGCCGATCCAGAATCTAATGAACCCGCCAGACTGCCTGCGACTCCTCCAGCTTGAGTTAAGGTGTTTCCAAAGGTTGGCAGTGCTGGAACGACGCCTGCAGTAACTGTTGTTGAAAGAACAGTTGGTGTGTTATCGCCGCCTAGAAACGTCTCTGAATAGCTAAAGCTGTCCCCAGCAGTAGTAATAGTAAACTCGCCAGGAGTATAACCAAGAGCGGTCCCGGCGCTATAACTCCCGAACTTAGGCACAGTACCCAAAGTGACGTTAGAGCCAGATACAGATAGTGAAGACCCGACGCGATTTGCTTGGGATGCTGCTCCATCAACAGTTAGTGAGATTGAGGACTTAATAGCGTGCGTTATGTCCGCCGAAGCAGGACTTATGGCAAAAAACGTTAGGCACGATACAAAGAGAAAACGTCTCATTTGGTTTTAGACGCAGGAGTTTGTTCAGTAATTGTAGGCTCTTCTTTTTTCTTGCCATTGCCATTGGCACGTTTAATGTTGACGCCTACGGAACTCAGAGTCCCTGTCAACAAGCTGGCGGGAAAAGTCGGGTCCATGGCTTTGACGTGGCCTAGATAGTTAAGGGTCAACATTGCAATCGACCATGTAAGAACAGCCAATTTGACAAAATCCGCCAACGGCGTTGATTCGGATTCTTGCTCCTGTTCTTGCTTAACCTGTTCTTCTGCCATGATGAAACAACGCTATTGGTCGGATGGTGGTTGAAATCTGGGCTGCTATAGCTGGGGCAAGTGTGGGGGCAGGTGCCCTTGCTGTTAAGAGTGCAAGCCGCGAAAGCCTGCAAGGTCGTGATACGTTGGTGCGCCTCACAAGTGCTGTAGACAATTTAAGCTCTCAAGTCGATCTTTTCCGCCGAGAGCAAGCAGCTATTTCAACAGAGGTTTTTGCGCGGCTCAGTGACGCTGAAAGGGCAATTGCTCGTCTTGAAGGCATCCAAGACAGACACTAGACTTTTGGCACATGCAGCGCTTTCATGGTTTTACTACTAAAGCCAATCCTGTTTGGCTTCATCAAGTCAAAAGCCGTAAAACAGTTATTGCTTGATTGTCTGGTCAAGATCAGCAAGCAGACAGACAACCAGCTAGACGATGTGGCTTGTAAGTACGTTGCAGACCTACTGTTTCCCGAGGCTCGCATTGAGAAGTAAATGTGGGTTTGGGTTGTAGTTGTGGCGCTATCGTTGCTCCCTTTCTTCCATTGGTTCCGTGGCACTCCTCACCAACTTGCCGCTATTAAGGAGCTTGAAGAATCCTTGCCTCAAGAGCTACTTGATGAAGATGCCGCTTGGGTTGATGCGTGGAAAGCATCAGGCATTGATCAGCAGGTCTACATCCCTTACTTCAGCCAGCTCGACAACGGCAGAGAGGGCTATCGCGAATGTTTTTCAAGCGCAGCGGCAATGGTTGCAGCGCATTTTTCGCGAGTCAAAACAGATAATGAGTACAACAAAATTCGGGACAAATTCGGAGATTCAACCTCTGTTGAGGCACAAATAAAAACGCTTGAGAGCTTGGGGTTGAACGCTGAGTTTCGGACTGATGGTGACGAAGAAATGATCGAGATGGAAATCGAAATGGGCAGAGTGGTTCTAGCAGGGATTATGCACCGGGGCGACCTGTTACGTGGTGAGTCACCAATGTGCAACGGAAATGGGTGCGGTCATTGGGTGGTTGTGACGGGCTACACAGGCAAACACAGCAGCGACCCTGGCTTTGTTATCAACGATCCAAAGGGAAAACTCGATCTAGTTAGGGGTGGACATTCAAACGGTGCAGGTGAGCAAGTACAGGTAAGGCAATCAGAGTTCAGGCCGCGTTGGCAGGTAGATGGCCCTGGTACAGGCTGGGTAATCTTGGTAGACGATTTGTGAATTTGTCGTATATAACTGCCTTCTGGACCACAGTCTTTATGAACTGTGTTCAACCCGTCAATATCGAAGCTTGTTTAAAAATAAATGAGTGGCTTATTCCTGCAGCGCACGATTATATAGAGTTCAGAAGTAAGGAGCCCTATGCCTCCGAAAAACGCGCCATCAAACACTTTCGACTGGATGGTGGTCGAGCAAAGCCTTGAAGAAGAATTGAGGCTAGAGCGCAATATTCGATTTATTGAGGACTGCGAAAACCTCGACGTTTTGTCACAGCTATGCGTATCGCTAATGCGTACACAAGCGCATCAAAGCAAATTACTTAAACAGGCGGTTGGCCATATTGCCCTGATGGAGGCCGTTTTTTATGACGCAACGCAGAAGCCCTAAAAGCTTTTTCTAATGCAGTCAACTTTGGATTGGATTCGTGCAGGGTGTCTATAACCCGTGCTTTGGCCGCATCAATTTGATCCTGCGGGCGAGTCGTCCAATTCATGTTGACTGGGGCCATGACTCAATTGCTGAGGATTGGTCTCATCGCAGTTATAGAGGCGCATCAGATAGCTGTAAAGCCATTGTTCTTGCCAATCCTGAGAATGCCGCCGAATAATGCCTTGGCACTCTACTTCCCAAATAAGTCCGTTGCCGTCTCCTAAATCAACTTGTCGAATCGTGGGCTTGCTCATTTCAAAAGGATAGGCACGGTAGTAAGCCGTGCCCGTGAGTTAATCAGAAATCAACGGTGCAGTTGGAGACTGGGGCAGGTTTTGATTCAGGGCGATATGGGGCGTTTAGCTTGCCTTTAAGCATGGGTGCTCCTTTGCGTGTCGTGCCATTCCAGCCAGCCAAGCGAATCTTGACAACCTTGTTTTCCTCAAGATAGTCAAGCTCACGCTCTGCGGTCTGCAGATAGTTGATCAGCTCAGGAATGTTTGACTCAAGAACTTCAAGATTCCCGGTAACATCTGGGCTTTTCTCTGATTTTTTGTTTTCCTCTAACGTGGTGAACTGGACAAAGCCAATGTTGAAATCAGACATTGTGATTGATACCTTTGAAGAATTGGGAAAGGATGGTTTTGATTGCTGCATTAGGTACGCCTTCGTGATTAGCGTCGGCGTAATGCTGCAAATTGGCGGCTAACAGTGGGTCAAGCCGCACTTGAAAGTGAAGGTGACGGCGTTTTGCATCACGCTTTTGTTCAGGTGTTTTTTCGTTAGACATGATTCTTGAGGTTTTCGTTAAGCCACTGTTGATGTTTAACCCCTGTTAAAGCCGGTGCGATTTTGTCAGAATCGGAGAGGCCAAAACGGCTTCGAAAGGCTTGGCAGAAACTTTTAAGCCCTTCAGGTGATAGCTCTTGGATCAAACCAAGGCATTGCTAGCGGTCTTCTTTTGACAATGGTTGATCCTTGTCAGCAACGCCTTTAATCTTTGCTGCAGGCTTGGCGGGTGCTTTTTCTGCAATGTCGGCGTCATTGTCTTCAATGCCAACACACAGGCCAAGGACTGACAAAAGGCAGAATCTGCGTTGATAGGTAACGCTTTTGCCCCATTCCTGTGTCCCGTTTTTGCCGCTGTTAATAGCAAGAGGGGTAACGGCTGAAACGTGTTCGCCGCTTGTGTGCATCAACGTTGTACGCAAGCCAGGTTGCCCGTTGATTTCTTCTGGAAGCTGAGAAACAACTAGGCCAGCAGTTCTAAGGGCAGGGCCAATCTTTGACAACACACCTGGAAGATTGGCAAAGCCACCGTGATAGCTTTCGGCGTTGTCATGAATCGTGGGGACAGAAGACTGAAACTCAATAAGAGCTTTAGCCAAGTGGGGTAACGGTGATGTGGGCTCCGAGGAAGTCATCGGTTGCATAGCGTTTGGTTGCATAAATTGAACAGATTTGAGAGTCGTTGTGGAGCAAGACGCGGGCGACTGCATCCCCAATCGCGTCACTGCATGACCTCAAAAGCTTGTCAAGATCAGGGGTTGTGACGTGATGCTTAGGTGCCAATGGCTTGAGTTTTGTGCTGTTTTTACCTGACCCAAAGTGATGTAAGGGGCGAGGAAAAACAAAAACACATTGAAGCTGAACAGGGGCTTTGGTGTCCCAATCTGCAGGCTTATGACGTTGGGCAGTGACTGCAATGTCATTACGCCAAGAGGCCAAAGCTTCAGCGTTGTTGGCAATAACTCGGCTTTGGTAAGCACGCACAGACCCTTGCGGCACAGGTGTGCCAAGGACCGAAAAGGTGATGCTCGCCGTCATTTGAGAGATTCGCAGGCAGGCTGCCAACCTTGCTCGCAGTGAGTGCGTTGCTGTTGATCCAAAGTGCTGGTCAGGCTATGCCAGGCAGCGCCTGAGAACAAGCCAACAAAGACAACGCAAATGATGAAATTGACCTTTGCGGGTCTTTGGCTGGGATCATAAAAGCGTGACCGTGATTTGTCGCTAGTCATGAAAGGTCGTTGCTCAACACAGCATGGCATTCCATGGCATACCTGTCAAGCAGGGTTGTAAAACGCCGGATCAAGATCCCAGCAACGGGGATCATTCATGTGATCAGCAACTACTTCAAGCGCTTTGTTGTCATGACCGCCTAAAAGGACGCAAACATCACCAGCTTCGGGAAGTTCACAATTCCACAAGGCTTGATTTTTCGGATGGTTGTAGCCCCAAAAGAGGCCAGGATTCTTGTAGACAGGCAAGTTGCAAAGAGCAATCTTTAAGTCTTGCGCCCCAGCCTCGCTTAATACAACGTTGTCATCGCACCCGTCAAGAAACAAATGCCATTTACCGTCCTCAAGAAAAGGGCGGCATTTTTTTAAATGCTGCAGTTGCGACAATTTAGGAGTCATGATTTAAGAAATAAGGCGTAAAGTTTTGCACTTGAGCAAGTTGGCACGCTTGGGCATACCTGTCAACTATTTAAGCCGACGCGCTGCTTTTGTCCTCAGCATCATGAGCCTCAGGCCCCCACGAGACTTCCTCAAGATTGGCAGCGTCTTGTCTTGCCTTCGTAGCGCGAACATCTGGGGGCAAGTTTTCTAGCCATTCCCGCAACGCCACACCAGTTGGTGTGCTCTTGGGCCACCCTGCAAATTTAAGCAAGGCTTTGGTGTCAGTAAACCCTTGGCTTCTGCCTGGCTTCCAGCAGACCCAAACAGGTGATGGACCTTCTGAGCGGGTTTGGTACTCAATGAAGACTGAACCGGGCTTGTAGAACTGAATGCGTTTCATTGGCGTGCTTAAACGTCTGGTCTGTTTGTGCGGTGAGATTTACCGCTTTTTGGCTTTCGTTTTGTCTTTGCGCTTGGCCGGTAAAGATTACTTGTGAGGTGCCAGCCGTTGCTTTTTGGGCATTCATAAGCTCTACTCCTGTCTTTGCCCTTTGCCCTAATCACTGCAGCTTCTTCCTTGGCCACCAATTCTGATGAATAAAGAATTTTTTGGCAGCAACCACAATATTTTGTGAGGTGGCTTAAATTGCCGTTGCTAATCATATCGGCAAGGTCTTTAAGTTGAATGTGTTTCATTTGACCCATGCCCAAGTCCTACCGGTGATCACTTTGTAAGCAGTGCTTACAGTGCAATCACATTCACATTCAAGTGAACATTCAAAAGTTGATTTGCCTTCCGCTGCAGCGGCTCGCATCCTTTTTACATCGTCAATTGTTAATTTTGAGGCGGGCGCTCTTTTCCGAAGCTTTCCATTTTTGTCAGATCTTGATATGTATTCTTCAGGGCTTTGATGTGTTGTAAATGTAAATTTACATTGAATGCATTTTCTATAACGGCGGATATAACTACTCATGCTTTCAGTCGTGGTTACGCGGGACTTTGCGCCGCACTTAATGCAATTCATTAGAACTGTGGTTGTTTGGCTTGGAACTTGTCCCATGCCTCTTCAAAGGCTTCTAGGCAGGTTCCAATGTTTTGCTCTACGACCTTAACCTTGCTAGGGCCGACAACAACCATTGCGGCCATGTCTGGGAATACGCCTTGACGACTTAAAAAAGACGCATAGGCCCCTAGCTGCGTTGCACAAAATTGTCGGCCTGACACCGCTTTCTTGCTGCTAACAGTTTTAAGATCGCCAACGTAAACCGTTCCGTTTTTACGCAACAAAAAATCTAGTGAGCCAGCGCAGCTCTTTGCTGGATCCACTACGCGATATTCCGTCGCCAATGTCTCAGCGCCTTCAAAAAACTTTTCGTCACGTAGCGCCTCAATCCAATCTTTCCACTTTTCCGGCGTTTCTGGGCCTTTGCCATTTAGCCAGCCCTCACACCAGTCATGAATGGTTTTGCCCCTAATAGCCCAGCCATCCTCACCGTCTTTGTATTTGGCAATCATGGACCGCTTAAACGGCGTCATGTCCATGTCAACAATGTCTGAAACGTTGTGAGCAAGCCATTCACCGTTGAAACAATATCGGTGTTGCTCTTCAAAAAACTGAAGTCCAGGTATCGGCTTAAGCATTGGGGGTTGCGGTCTGTGGGCATTATGGGCATACTTTGGCAGCAAAACAACCCCAAACCATGCCCGATATAGAACCAATTGCAGGCAGCCATGTGAGGCTAGACCCGCGCGTTCTTGCTGCAGTTGACGCCAAAAGACCCATAGGCGTGAGCCGTACAGGCTGGGTCAACCTGTTGCTTCAAAAAGCAATTGCATCAGAGCCTGAGCCTTTGTCTCGTGACTGATCTCAACGCAGAAGAACGAGCTTTTGACCTTCTGCAATGGCTGCCATATTCGCTGCCTTCGCAATACGACGAAGAAGAGGCAATGTGCGGCAAATACAGCGCCATTCAAAAAGAACGCTCAGATGCTGCGTTAGATGCATGGGAGATAAAGCACCCCTACGAGTCCAGCGACGAACTCACAGCATTTCGTGAGCTGCAACGCCTCGGCGTTTACACCGACGAAAACTATTTCTCACCATCATTGGCTAAAGATGCCTTCTACAGAAAAACTCTCACCGAGCACACCGCCGCTACAGGAAGCACTAACAGCCCTGGCCCTCCACGCCGAAAAGGTGATTCAGGAGCAGCGCGAACGGGATTGGATGCCCCTGATGCGAAACAAGGCTTTCGACCTAGGCGTTCACGACGACGCACGCGATCCTGAACTCAAGGCATATCTTGACGCTGCAGAACGTCGGCTTCACAAAGGCACGGTTTACAGAGCAGGCCAACAACTCCAGGCCACCGAGTCTGTCTTTCTGCTTGACGGCATGATCAAGCTTGGCGAATCCAACGTGATCATTGGTCAGCCAAAAGTTGGTAAGTCATCGTTTTCCACAGGCTTAATTGCTGCCTTACGTGATCGCATCCCGCAGTTTCTGGGACGTGATTTAGCAACGCCAAATGAGCGCATGCCTGTTCTTGTATTTGGCACAGACCAAAGCGAGGGTGATTGGCTGCATTTATTACATCGTGAAAGCTTAGTTGCAGAAGATCAAACGCTCAAAGCTGATTCAGTTGATTTCTTCTGCAGCATGGAAACAGGCGAGCAATACAACTTCACTAAAGACGGCATTCGTCGCATGCGCGAGGAGATCGAGAAGCACCAATTCCCCCTTGTAATTATTGACTCATTGAGTTCAATGATGGAACCAACAGGCATTGAAGAAAACACGTCGCGTTATGCACAACCGATACGAAATGCCATCAGCCAGTTACGCAAAACCGGGGCCACGTTGGTTGTTATTCATCACTCAGTAAAGCGTCCGACAACATGGGATTGGATCACAGAATGCCGGGGCAGCAGTTCAATCAGTTCGGTGTTCAGCTGGGGCGTATTGATGCGCTGGGTTGCACAAGAGGAAGACGGGCTGGCACGTATTGACAAGCGCGTGGGATTTGCTGGCAAGGGACGCGGCGCCAATGAGTCTGGCGGCGTTATGGGCCAGTACATGCCAGAAGGCGGCTGGACCTATTTAGACGGGCTTGAGGAAGCGCAAAAGGTTGAACGGGCAGGGCAGCGCATCATGGAACTCGGAGGCGTACGCGCAAGCGTCTTTGATTACCTGACGCTGCGCACAGGATTAAACGCTGATGTATCAGCCGAGGAGCTAGCCACTGAGTTGGACAAGCAGGTGGGCCATGTTTCGCGCGAGCTGCGATCGCTCAAAGCAAAAGGTTTAGCCGAGCCTGTACGGACAGAAGAAACAGGCTCAAGACCACGAAATTATTGGATGGCTAGCCCTGCTGCGATGGATTGGTCCCTGGGGGGCTCACAGGGAGGATCTAATGGATCTTTGGATCTTTTGCCCAATAGATCCTTAATATCCAATAAATCTAACACTCAGGATGGAACAGCCGTACTACTTTCTAATTCAAAAGATCCAAGCTCAGATTCAATAGATCCAAAGACAAAAGTCGAGATTCGCAGGGGTGACGAATGGGCTGGCGGCTTTATCGTTCGCAACGGATTCGACGCAAACAGCATTTCTGTTGAACGCCTTGGCAACCCCATGGTGACGATCAGCAACCTGCGCTTGGGTTTAGATGTTCGTGCTTGTCAACCTGAGCCTGTTGAGGTTCAATCCACTGTTCCTTTCAATTTCTGATGCCTGACTGCAACCGCGCCTACCCCTGCCGAATCGATGTTCGCCTGACGGAAGACGAAAGGGAATCCTTAACCCAAGAGGCTCTTAAGCGAGGGATCTCGCGCCAGGAGCTGCTACGTGCTCGCGTGTTAAGCGAAGCAAACCAGCCTGCCCCTGTTCCTGAGATTCGCCCTGTCCACTACTCCAAAGGCCGTGGCTCAATTGATCGGGCCATTGCTGCTGTCAATCGCCGCTATTCCATTCCGAGCAAGCAACTGGAGCCGTTGATATGTACTGTCATCTGCGCCTTGAACGCAAAAGGTTGACACGGGGTATGCCCTGCTATATTGTTGGTATGCCACAAGCCGGATGTATGGCCCGGATCCTCGGCCCTGAGACAAGAGCAGGTGCCTGGTTCTTACCTCCTCAGTCGTGACCAGTAGCTCACGCCAGGGGTTTTAAACTCACGGATTACATTATGAAATCACTTGAAGACTTAGTTCAATACAGCCGCGAGTTGATACTTGATGGCTCTCAAAACGTTCATGAAGCAAACTTGCGCTTTAACCAAAAGCTTGCCGACTTGGAAGAACATGACAGACAGTGTTCTCAAGAGTTTGATGATTTACACCTTGAAGGTTGACATTGGTTGATTTTCATAATCTCAGCCTTGCGCTCTACGAAAAGTGGGAGCGGGCGCAAGACGCCATTGAAGCGTCAGGCTTACTTGAACGCTTCCTAGACAAAGTTCAGGCTTATTACTGCGAGGCATTCTTAGACGATGAGCTGACTTGGTACGAAACCGTATATGGCCAAGATGAGCTGCAGGAGTTTAAGGACGACGCCATTAAGGCTGGCTTCACGTTCACTGTTCAATTAGTCGACGATGAATGACTAAAGACGAACTCGCACGCATCCAACAAAATACAAACGAGCTGAAAGCCTTCTTTCGCTATGAGCAACGACTTAAGCAGGCTTACGCCAATAGCCAAGATCCGTTCCCTAGAAGATGGCAGCCTCATGGTCACAGTGGGCGAATACAGGTCGATCGTTAGCTCTCACCACCTTGTAGAGCCAAAGATCATCAGACTGACTTCATACTGGATGAA
>Ga0181410_1000877_pt1 | contig 12991 bp, 13 predicted proteins | sample 33SPOviralmetaG_FD_130112 | JGI IMG/M metagenome (GOLD analysis project Ga0181410, IMG submission 130112) | Marine viral communities from the oligotrophic San Pedro Time Series (SPOT) site, San Pedro Channel, CA, USA - 33 SPOT_SRF_2012-06-20 | ecosystem: Environmental > Aquatic > Marine > Strait...
ATTGAATTTAATCCTATGAGTTTTATTACAGAACAGTATAAAAAAGTTGGTTTATAAGGCATTTTCTGGTTGACAACCAAGACATCTTAGTATATAGTGTATATATAAGTTGAGTTAGAAAGGATGTCAATTATGGGTTTTGAGAGTAAAATTACTAAAGTTGTTAATGAAACTGTTGAAGATGCAAATCCGCATTGGGTATGTGGTACGTTGTTTGTTGATTTAAATGATGCATCAGCATTAGTTCTTAAAAGTGTTCTTGAAAATGAAGTTGCAGAAGGTGTAACTATCGATATTAATTGTCTAAAAGCAACTGCTACTGAACCATGGGATCAGTGGGCATTTGATTTTATATAGAGGGAGTAAGTTATGCAATTAAAAGGTGCAATGACAATCCTTAAGAAGGATATGGAATTTTTAGGTTTAACATTTGAAGAATTGTGTACCTTTATTGAACGCAATCCTTATGCTCAAAAGAATAGTACTATTGATGCATACACAGTTTACAAGAAAGAAAGTAATGAATAATAAACGAATTATAACAGACGCAGATGGTGTACTCCTTGATTGGGAGTATGCTTTTAATATTTGGATGCAGTCACATGGTTTTGAACCGGTTGAAGGTTACCAGTTCATGTATGACATGGCAGAGCGATACGGTATACCTAAAAAACAAGTTAAGGTATTGATTAAGCAATTTAATGAAAGTGCCGCTATTGGATTTTTGCCTGCATTACGAGATGCAATGTACTATGTCAAACGATTGCATGAAGAACACGGATTTACATTTGAAGTGGTTACAAGTTTGAGTACAGATCGATATGCACAAAAACTTCGATCAAAGAATTTAGAAAAGTTATTTGGTAAAACAACTTTTACAAAAGTTAAATGTTTGCCTACTGGTGCAGACAAAGATGATTACCTAAAAGAGCATTACGAAGATTCCGGTCTGTGGTGGATTGAAGACAAACCAGAAAATGCTTTGTCAGGATATAACGTAGGTATGAAACCTATCTTAGTTGAACATGGTCATAACATGGATTACAAAGGGCCGGCCACAGTTTGCAAATCATGGAAAGAAATTTACCAGTTAATTATTGCTGGCATCTAATACTTCCAGTTTCTTAATATCACCATATATTTTTAGCACCTCGCTAACTGCGGGGTGTCTTTCTATGTGTTGTGCGTCAAATTGAATCTCCTTGATAAGTCTATTGTTCTCCGTGTTTAGTTTCGAGATAAAGTCTGCTAAACCATTGTTCTCATAGCCTCTGTCATGTTGTGCGAGATCTCCTGTTACTACCATTTTAGACCCTTCTCCTATCCTTGTTAGTAACATTTTCATTTGACTAGGTGTTGCATTTTGCATTTCATCGGCAATTATAAAACTGTTTTTGAAAGTTCTGCCTCTCATGTATGCGAGTGGACATACTTCAAATATCTCGTTCTCTAAAAAGTATTTTGTATGTTTTACTGAATAATGTTCATAAAAAATATCAAATACCGGTCTCATCCATGGTGTCATTTTTGCAATTAAATCCCCAGGTAAAAACCCATGCTCCTCATCAACACTGACTGCAGGTCTTGTAATAACAATTTTTTGTACACGTTTTTCTTTAAATTCCTCTATTGCTTTGTGTACGGCTAACATTGTTTTGCCTGTGCCAGCAGGTCCTAATGCAAAGATAATACTGTTGCTCCAATCTTGCAATAATTTTAGGTAGTCTGCTTGTCTGATGTTTCGCGGTTTGAGCTCCACTGCTTTGGGAAATCTTGTTTGCCTATGCTCGTATTCTTGCATGGCTACAACATTATTGGCAGTATCTTCCACTGCCTGATAACGATTACGTTGACGTGATCTTCTCTTGCTCATTGCAATAGTATTTACATAAATGTACCAAATACCTCTCAAAACAGGCTTATTTTGAAAAGCAGGTGTTTAATTATAATCGCCTTCAAGAGATAAATAATTATATGAAAATCAAAGAAGCAATAGAAAATCCGTATAACGAAACCAACAACTTGTATGAACTATCAGTTGACGGTAGCCTTTTAGAAATGCTATTAGAAATTGAAAGAGTATTAGATGAATCTCATCTTTATGCATATGAGAATTGGAAAGATGGTGTAGTATGTAAAGGTCCAGAAGTTAAAAGACACTGGGTTAATATCGTACTTCAATACCCAAAAGATAAAATGCCAGATCCAGAAGGTGCTAAAAGACTTTTAAAGTTAAAAATTAGACCTAAATATGAGAGAGCAACTATAGAAAATTATAGAAAAATTAATACGGAAGAAGATATTGATAAAGAAACAGGTAAAGCAAAACTAGACCAAGAGGATGTTTGGTATGTACATTTAGAAATTCCAAGAGAATTTGTACAAGATGTTAAACCATCAGAACTTGCAGATGTTATACAAACACAACAAGCACCTGCACCAGACCAAGCACCAGCAGAAGCACCAGCCATGGAAGTGGCACCACCAGCAGAACCAGCACCAGAATTAGGAGCATAACATGGGTTTAGAAAAACACGATCTAGATAAATTAATTGCACCAATATTTGGCCTTGATTTATATAAACCTAAAACAGGTACTGAGGAAGAAGTAGCAGTAATTAGTTTTACTATTGATAATGAACTTGGTGCAAAAGATCTTGCAAGTTTTATTGATAAGAGTGTAATCAAAGATATTGTTGATGCAGAACCTAGTCCAGGACCAGATCCAGAAGGACAGTATGCAGTATTTGTAGAACTAGTAAGAAACGATAAAACACCTGTTACAATAATGAAATTACTAAACGACATCAAGCACGTTGTTAATTTAACAGATTGGTCATTTAGAAGTTGGCCTACAAAAAGATTAGAAAAACTTACACCAGAAGCACTTATGGATGCAACTAATCCAAAAGTTAAAGAATCAATTAAATTTATGACAGATGTTGTAAATGAAGATGCTTTAAAAGTTTTTGATCAAGGATTGTATGGTTATACAGTTATTGATATTGGTGGTGTTAGAAATCTGTTAGAACAGTACGACATTGAACAAACACCAATTAGTTTTGAAACAGATAAAATTTTTAAAATTCAATCATTATTTGGTCCTAACTATGATGTTCAAAAATTAAATGATTATGTAATAGTTACATCAGGTAAAGATTCTGATGCAAAAGCAATACTTTTAAAGTCTTGACATTTTTAAATTTTCGTTATATTATAAAGCAATGTATATTTTTATATTAGTAATAGTGATACTGTTGATCTAATGAATATCGAATTGGAACACAAAGGGTGTGGTCCATATACTTTATGTAATAGATTTGCCCCAGAAATATTCACATATACAATACAAATGGAAAATGAAAGCATTCCTGGCGATATTGTACATTGGTGTTTAGAAAATTGTGAAGGAAAATGGAGTTGGTTTTTTCATAATGGATTTGCATGGATGAGTTTTGATAATCACATTGATCATCTGTTTTTTGCATTAAAAATGAGATAAATAATTTACTATGTTTTTATTAGGCAAACTTAAAACTTATCTTATTATAGCAGGCGTACTTGCGGCGGCTGGTTATGGATTATGGAAGTATTATCAATACAACCAAGCAATTATAACTGCTTATGCGGCAGAGAATGCTAAAAAAGAAGTTGTAATTAATGAGACACAAACTGCTCTAGCACAACTACAAAAAGATAATATATTATTACAAGAACAGTTTGCAGAAACATCTAAACAATTTAAAATATCCACACAAAGAATAGATGAATTAGAAAACAAATTGCGTAGGCACGATATTGGTGTTAATGCGGCCAAGAGACCAGGGTTAGTTGAAAAAATTATTGACAATGGTTCAGCACAAATAAACAGATGTTTTGAAATACAGAGTGGATCACCATTAACAGAAAAAGAAATAAATGCAAAACTACCTAGCAAGATTAATACCGCTTGTTGGGAAATTGCCAATCCTAACTTTGATTATGACGCACAATCAGATCCATGGAAGGCAAAGAATCCGGATAGAAGATGAAAAAAATTATAGAATGGCATAAGAACATGACTGAAAGTTTTAGAAAATCTTTAGGCTTATCGCACTATGGTACATATTGGGTATCATTTTTTAAAGGTGCATTCTTAGTTTTACTATTGTTAGTATTAGTAGGTTGCTCTAGTATGCCTAAAACAGTTACATATCAATCTAAGCCAATTGACAGGCAAGATTTAATTTTACCTGATACAGAACCTTTAGATTTATCAGATGTTGATTGGTTTATTGTTACACCAGAAAACGTTGAAGAATCTTTTGAAAAACTTAAAAATCAAAAATTAGAAATAGTATTTTTTGCTATCACAGAAGATGGATATAAAAAATTAGCAATTAACAATCAAAAAATGCTAAAACTTTTAAGTGATCAGAAAGCAGTTATTATGGCTTACAAAAAGTATTACGAAGACACAGAAAGTAATATTGAATCTTACAACAAAGATAATAGTGGTACAAAAGAAATTGAAGTTCCACAAGAAGATGGTGTAGGTTCAGGATTACTTAAAAAACTGAATCCGTTTGATTAATGACACCTTATGAAAAACTAGGCGTAAGATCTGATTCTTCGCCAGACGAAATTAAAAAAGCATATAAAAAACTTGCAATGGAACATCATCCAGATAGAGGTGGTGATGAATCTCGTTTTAAAGAAATTACTGAAGCATATGACCGAATTAAAAAAGGTAATGTGTATGATGAAGAACAATTTGAGAATTTTGGATTTGATAATTTTGAAAGCCAGTTTGGTAACTTTTTTAATTTTAAATTTGGCGGCAATGATCCAAGACAAACATTTTCGCAACAAGTTCATGTAAATTATCCTATATCAATCCAAGATGCCATGGCTGGCAAAGAAACCACTATAAAGTTACATTTACCGTCTGGCAATACTAAAATGGTAAATCTAAAAATACCAGCAGATTGCTACCATGGACAAAAAGTAAGGTTTAAAGGACTAGGAGATCATAACACTGACGTAATAATAACTCTTGACATTTCCGTTCCTATGCCTTATATTATAAAGGGTAAAGACTTATATTATGAAAAAGAATTAGATGCAGTTTTCGCATCAATAGGTGGTGACTTTCCGTATACTCATGTAGATGGAAATAATTATAGAATTAAAGTACCGGCTGGAATACAACACGGTGCAAGAATAAGAATGAATGGCCTAGGCCTTAATGGTGGACATTTGTTTTTTATTATAGTAATAAAGGTTAACGATCTTTCTAAATATAAAGATGATTTAGAAAAATATATTAGTAAGGAAAAGTAATGTCAGATAGAGTAGATTTAATTATTACAAAAGCAGTTGATCTCGCAAATCAAAATAGTCACGAATACGTTACACTTGAGCATTTAGCAACTGCAATGTTCGTTGACGAAGATATAAAAAATTTAGTTAAAAAGTTTAATGCAGATCCAGTTGAAATTATGAATGAGTTTGCTGATCACATACAAAACGAAAAAACAAATATTATTAATAAAGAAACAAAGCCACCAAAGAAAACTGCGGCACTTGAAAGAGTGTTTCATAGATCATTTACACAAGTTGTTTTCAGTGGCAGACATCAAATTGAATCTACAGATTTACTAGTATCTATTTTATCAGAACAGGATACAATGGTAAGTTATATATTTTCTAAATACGGTATTACAAAACAAACACTAATTGAAGAAATTACAAAAGAACGTCAATCACAAACTGATCAAATGTTAGATCAGTTTTGTAGAAATTTAAATGAAACTGCTGACATGGGTAAAATTGATCCATTAATTGGTAGACAAGATGAAGTTATATCTGTAATGGAAACTGTCAGTAGACGTAAAAAGAATAACGTTATTTTAGTAGGTGAACCAGGTGTTGGTAAGACTGCTATTGCTGAAGGACTTGCTAAAAAAATTGTTGATGGTGACGTACCTGATTTAATTAAAGACAAAGAAATATGGAGCATTGATATTACCAGTATGGTATCGGGTGCAAAATATAGAGGTGACTTTGAAGAACGTATTAAGTATGTAATTGAACGTATGGTAGAAAAAGAAAATGCTATAGTGTTTATTGACGAAATACATATGATTATGGGTGCAGGTAGTACAGGACAAGGTGGCAACAATGATGCGGCCAACATTCTTAAACCTTATCTAAGTAGTGGAGAACTACAAGTAATTGGTGCTACAACATATGATGAATACAGATCAAACTTTGAAAAAGATAGAGCATTAATGCGTAGGTTTATGAAACTAGATGTAAACGAACCTAGTGCTGATGATTCAAAGCAAATTATTAAAGGTATACAAGGATACTATGAAGCATTTCATAATGTAAAGTATACAGAAGATGCTATTGAAGCAAGTGTTGACTTAACTGTAAAATACTTGCACAATAAGTTTTTACCTGATAAAGCAATTGATGTTATTGATAGTAGTGGTGCTAAAATGAAACTACACGATGGTGGTGGTACTATTACAAATAAAGAAATTGAAAAAGAAGTTGCTAAGATTGCAAATATCAAAATTGATGTTATTGACGATCAGAAAACAGAAAGTTTTGCTGAACTAGATTCTAAAATTAAAACAAAAGTGTTTGGACAAGATATTGCAGTAGATACTCTTGTTGATAGTATTCTTGTTAGTAAAGCAGGTATGCGAGAGGCTAATAAACCAATTGGTAGTTTCTTGTTTGTAGGACCTACAGGTACTGGTAAAACAGAAACAGCCAGACAATTAGCAGATACAATGAATGCTAAACTATTAAAATATGATATGTCTGAATATATGGAAAGACATAGTGTTTCAAAACTTATTGGTGCACCTCCAGGTTATGTAGGATTTAGTGACGGAAGTGTAGGCAGTGGACAATTAATTAGTGATGTAGAATCAAATCCAAATTGTGTATTGCTACTTGACGAGATTGAAAAAGCGGCCCCGGAAGTAACACAAATTTTATTACAAGTTATGGATGATGGTAAGTTAACAAGTTCAACAGGTAAAACTGTAAACTTTGAAAATGTTGTATTGATTATGACAAGTAATTTAGGTGCGGCAGACTCTGAAAAATCTAAAATTGGATTTAATGAAAATAAAATTACAAATTCAGATGATGTTGCAATGAAAGACTTTTTTGCACCAGAATTTAGAAATCGTATCGATGCGGTGGTAAAATTTAACAAGTTAAGCGAAGATGTTATTAATATGATAATTACTAAAGTAATCGACGAAACAAATACTATGTTATCGGCAAAAGACGTAAATATAGTTATAGGTCAAGATGCAAAAGAGTGGATTGCTAAAAATGGTTTTGAACCTACTATGGGTGCAAGGCCTTTGAAAAGACTATTTGAAGATAAAATCAAAAAGCCCCTATCAAAAGAAATACTGTTTGGCAAACTTAAAAACGGAGGTACCGTTAAAGTTAGTCAAAAAAATAACGCATTGGAGTTTGCATATGAAGAACGACAACAAGAAGAAGGTAACACATACAAACCTGGATAAACTTGATAGAGTTCTTGAAACACATTACTTTGTAATATATCTTACAGAAAATAATGAAGAAAAAATTACAAGCACTAGAACGGAGATGTTTCCTATTCCGTTCGATTTAGAATACGAAATGGTAAACGAAATTGAATTATTTGGCGATATAAAAATTGTACCAAAAGATACATATGCAGAATGGATAGGTACAAATCGTACACACAATGGCGAAACAGTAGTTCAAAAAGGTAAAGTATATGATGTAATAACTTTACAAAATGGTCGAGTAATATTAGATTTAGGAAAAGCATTATACGGATGGATACGTCCAAAAGATTATAAAATTATAGAAGTGGCAGGTGAACTTGACTATGAAAATGGCACAATCCATTAAAGACAATAAAATTAGATTAACTGAAAAACTTTTTTATAATAGATTTCCTTACAGGCTTTCTTTTAAATTTCCAATGGTTACTTGGCAACAACATTTACCTTTTAAAGTTTATGATTCATATGGTAATTCGCAAAATCATAGTCAACATCAAAGAATAGACAAAGATAGTCCTGAGTATATTAGAACTGCAACTAAACTAGATTACATACTAAAAACATTTCCATCAGATAGTTATACAACTAGAACAGAAAAAGAAATTGCATTATTTTTATTAACCAAAGAGCAAGTTGAACTTATATTAACACATACAGGAATTGATAGGGTAAGTTGTCTTACAAAACCAATTAACAAATATCACTATGATCTACTTAAAGATAACACTACACTTATTTTCAAAAAAGATAAGTTTTGGAAAAATTTTAATATAAAAGTAAACTTCAAATATACAGATAACTTTTCAACTAAAACAGTTCCATGGATATCAGAATTTCTTCAAAACAATGAAAACAAAAAAGCATATAGGGTAAATGCTCCTTTAGGACGTATGCTAAAGCAACAAAATAATCCAGGATATAAGTTTTATAGAAATGATTTATTCTTAGGACATAGTTTATATGTTGAAACAGAAGAAGATTTAATGATGATTAAACTTGCTATAGGTGAAGATATAGCATCTGTTTATCGTGTTATCCTGTTTGAAGAGCTCGGTGAACCTCAAGAATCATACTAATTAACCGCTTATTTGCAGTTCTGTTGTAAATAATTTTGCTTACACACAGACACTTGAACTTACAGCAATAGCAATACCAAGTGTACAGGGCGACACTATATACAGAAGGTAATGTTTCAATGCTGTTTGTAAGTTCATTGGTTCCATGACGAAGCAGGGTGTTTAGCCCTGCTTCTTTTTTCTCAATAGTGATAAATAAAAGTAATAAGGAAAGAAGCATGGCACGATCAATTCAATTAATGAGCGACACTGGTACTAATTTTAACGTTACTAGTGCAGAAGCAAGAGCCGATAGTTTTTACGGTTTTACAGACGGTATACATACTGTGGCAATTTATATGAACAATTTTACTGGTAGATTCTTTATCGAAGGTACACTTGCTACTACTCCAACAGCAGATGACTGGTTTCCAATTAATATTGGTAATAATGTTGTTGACTATATGGAGGCTACTGCTCATACAGGAGTTGAAGCCAAAACTTTCCAAGGAAATTTTGTTTACTTGAGAGGTAGGGTAGACAGAAGTTATTTAAGTGGAGTGTCAGACAACAATAATTTGGCACAAGGTAGAATCTTAAAGGTTTTGCTTAATCATTAAAGGAAGAGATAAAAATGGCAATTAATAGTTTTACAAATGATGAAAATCCAGATATTGTCCTAACCGATGTGCTTGACGGTCAGGTTTTAGTCTGGGACAATACAGCCAACGCATTAGTAAACGCAACCTTCACACAAGGTTCAGGCGTAGGTGAAGCAAACGATGCACAGAATTTAGGAGTTACAGCGGCTCGAGAAGGTATATTTGCAAATAAAGTTGCAAGTACACTGAGATTCAAATCACTGGTAGCAGGTAGTGGAATTACACTATCAAGCGATGGTAGCGAAATTACAATCGCCGCTAGTGCAGGATCAGGTAACTTAGGATCACTGACAGGAACTAATTTAGGTTCTGGTAGTGCAGTATTCTCAAGTTATGATGGTGTAAGTAATTTAAACTTTAGAACACTTACTGCTGGTAACAACGTAACAATAACACAAAGCACAAACGAAATTTTAATTGCCGCTGATGATAATGCCTCAACACTAAACAATTTAGCGGATACAGCCTTCCTTAAAGTAGCAAACAACCTAAGTGATGTTACTGCATCAACTGCTAGAACAAATTTAGCAGTATACTCAAAAACAGAAAGTGATGCAAAATATTTAGGTAATAATAAACATAACGTTGCAGACACAGACGGCGCATATGATATTGGTTCATCAGGCACAGAATGGCGTGATATCTATGCAAGAAGATTATACGGTACAGCAACTCATGCTTTAACTGCTGATAGCGTAGCAGGATTTTCACAAGGTGATTATGTAGCAAAAGCAGGCGCAACTATGACAGGTGCTTTAACTCTTTCCGGAGCACCAACTCAAGCATTACACGCCGCAACAAAAGCATATGTTGATTCAAGTGTAAACTCAGCATTAGACGGTGCACCAGGTGCATTAGATACATTAAATGAAATAGCGGCCGCACTAGGCGATGATGCTAACTTTGCAGGTACAATGACAACTGCACTAGCAGGTAAACTTGCACTAGCAGGTGGCACAATGTCTGGCAACATAGACATGGCGGCAAATAAAGTTGTAGACTTAGGTGCTCCGACTTTAGCAACTGATGCGGCAACAAAAGGTTACGTTGATACACAAATCGCAGGAGTTTCAGCAGGAGCAGATTTAACATTATCGAACCTCTCAAATGCTGGTACTGCAAGAACTAACTTAGGTTTAGGTACAGCGGCAACTCAAGCAACAGGTTCATTCTTACAAACAGGAAATAATTTAAGTGACTTAGGTGACGCAGGTGCGGCAAGAACTGCATTAGGTTTAGGTACAGCGGCACTATCAGCAGATACAGCATTTTTACAGACTGCAAATAATTTAAGTGATTTATCAAATGCGGCAACTGCGAGAACTAATTTAGGATTAGGTACAGCGGCTACAACAAACGCAAACGCTTATTTGGCGGCTAACGCTACAACTGATGGTATAAATGAAGGCTCAACTAACTTATACTTTACTACAGCAAGATTTGATTCAGAATTTGCTACAAAAACTACAGACAATGTTAACGAAGGTACAAGTAACCTTTACTATACAGATGGTAGAGCAGATGCAAGAATAGCGGCGGCTAGTTTAGGGGACTTATCAGATGTTAACCTAGCAGGTGCGGTTACTGGTAGTATTCTAGTATGGAATGCTGTTAACAGCAGATTTGAAATTGGTAGTGATACAGATACAGGTATTACACAAGGTCAGGGTGATGCACGTTACTTCCAATTAAGTGCAACTAACTTACCTGATACAGATGGTACATATGATATTGGTTCAAGCACACTTGAATATAGAAATATCTATGCTAGAAAAGTTTATGCACAGTCAACAACTGTTGAAACACTTAATGGTGCAACAGGTGGTACTATTACAGGTAACTTAACTACAACTGGTGATTTAACTGTACAAGGAAATATTATTGGTCCAGTAGATTTATCAAACTCAACTATTGGTAGTTTAAGTGATGTTAATGTAACAGGTATACAAAATAACGATATTTTAAAATGGAGTGCGGCAAACTCAAGATTTGAAAAAGGCACAATTAACAGTGATGAAGTAACTGAAGGTTCAACTAACTTGTTCTTTACAACTGCAAGACACAATCCTGCATTTGATACAAGACTAGGAACTAAAACATCAGATGATATTGCTGAAGGTAGTTCAAACTTATACTTTACAACTGCTAGAGGTAACGCAAACTTTGATACAAGATTTGGTACAAAAACATCAGATGATGTTGCTGAAGGTTCAACAAACCGTTACTTTACAAACGCAAGAGCAATTAGTGCGTTAACTGGTGCAACTACAGATAACATTGCAGAAGGTGTAAACAACCAGTACTTTACAAATGCAAAAGCAGATGCTAGAGTAGATGCAAGATTTGGTTCTAAGAGTATAAATGATCTTTCTGATGTTGATACAACTACAACGCCTCCTACAACAGGACAAAGATTGTCTTGGAATGGTAGTGCATGGGTACCAGCAACAGACTCAGCAGACTTTAGTTCTTATAGCACAACTACACAAGCAAACGCATTATACGCACCAAAAGATGCTTCTTATATTCCAGATACAGATAATGCTTATGACTTAGGTAGTTCAAGTAGAGAATTTAGAGGCATTTATGCAAACTTCTTTTATGGTCAATCAGACACAGTAGAAACTATTAATGGTGCAACAGGTGGTACTATTACAGGTGCAATTACTGCATCAGGTAATATTACTGCACCACAATTTGATGGTGAAATTACAAAATTAGGTGGCAACCTTTCAATAAGCACAAAAAATGCAGGAGATGTATTAACATGGAATGGTAGTGTTTGGACAGCATCACCAGCATCAGGCGGTGGTGGAGGTGGCGGTGCTACTTCTTTTGCGGCATTAACTGATACAGATGTTACTGGTGTTTCAAACAATCAATTGATTGCATACAATGGTGCAAACACAAAATACGAACCAGTTAGTGAAGTTTTTATAGAAACTTTAAATGTTGCAGGTTTAACAAGACATCAAATTGATTCTACAAATACTGTAACAGGCACTGGTAATATTAATGCAGGTGATACTATTACAATTAATGGTACGGCAGTAACTTTTGCAAGTAGTACAACAGATGATATTACAGACCTTGCACAATTAATTAATAATGCAAGTATTGCAAACGTAGAAGCGGCAAATAGATCAGGTAAACTTAGAATTTCAGAAAGTGCAGGTGGTAACATTGTTATTGCAGGTACAGGAACACTATTAACAGTAGTTGGCTTAACTGCTCAAACTTATACTAAAACAGCAGGTATTGCATTAGATGTTGATGAAAATGTTAACATTGATGGAACATTATCTGTAGATGGTGCTACAACATTTGGCACTACGTTGCAGGTTCAAGGAGCAACTACACTATCAAATAATTTATCAGTATCAGGAACATTAGGTGTTGGTACAACAACTTTTACAAATGGCATTGCTAATGATATAATTAGCATTGGTCAAGGCAGTGCAACAACAACTGCTCTAGGTATAAGAACAGATAAAGGTACAGGTTCACGTTTTGCATATTGGACTTGGAGCAAAGATAATAACAGATGGGACGCATACTATTCAGATCAATCAGGTGGCGGTGCACCATTTACAACTGCTGATATTAACGCAAATATTGTTGGCACAATTAAAGGATTTAATTACCCAGCGGCAGATGGTACTAGTGGACAAGTTCTAACTACAGACGGTGCTGGTAACTTTGC
>Ga0181410_1000881_pt1 | contig 12956 bp, 9 predicted proteins | sample 33SPOviralmetaG_FD_130112 | JGI IMG/M metagenome (GOLD analysis project Ga0181410, IMG submission 130112) | Marine viral communities from the oligotrophic San Pedro Time Series (SPOT) site, San Pedro Channel, CA, USA - 33 SPOT_SRF_2012-06-20 | ecosystem: Environmental > Aquatic > Marine > Strait...
CCCTCTACATCTATGAGTTTCCCTACTAAATTTATTTTTCCAACTGTTGCTCTTCCCGTGTCAACAACACCTGTTTTGATTTTCAATTTTTTAGGTCTAGATTTTGATTTTGATTTTTTAGAAGATATCTTTTTAGGCATCACTATTTATAATTTTAATAAATTAAATTATTTTGATTGGTCATATTATAAATAATGAGTTTAATAATTACCTCTTCGTTGGAGTCAAGTAATCTAAATGAACCTTATCAGTATAGAAATAACATAAGGAATCCATTAACAATTAAAAAGAATTCTCAAATAGCTGTTGAATCAGTTAAAATTGAAAGATCAGATTTATTAGATTATGCCAATCCTGTTAAAACATTTTTTTGGTTTGGTGAAAGATTAGAAACGAATGCTTCTTATGATGAAGCCATATCATATATTATCCCTGAAAGAAATACTATAAAAAATTCATTATCACCATTAGATTTTGCAGAAGAATTTCAAAATAATGTGTTGAAACCGGCATTTTCATTACATCCTGAAATCAAATCGAATTCTAGTATTACTATGAAAGCTGTTTATGATTCTGGAAAATTGTCTGGATTTGAATACAAGATTCCTCAATTTGCTAACCCTGATGCTTCATCAATTATTCCCCCTGATGATACACCACTTCAATTTACACTCGGATCTGCATCATATAGTGGTGGTGAGATTGAAGCAACATCTGATAATACACATGTTCAGTTACAACCAAATGGTGACCAAGGTGGTCCATTATCTCTACATAATGGTTCCCTAACCTTTTCATCAATTACTGTTAATGATACATTTGTATGTGGTTTAGCAAGACCAATTGTTGATGATGATGATGGTGACCCATTTGAATCTTTTTCAGGATTTGAACCTCCTCTTGGTTTAGGTGATTTAGATACAGATTTTTATGATTATGCTGTTGAAGTAACAGATGCTGGTGGTATCCGTGCCTATCACTCTGTTCCTCATATTCAACCAGGAGCAGGAACTAATCAACAAGAACCTACACAGTTAGGATTGAGAGAAATCATTTACTATCAAAAAAATAATGGATCATTCAATGCTAATAATGGATCGAATTCATCCTTTGCCACAGGTACTCCAATCCCATCTGCATCTCTTGGTGATATTACATTTGAAGCAGTAGGTGAAAAAATGAAGATATCTGTATCAGGTAAAACACTCGTAGAAGTTGTTAAAGTCAATGCTTCAACAAAAGATCAAATACCAAAACCTATTGGACAAACGTGTTGGAAGATGTATCCTACTGTTACCTTGGCAACTGAAAGTGATAGTTGTAATATAACAAATTATACTACCAGAACAAGTACAGATCTCCATGATAATGATCCTACAAATAATTGGGTTTCGAAATGTTTATTTCAACATAATGGATACACAGTGAATGATGATGGAACAATTACAGATTTTACAGAAGAACCTGCTTGGCTCAATGCCCAAGAATGGCCAAAAACAATTGATTTCAAGGATTGTTACCAACCATACCAACCACTAGATGATGATTTACCAGGTTCTTTTTATCGTGGTGATACCGTCAGAGATTACAAAGGTCTTCAAAATAATAATATTAAAGATTATGAAAATATTTTTATTATGGGACAATCTGATAGATATGTCAAGGCACCTTCCTATGTAAATGATCCTAATTCGGCTAAAACATTAGGTTTCACTAATTTATCAATTAATTCTGATTCAGGTATGATACACACTGGTGGTTACCACGGGGCATCCTTTGTTTCCGCATCAAGACCAATAACCACATCGGCTCAATCAACATTTGTAAGAGTTCCAACCCTCACTCATGAAACATATAATTTTTTCACAGGTAATCCTTCGAAAATATTATTCCAATTACCAAAGTTTGATAATACAGGTAATGAGTCCGGTGCCTTATATTATCAAAACAATGATAAATCATTTATTGATTTAAATAATACCACTGATATTAGAGTCACTGATTTAGATGTTCACTTTGTTAGAAAGAATGAAAAATTTGCCACAGATCTAACAGGTTCATCAGAAGTTGTCTTTGTAATTAGAGAGAAACCATCTATGTAAAATCAAAATCTTCTTGATCTTGCTCCCAACGTCTTACAAACATTAATAAATTAACATCCCATTCTTCTCCATTACAAAATGTTTCAGCATAAAAATCAAATTCATCCAATAATAGTTTTTTGAATATGATTGTTCTCATCTGTTTTTTTTTCATATACCTTTCCTTTTTGTATGTATTAAATATTTTCAATTGTAAATCCAAAGGAAGTTCTTTATAGATATCCATAATCTATCTTTTAATCTATCTTTTTAAATTTTTTTATTTTCCTTATTATAACGAACATAATGAGTAATGTGCTTCCGATAATAAAAATGCCTGCGAAAGAACCTGAACCAGCACCAGAACCTATGCTAGAAAATCCTGATGGTGATAAAGATTTAATTGATAAAATTGAACAATCAATTGGTTCATCGATTCAATCTGATGAAGAAGATATCATCAACATTGAACCACGTAATATACCTGATGAAGAAGATGTCTTTACAAATCCACCATCAATTAAACCAATTGTTCAACCAATTGTTCAAGATGAACCAGAACCACCAACAGAATTCCAACCAAAAGGAAAACGTAAATATGTTAGAAAGGCTCCTATGTCTGAGAAGCAAAAGGCACATTTGGAAAGGATTAGAAAAATAGCAGCCGAAAAAAAGAGAATCAAAAGGGAAGAAAAAGAAGAACAAAAGGCACAAGATAAATTATTATTACAACAAAAGAAACAGGAAGAACAAGAGAGAAGAGAAGAACAAAAAAGATTAAAAGAAGAAAAGAAAATACAAGATGAAGTTAATAAACGATTAAATAAAACCGAACCTGAACAAAATCAAAAAAGTCAAAGGGGTACCCCACAAAATTATTTCACTAAGGAAGATATGGAAAATGCCATGTTATCGGCTATCACCAGTTATGATGCTGTTCGTAAAAAACAAAAACAAGAAAAAAAGGAAAGATTAGAAAAAGATGCAAGAGAAGCCCAAATGAGAAGAACATTAGAAAATGCCATTAGACCTCCGCAAGTCCAATCGGACCCATGGAGAAGTTATTTTACATAAATAAAAAATAAATCTAATTATTAATAAATAATGGAATCTAAACCCCCGAAAATCCTACCAGTGAAACCTTTACCAAAACCTAAACCAAAAAAGTTTTTACATCCAAATTTGCCTGATCTACCGTGTATAATGACGATCGTGGCTCCGACAAAAAGCGGAAAAACGGTGCTTTTATCAAATCTGCTCTTACGAGATGATTTTTATAAAGATATTCATGATAATGTTACCATCATGTCGAATACAATTGAACAAGATGAAACGGGACGATTCCTTAGACAAGCATGCGAAACATACACTGGTTATGATGATAATGTATTAGCAGGATTAATTGAAAATCAAAAACAATTTGACGATGAATCTAGACCATTTATTGGATTAATTTTTGATGATATCTTAGGTTCTGTTAAAAGAAATTCATATTTAAATCATTTAGTTACAAGGTCAAGACATTATGGTGTTGGTATGTTAGCAATGAGTGTTCAATCATTTAAATCATTAGGACCGGTAATCAGAAATAATACCAATGCATTCATTTGTATGAATCTTCAAAACATGTCAGAAATGGATAAAATTAGTGCCGAGTATAGTGGTATGTACGGGGGAGACGAAAAGTTTAGAAAGATATATGCCAAAGCAACAGAACAACGATATGATTTCCTTTACCTCGATTTACAATCTAATCCTGCTAGGGCATTCCGTAATTTTGAAGAACAATTAGCAGAAGGTGATAAATTATTATTTGATGGACCTGTTCAAGATAATGTTCCTAAATAATTACCTCTTAGCACAAAGGTGTTTGTGAAATACATTCCAATGTGTATAACAGCCCCATATCTTCCAATATTCTTCCCTTTCATCATCATTCATATTTTCCCATTGTTTTGATTTCATTTTATTGTGATAAATTGTATCACAAAAATTAATTGTATTTTTTGAATTTTTTGGAGATATCTTTAAAGCATTACTAAAATGTTCCCTGTTACAAATAAATACACGTTCACTCCAACCGTGTGTTTGAATGTATGGATCAGGAAACATATCTCCAAAACCTTGAAACCAATGATGATCATTTTCTAATGATAATTGTTTATGTGGAAAATTTAATAATTTGATATCCTTACTTATCATATCAACTAATATTTTACCAAGATTCATTTGATCAACAACAGCATCATCTTGTATGACGAATAAATAATCTGCATCACTATGATCACAAATAAATTCCATTGATCTTCTAAAATATTGATTTGTTTCAAAATGAATGGTACAAAAATCAGGATATTGTTTTTTTAAATTCATTTGATACCAATTATAATTTTCAATAAATCCAATAAATTTATCTTCTGGTGGTCCATCTAATAGAATGTATTTTTTTTGGAAGATATCTTTGTAAGGCATAACACTGTTAATAACTTTATGAATCATATTTTCATCTTTTATGATAGCACCACAAACAACTAAATCAACACTCATTTATTAATTAAGAGAAAAAAAATAAAATAATTATTATTTCATAAATATGAGTGGTCTCTATGGATATTCTGATGCGTTATCACAAGGTTCGGCATTTAATGCTCGTGTAAAAAATTACAATGATGGTGTGCTCCTAGCAAATCAAAATGCTATAACTGAACACGGTATATTAGTAAAAGGTCAAAAGAAAAAGGTAGCAGATGATACTCTTAGAGAAAGAGAAGATGGTGCCGAATATGCTGTTATGGATACAAAAAGTTTTCTTACTGCGGGAGCAGGTGTTGGAGAACTATATAGTGGTGTTAAGAAATCAGGTGTAGCAGGATATATATCAGATTCCACCAAAGGAAGATTAAATACAATACAAAACACTACAAGACAAGCACTTGCTAACAAACCAAAACCTCCTCCTGTTACAATGGAATTGGGTGAAGCTAATGATGATGGTACGTATGGAGATGCATTAGTTCAAGCAGGAGATGCAGGAGAAAATGCTGCTAAGGCAGGTGAAGAAACAATTGAATCCTCTGGTATGGGAACAGGACTCATTAAAGGTGGTCTCAAATTGGCAAGTCGTGGTGCTATTGGTGACGCAGGATTAACAGTCTTATCAGAAGTGGGTGGCAAGGTTCTAGGAGATTTTAGTGGTGGAAAAGATATCGTGAAAAGTTTTGCCAATTTATACAATGGTTCAGGAATCTTTGCTGGTGAAAGCACCGCAGATAAATTTACAGAAGTTGGTGCTGCTGCTGATCTAGTAGGAACAATATTTCCTCCTGCCGAAATTGTTGGTGGTGTCTTAGGATTGGTTGGTGGTGCTATCGATACATGGGATGATATTAAAGCTGATATGGATAAAAAGAGTGATGATTCTAAAAACATACCTCCTCCCAAACAAACAGCAATAAAAGTATCACCTGCTTTCTCTCAAATGGGTCTTGTTGCCTCTGCTCCTATTTCTGCAAAACAATCAATTACGGGATCATAATTTTGTTTTTAGAATTAATTAAATTAATTTTTTTTACTAGTTCATATTATAATAATATGAGTTCCTTCTTCGCATCCTCAGATAAAATTAAAGTTGGTCAAACATCTGTTTCGGTTCCAGCCGAGAATGGTCTTGATTACAGACCAGGTGGTAAAATTGACATTTATGTTCCTCCTACTTCCAAATTTGTTGATTTATCCCAATCCAAATTAAAATTAAATGTATCTCTTGCCCTTCCATCGGGTGACAATAACAAAATGCGTCTTCAATTAGACCCAAAGATCGGATTACACTCATTAATCAGATCCATTCGAATTTTTTCAGGTCGTAAAACCGTATTGCTCGAAGAGATAGAAGGTTATGATATTTTAACTGCTCTCCGATTTGATTATGAAACCAATGATAATCTTAAATCGAAAAGGGCATTAACAGAAGGATCTGTTCAATATGATCCTGCCTGCCGTTCAACCCTCGGGTCTCTCAAAACCACTGGTGGTAATTGTTTCTCTAACCCATATTTTGCTAAGGTTCCTACGGTAAACCCAACTCTTTCAACTTCCTTTGCATCGAGTGATGTTGATTATGATTTCCATGTTGCCAAGGGTGAACTTCATCTCAACACAGGTCTCTTCCGTAATGAAGCTGTTTTCCCGGCTCTATTAACGGATGGCCTGTTCATTGAAATCCTTTTACAAGATTCCAAAAAGGTCTTCCGTGGTTTAGATTCAACCAATCGTAATAGACGTCTTCATTTAAATCCTGTATTCCATTCGGTAAATGGTAGTGATCTCGCAGCAGGTTCTGCCTCGTGGTTAAGTGGTTCTGAACAAAAATCATTTTATTTATCTCGTGATAATAACCAAACCTCCACTCAGGTCTGCCCATTAGTTGTTGGTGAAAAAATTACCTTCGTCAGTGATACGGATACATTAACGGTAAATGGTAGTGTAGGAACAATTGCCTCAATTGCACAAGATACAGCAGCAACACTTGGTAATAGTAAAACTAAAATTACATTATCTGCTAGTATCACTAATAATACGGGAACTGATTGGAATCGTAAATCAAATAAATTCTTTGTTGTATCAAATACCACTGAAAGTGCCACAACAGGATATGATCCCACATTTACCATATCGGATGTTGAATTATTAGTTGAACAGATAGAAGTTCCACCAGGATATGAACAATCAATGATGAATATGATGAAGGAAGGTGGCACAATGAATTATGATTATCGTACATTTACTAATTACAGATATTCTCAATTATCTGGTGATAATGTTGCTAATATTCGTCTCCCATTAATTGAATCTCGTGCCACATCTATCCTTTGTGTTCCAACAGATGCTACTTCATACAGTGCTAGATCAATGATATCTTGTTCCGACACCTATGTTGAATTTGTAGATTCACAAGATAAAACTACTCGTTCATCAAGAAGTGGTTTAGTTGGTATCTGTGATAATTTACAAGACTATCAATTTATCTATGATGGCAAGATTAATCCTTCCCGTAAGGTTGATACCTCCAAGATTGCTGCTAAGGATTCTATCTCCCAACAGTGGTGTATTGAAGCCGAGAAGTCTCTTGCCATGGCAGATATTGAACCACTATCGTTTATGGCTTTCCAAGAAAATTTCTTTATTGGCAGAGCCCTTGCCCTCGGTAAGAATGCTGTATATGATGCTCGTGGTAAAGACTTTAACCTCCAAGTGGAATACACAGGCACCCAACAGGATAAGCCCAAGTTGTGGAACAACTTCGTAAGCCATCTCCGTTCATTAGAAATCAAAAATGGTGGTTTGATGGTAATGAGATAAAGATAGATATCTTTTAAATTTTAAATTATTAATAAATTTTTTTTTGATTGATATTCATATAATAATAAAAATGAGTGTTTCGAATATGAATGTTGAAATTGTCCCGAGCAATGTACCAGCGAACGGTAGCATCTCTTACAGAGATGGTAATCCCGTCATCCAATTTATAATCGGTGAGCAAGACAGAATGCTTTTAGGCAACTCTGTAAGATTCACCGGTAAATTCCGTGCCCTTTTATCTAGTGCCTCTTCTTCGGTTAGTGATGTATCTAAACTTGCCATGAGTGAAAAATTAGGTGTGTACTCGTGTATTGATACCCTCACTATCAAATCTCAAAGAACTGGTCAGACCATAGAATCAATTCGTCACTACAATCGATTCCTTTCTTCGTATCTCCCTGTTACCACATCGGAACAGGATAATATGGGTCACACGTATGAAACGGCATTAACTCTTCCAAGTTATGCTGCTTTTCAAGAATCTGTTATTAATATTCCATCGTCTTCGAGCACTATGAATCATTTCTGTATGCCACTACCCTGTGGTCTTCTAAATGGTGGTCAACCACTACCCCTTATGGCAGAAGCAGTAGGTGGTCTTATCATAGAAATAAATCTTTCTCCTGACCAACAGGTCTTCCACACCCAGGGTGATACTGATAATGCTTCATACACGGATTCATTCTATGAATTCAAGGATGTATCTCTTGTAGCAGAATTAATGGAGCCTGATGCTCAATCCATTCAAAGATTAAAATCTCAACCCTCTGGCACCTATGAATACAATAGTATCTCTTCGTATTATCAAACGATTAATTCTGGTAATGGTATTATTAATTTCCAATTAGGTTTATCAAGAGTCCTTGGTGTATTTGCTAATATTGTTCCTGCTAGTCATATTAATAATCTGTTATTTGATGGTCTTGCTACCCTCTATCCTACTAATAGTGGTGGTGGATCGGCAGATATCAGTGAATTATTCTTTACCAGAAATGGTGTTAAATTTCCCATTGATTACAATATTAATACTCTTCAACAGAAGAATTCATCAAATACCACTGCTGATTCTCAAATAGTTGAAAACTATATGAATGCTGTTATGAAATTTGGAGATATCACTAGAACATCTCTTCGTCCACAAAATGTTAGATTATCGGATGATGCTAGATTTGATAAGGATTTCGCATTTGGTGGATGTGGTTTTGGTCTTGGTGTTGCCTATGATAGTATCTCTGATCAAGGTGTTGACTTTTCGAATGTTAACTTCGGAATTAACATGGCATTGGATTTGGATACCGATTTTGCACAGGCATTCTTCGTGTTTGTCCATGCTAAAAATACTCTCGTGTTTGGACCACAGGGTCTGCAAGTGCTCAGCTAAATTAATAAAAATAAATTTTTTATTTTAAATTTTTTTAATTGTTTCATTATAAATAAAAATAATGGAAGGATCCACTGCCCCTCAAGATGCTACCCCTGTCGCCGATACTATGGTTGAACGTGCCCCAGTTCAGCCGAATGTCCCTGATCTGTTACGTGTTTCCCCTATGCAGACAAGTACTGCCACGGATGTTGAGACATCGATACTCGACCCTGCCGTAAGAAGTGATTCATTTTGCCGATTTGTTTTCTTAAATAAAGGTATTTTACATTCTCATTCAAAAGTTACATTTGCTGTTAACACAGATTCAAATGAAAGATTCTTTCCCATTGGTGTTGGTGTTGCTTCTCTTATTCAAAGAGCAGCTCTCAAAATTGGAACTAAAACTATTCAAGAGATTGATGGATACAATTACCTCACTGCCTATAAATCATTATTTATTTCGAATGAACATCAGTTAGAACGTGAACAGGTTCAATCTGGTCGTGTTATAGCTCATGAATTCCGATATGATGATGCGGGGTCTAGCACTGGTGGTGCGGATAGTAACACAAAGGCATTCACCTATGGTTTATCGAATGGTCGTGAATACAATGGTGATGTTGGTGCTACCAAAGATTTAACTACTCCTGACTGGGCAGATCTAGCAGGTAAACCTGTTTTCCAAATTGCTCTTTCGGATTTATTCCCAATGTTAAAACAGACACAGCTCCCTCTCTACATGATGCGTGAACAGGTATCGGTTGAATTAACATTTGAACCTGATGCCACCAGTCGTATTTGCCAACGTAGTGGTGTCGCTAGCAGCACCCCTACCATTAACACGGATGAATTAAAATTAATTGCTGATTACATTTATTATCCTCAGGAAATGATGGATGCATATGCTCAACAGAACAGCACCATATCAATTACTCATTTTGATTATCGTCATAGTAAATTATCAATCTCTGCTACCTCAACCTCTGGAACCACTCAAATTAGAAATCTTGGTGGTGCGGGTCGTATTGTTACTAAGGTTATCACTGGTGTTCAGGCAGATAGTGCTAGTGATGCTAGTATCCTTAATCAGTACCATGCTATTGCTCCTGAAAGGCATTATTCATTCGGTCAAGCACCTTCGTCAGGAAATAATAACGGTTCATTAACGGTAAATATCAAATACAATGATAGATTCTTATATCCTATTGATGTGACTAATCCTGCCCGTCAATTCCATAACACTGCTCAGGCAGAAGGTATGGTTCCATTTGTAACTCGTGAAGAATATTCGGCAGAAGGTGTTGCCCTTACGACTGATACATTTGAAGGATATGATCAAAACACGGGTGATGCCGCGGATGAAAAGGGTGTCCTAGGTAGATTCAATTGGTTATCATATCGTCTAAACCGTAATGAAAGAATTAACAGCCGGGGTATTGAATACTTCTGGAAATATGAAGGTTTAAATAATTCTGGTGCATACACACAAAGAACTTGGTTAGAACTCGCAAAGGCAACAACCATCTCTGGTGGTTATGCTTCGACAACATTTATGTAAAGATATCTTCTAACGACAAACTGTAAATAACATTTTGTAAATTAATTTTTTTTAAATTCATATAATATAAATATGAGTCAGGGACCTACCCCGTATAGTCAAACAATATTATTGGATGCTAACAGGAGATCTTCTGTTGAGTTTTCTGCTAGTAATTTAGCAGATACAAACACTGCTCTTTGGACAAATCAGGTTTCATCAGGTATTACATTAGATATTGGAGATCAGATATCGATTCAATCGGCACACATAGCCCAACGTGGGGCAGGTGGAGATATCATTGAATTTGCTGGTAAAGTATTAGGACAAAAAAATATTTCATATACAAAATCCACTGTTTCAGATTTTACTGATGTTGGTGTTTATACAATAGAAAGGGATGATGATAGTTTTGTACATAGGATTCAAAGAAATCCTAATGGTTTTTCCTATGAACATTGTGAAACAGTAACAGAAGAAATACAAGAAAAAGATAATGAAGCATCAGTAGTGATTTCATATTATAAAAATGCTAATGGTGAAAATTATATTACATTACCTCGTAATCATGGAAGTGCTTCTGGACAGGTTGGTAATACTTATACATCCCCAACCACTTCGGAAGGACAATGGGCTGTCCCGGATGGATATCCGGTAGGAGCAAATGTTATGGTTCAATCGGCATCACATGTCTTTGAAGATGATTTTCAGATAGCAGAAGGTAAAAATGTTTCAGATAGTGATTGTAAATTTAGAAAGGTTAGAAATGATAATTCAAGATTTACATTATTTAAACAAAAAAGAATCGTATGGAATTCAGGTGATGTATCAAATGCCTCGGCATCAGAATATGTATTGAATTCAAAAGTATTAACAGATCTTAGTGTTCCGAATAATGCTAAATGTGATCCTGCATTACATGAATATGTCTTGTATAAAGAAAAAAAGGTAGTTCAAATCCCACAAGGTTATAATTCACCTGCTAATGTTGCCGCAGAAGTAACAAATTTTCTAACAACAACTGATGAACCTAAATTTATCAATGAAAGAGATTCTAAGGCACGAGAAAATAGTGTTATTGTTAATTCAACATTAAATAAAGCATTTCCTTGTACTAATTATACATTATTAGGTGGAGAGTTCAATAGAGCATATTTTAATTCGAATCGACTGACGGAAGGTTATGTTGGTGCTCCTGGTCCTCCATCTACTAACAGTGCTGGCTCAGGTGGTGGTGCCGAAAATTTGGCAACACAATATTTAAATTCGTATGCCTACGTAGGTTTTAAAAGACCCGAAATAATAGAAGCAGGAAGACATCTTCCTTATAATGGATATGAATTGATATCAGAACAAGCACAAACTAATGCTTCATCAGCCACGATAGATACATCGATTGAATGGAATGAAGAAAATTTATTAATGTTAAAGACATTATTTGATACACAGACATTATATCCAGATTTAATTCGTGGTGGTTTAACAAACGGAAGAACTAATTATTCTGCTAGTGTTAATCCTACAAGTGCCTCTTTGGGTGCATCCTTTGCCGAAGAAGCTAGATTTTTACATTTAGATTTGAAAAAGGTTAGTTCTGGTTTTTATCCAGTAGGATCTGATATGTATAATGTTTCTCATTCTACAAATAATATAAACCTTCCTCCCCTATCAAATGCATCGGATTTATCATCTGTTCCATTATTTTTTGCATATAATAATAATTCGTCACATCTTACAAGTAATGATACAGATGGTGAAAATTATTCTGTTTTAGCATATGGATTTGCTAAAAAAAATACTATTTTGGGACCTACCCAACCCTGTATTAGTTTTTTGACAGAACAAATAGGTGGTATTCCTGAATCATATTATCAAGAACAAGGTGGTATCCTAGAAGAATTTACAAAACTAGGTTATGATTATCATTTCAATGCTTATGGTAATGCGGCGATAATATTATCATCAGGATTTGCTCCTGTTCAATATTATGGTTATCAATCGTTTGCTGGTGGTACTCTAATAAGAAATGTTTATGTAGGATCAAATAATCCAGCATTTCAATGGAATGAATTAGCATCAAGATTTGAATTTGAAAATTTACATACGGCAGAAAAGGTCGGTAATTTTTACAATGCTGGTGATCCTGATCCAACTACTGTATTTGGTCCTCCTCCAACGGACCAAGCAGTTCAAGATTGTTATAAATTAGATAAACAATTACACTACACGACCTGGTCTCCATCAATGTTTCCATATTCAGTAATTACAACCTCAGGAAGTAAAGCAGATCAAAAATCATTTCCAAAAATTAATTCAAATCTTGAATTCGATATTTTTTATGATAGTCAATGTGGGGTAACATTAGAAGATATGGGATATAGTCAAAAAAATTGGGATCAGGGTTTATGGGGAATCGTTGGATATGATTATAATCAATTCAATGCAGAAGGACCAGATATTCAAAACAGATTGATAAAATATCAAGATGATACAAGGAATGTTGTTGCTATGACTACAAATGCAGATATTAGTTCTGTTGATAGTCAGACATACTCAACAAATGTATGGTCAACGAATCTGTATTCCCAACAGCCCAATTCACAAATCAATTATTTTA